>P_1C_Sed_2_UnCtyDRAFT_1000321_pt1 | contig 14883 bp, 12 predicted proteins | sample Pon1CUnioCityCA_4_FD_10229 | JGI IMG/M metagenome (IMG submission 10229) | reverse complement strand
GGCTGATCGATTGTTGATACGTACATCTTTAAGTTCATCGAGAAAAGCATCATTTCCTTCAAACTCGATATTGATGGTGTTCTTTCCGTAACGTTGTTTTATTTCACGCAGGTTTCCGTTTAACACAGCCTTACCATTGTTAAAAAGGCATATATCGTCACACATCTGTTCGACTTGTTCCATGCGGTGCGTCGAAAATAAAATGGTATTACCGTTGTCGCGCAGTTCAATAACGATCTCCTTGAGCATTTCACTATTAATAGGATCAAGACCGCTGAAAGGTTCGTCAAAGATATAGATGTCGGGATTGTGTGCAATCGTCGCGATGAACTGAATTTTCTGAGACATTCCTTTTGAGAGTTCACCGACTTTTTTATCGAACCATTCAGCAGCTTCAAATCGATCGAGCCAATAGCGAATTTTCTTTTTGGCTTCCTCATGAGAGAGTCCCTTGAGTTGTGCAAGGTAGATTAGTTGTTCACCCACTTTCATTTTCTTATACAGTCCGCGTTCTTCAGGCATGTAGCCTATCATGCTTTGTGTCTTTGAACTTACGGGATAGCCGTTGATGGTTACTGTACCACTGTCGGCAATAAGGATATGATTAATAATGCGGATAGCGGTTGTTTTACCGGCCCCATTTGGACCGAGTAACCCAAAAATGCGTCCCTTAGGGATTTCAAAACTCACATTGTCAACAGCTCTTGTATTGCCAAAAGACTTTGAAATATTGTTTACTTCAATTACAGCCATATATGTGGTTGATGATTATTTTTCACTGAAAGTATGATAAAGTTTCAGATAAAGAAAGATTTTGATTGAAGCATAAAGTTTTGATTATTTCAACATAATCTAATTGCGGTAATATAGCTCTATAATTAGTCTTATAGTTTATTTATAACTCTACATTACAATGAAAATATTTCATCTAAGCGCTGAATGTTATCCTGTTGCTAAAGTTGGGGGATTGGCAGATGTGGTTGGTGCACTGCCAAAGTATCTTAACAAAGAGTTGGCCGAGGCTTCAGTGGTAATGCCTAAATATGCCAATGAATGGGTAGCGAATCATACATTTAAAACAGTATTCCAAGGTAATGCACCGATGGGTGACTGGCATTTTGATTTTTCGATCGAGCGCGAGACGGAAGATACGCTCGGATTTCCGTTATATGTGGTAGATATTCCCGGTCGGTTCGATCGTCCCGGCGTATATACTGATGCCGATACAGGTAATGGCTATTGGGATGATTTTGAGCGTTTTGCCAGTTTTCAAATTGCCGTGTTAGATTGGTTTAACGAGATGAAAACAAAACCCGATCTTCTGCATTGTCATGATCACCATACCGGGCTGGTGCCATTTATGCTTACTGAGTGTTATCGATATGATGACCTAAAACATATACCTACGGTACTTACTGTGCACAACGCGGAGTATCACGGCGCCTTTCATAGAGGAAAAGCTCATTTATTGCCGGATTTTGATAATCATAACTTTGGCCTGCTCGATTGGGATGGTAAATTAAACTGTCTTGCAGCGGGACTTAAAACCTGCTGGCAGATAACCACCGTTTCCGAATCTTATATGAAGGAGTTGTCATATAACAGCAATGGTTTGGAATGGCTGTTTCAAGATGAGCAGCAGAAGTCACGCGGTATCATCAATGGCATTGATACTAATGTATGGGATCCGGATAATGATCCGATGATTGCCCATTCTTACAATAAACGTAAAACGGCTGACGGCAAGCGTAAGAATAAGAAGGTGCTTTGCGAAGAGTTTGGCCTGGATCCCCAATATCCTACCATATCATTTATTGGTCGGCTGGTTCGCGAAAAGGGAGCCGACCTGTTGCCCGATCTTTTTCGTTCGTTTTTGGAGTCTGAGCAGTCTGTTAATTTTATTGTTCTGGGCACCGGTGATCGCGAGCTTCACCACCAGTTTGAATCGATGAGTAATCGCTTTATCGGTTATTTTGATGCTACCTTGGATTATAATGAATCACTTGCACATCAGATTTATGCAGGCAGCGACTTTATGATTATGCCTTCGCGCGTGGAACCCTGTGGGCTCAATCAAATGTATTGTATGCGCTATGGAACTGTCCCCATCGTACGAAATGTTGGGGGCTTGAAAGATACCGTCATAGATATCAGCAGAGATGATGGTTATGGATTTACCTTCAATGATTTTACCTTTCACGCAGCACATGATGCCATACAAAGAGCCATAGATTTGTTTAAAGACGGACGAAAAATGGCGGGTATTCGTAAAAGAATTATGAATTTAGATTTTTCTTGGAATGCCTCGGCTAAAGAATATATTAAAATGTATACCGAGCTGATTGAACAGTAAATAAATTATAGAAACTATATTTATGCGTAAAAAAGTAATTGCAGTAATTTTAGGCGGTGGACAGGGTACACGATTGTTTCCATTAACCAAGATGCGGTCGAAACCTGCCGTACCGGTGGCCGGCAAATATCGATTGGTAGATATACCTATTTCGAACTGTATTAACTCTGGTGTTCGTCGCATATATGTACTTACTCAATTTAATTCAGCCTCGCTGAATCGACACATCAAAAACTCCTATAATTTTGATGTGTTCAGCCGAGGCTTTGTGGATATTCTGGCTGCGGAGCAAACTCCTCACAGTAAAAACTGGTACCAGGGGACGGCCGATGCAGTACGGCAGTCCATTCACCACATGGAAAACCACAGCCACGAGCATGTGCTTATTTTGTCCGGGGATCAGCTCTATCAGATGGACTATCGCAAGATGATGAAAAAGCACGAAGATAATGATGCGGATATTACCATTGGTACGATTCCTGTTGTTGCCGAGGATGCTACCGGCTTTGGTATCATGAAAACAAATAAGGAAGGCTTTATTGAAAGCTTTGTTGAAAAGCCTGATTATGAAGAACTTGACAAGTGGAAGTCAGATACCCCCGAAAAATTTAAAAAGGACGGAAGGGAATATCTGGCTTCTATGGGTATTTACATCTTTAAAAAAGATATCCTCAACGACCTGTTTGATGAGTATGAAGACGCTACCGATTTCGGTAAAGAAATTATCCCTGAGGCAATAAAAGAAGACTACCAGGTACAAAGTTATGAGTTTGATGGTTACTGGACTGATATCGGTACGATAAAATCATTTTTTGAAGCGAATCTTGCGCTTACTGACGACCTGCCCCAGTTTAACCTATACGACAACGAGGACTTTATTTATACGCATGCCCGCATGCTTCCCGCATCTAAATTGTCGGGAACAACATTTGATCACTCGGTATTGGCTGAAGGTTGTTTAGTAGAAGCCAGTCGTATTGAGCGATCCGTCATTGGTATCCGATCTCGAATAGGCAAGGGTACTACCATCGAACACTCTATAATTATGGGTAACGATTTCTTTCAGTCACAGCAAGAAATCGAGCAAAGCACGGATGACAATCCGCCCATGGGTATTGGTCAGCGCTGTTTTATCAGTAATGCAATTATCGACAAGAACGTTAAAATTGGGGATGATGTCCGTATTGCCGGGGGCGATCATCTCGAAGACGGGGAATATGACCACTACCATGTTGTAGATGGCATTGTAATCATTCCCAAAGGGGAAATAATTGAAGATGGGACAAAGATATAGCGGGTAATTTCAAGAATCCTGCAATTCTCGCAAGTACCGCTTTATTTGTTTTTGTTTGTATCCCGAAAGCGGAATTAATGCGTCCCAAAGTTGAAGTACTTCTTTATCGATAGAAGAATAGGAAGTTGCTGTTGAATACTTTTCATAAAATATGCTATCAGGGTATCGCTCAGAGTCATTCATTAATCCCAATATTTGGGTTATTTCTTCTCTGATTATATGATTTCTGCGTTTTTGACTCTGATTGGTGCGAATTAAAATTTTTCCTCTTGTGACATGCTTCTCTTTGGGGGCCCAACGGATAGAAAAATATCCGCTGTTGTTCCAGGCATATTTTGGAGCGTTTTTCTGGAAGCCTTTTCTATTGGTAAAATACATTGAAATATTAGGCTGCTCATCCACCAGATAGAGCTTGATGGTTGGTAAAATAGTATTAAGCTCACTAATAACATTTGAGACCTCCAGAGAATCGGAATTTGTAAAATATCCCAAAAGCTTAATTCTAACTGGCTTATTCCAAGTTACCAGTCCATCGCCACCTTTGTATTCCGAACCGAAAGCAATCTCCAGAAAATACTCGGTGAGCTCACTATCAAGACTTAAATTAGCACGTTTAATATTTTGATTAGCCTGTTTATCAAGAGCAGGTGGAATCTGAGTGGAGGCGCAAGATATCCCGAAAACAAAAATGAAAACCAGTACGCCTATGAGGCGGAAAACCGGTTGAGAAATTTTTGCCATGACAACATGATTATTTGTTATTTCCCTGTATCTCATTAAGCTTATTCATGGCCCTGTCATTAAGGTTATCGAAAAGCTCTTTGTCTATATCGCCTACGGTATATTTCAGATGGAGCCAAACCACATAGGTAGCCATTACATCCTCGTAGCAATAGTGCTCAATTTCAGCCAGCTTATCCTCGCGAAACATTTTTAACACTTCATTGCCTTCACCGGTCTGCTTAAAGGGGATTTCTATCAGATAACCAAGGTGTTTGAGTTTTGGCCAAGAGCTTGCTCCGTAGTTACTGAATTCATCGAGCAGATCCACATTGTCGTTGCTGTAGCGATATTTAATGTCGTAATGATTGAGTCGTTTGGGCATCTGTAATCCATGTTTGAGAGCACGATAGGTGAGCAGCGGTAAATCAAACCCTCGACCATTGTGATGGACTAAACCAAAATCTTTGTAGGTACTGAGGGCATCAAAAAGTTTTTCAAGTCCCTCTTTTTCATCAGTCCCGTTCCAACCCACTTTTTGCTTTGGCATGCCATTGTTTTCAATCCACAAGCCCACCCAAGAAATCATTTTATGATACATTGGTGGCAAAAATCCTGATGAGTTTCGGGCTAAATCTTCACTAGCCTGTATTAGTAAGTCATCCTCATTGGTTTCGGGATTATCGATAACCTGGCGGACAAATTCGAAATCGGGGATGGTTTCAACATCAAAAACAAAAAACATAATTACTCCGTCATTTCTCCAACTAAATTTCTGTTAAACTGCTTAGCTACTGTTTTATTATCGCTATGCTTTGCAAGAAGATACATTATTTTTGTGAGCGTTGCTTCGGTTGTCATATCTTTGGCACTGAGTGCTCCCAGCTTTAGTGCTTTTCGACCGCTTTTATAGTTACTCAGCTCCACTGCATCATAGGCCGCCTGTGATGTGATAATCAATAGGATGTTATTTTTGAGGCATTTCTCAAAGAATGGCAGCAGGCTTTGATTACCTTGGATAGGAAAATTTCCACTCCCAAATGCCTCGATGATAAGCACTCGATTATCACCAAAATTAATTTGACTCAGAAAATCGGGATTCAAATTAGGATAGATTTTTAAAAGAAAAACTTGGTCGGAAAAATTGGTTGTAACTTTCAGGGAATCTGAAGGGGCATGCACGTGATCACGAATATCAATATTGAGCCCGATTTCTGCCAGGGGTGGGTAGTTAGGAGATGCAAAGGCATCGAAATCACCGATACTCATTTTGGTTGCCCGATTTCCTCGGTAGACAAAATCATTAAAACAGATGGCCACTTCGGGGAGTGACATCGTTGCCATTTCAATAGCGTTAACCAAGTTTCGCCGTGCGTCGCTGCGGATGTTGCTCATGGGAACCTGGCTGCCGGTCAGAATAATTGGTTTATCCAACCCTTGTAGTGCAAATGATAGTGCTGATGCGGTATAAGCCATGGTATCGGTGCCGTGGAGTATTACAAAACCATCATAATCCTCATAATTAGTCCGGATAAATTCTGCCAATGCTGCCCAGTGTTTTTTATTGATATCGGAGCTGTCCTCAAAAAAGAGCCGCTCCATTTTTATATCAGCAATTTCCGAAAGCTCTGGAATAGCCTGGTACATCAGCTCGGTCCACTTTTTGGGATTTAGGGTAGGCTTTTGATCACCGCTGACATCCATAGCAATGGTGCCGCCTGTTTGGATAAGTAAAATACTTTTCATGAATAGAGTATCGGGTTTTGATTAAATCCGCAGCTAATGTTACCAAATTTAGCGGAAAGTATTGAGTTCAAATCTTTTTTTACCTTACTTGTCTAAAACAATCCAATGCACCGGAGTGAGTAATGATTAAAATAGCCGCGGTACTTGTAAGCCTTTCTAAAAATTGCCGCAGGTATATTTTGAAGACAGAATGCTTTGGTGTTACCTTATATCCAAAAAACGGAGGTAGCCTATGAATGTTTACAAACCATCAAAAATCAGAAACGTTGTTTTGCTTGGCCATGCCGGTTCGGGTAAAACTACCTTGGCAGAGACGATGCTTTTTGAATCCGGAAGTAAGAAGAGGCGCGGTTCTATTGAACAGCAAAATACTTCTTCGGATTATCATGAGATAGAGCATGAAAAAGGAAAGTCGGTTTTCTCAAGCTTGTTAAATCTGGACTGGAGGGGTAGTAAAATAAATTTAATTGATACTCCGGGCACGGCGGATTATATCGGAGAAGTTGTTGGGCCGTTACGTGTGGCCGATACGGCAATATTTGCATTAAATGCTGAATACGGGGTTGAAGTAGGCACAGAGTTGCATTGGAAATATACCGAGAAGTATAATATTCCATCGCTCATTATTGTAAACAAACCCGATAACGAATATTCTGATTTCCAGAAGACGGTGGATATGGCCAAGGAGCGATTTGGTCGTGGAGTAGTTGTGGTTCAATATCCCTACAGTGAGGGGGAAGATTTTCATGCTATTATTGATGTTTTAAAAATGACGATGTATGAATTTCCGGAGGACGGCGGTAAGCCCGACAAGTTACCGATCCCGGATTCACATAAAGCGCAGGCCGATCTGTTGCATAACGAGCTGGTGGAGGCGGTGGCCGAAAATGATGAAACGCTTTTGGATTTGTATTTAGAGCAAGGAGAACTTACAGAAAGTCAGATGCGAGAAGGCCTGCATCAATCACTGTTGAATCGGGATATATTTCCGCTGTTTTGTTGCTGTGCCAAACGTAATATGGGTACCGGACGTGTAATGGGATTTCTGGGAAATGTAGCTCCGAATCCAATTGAAGCAAATCCACCAAAATCTGTTGACGGAGAAGATATTGAGCCGGATACGGATGGCGATCCGCTTATGTTTGTATGGAAGAATAGTTCAGAATCGCACGTAGGGGACATGCTCTATTTTAAATCTTACGGCGGTACTGTAAAACCCGGGCAGGATCTTATAAATCATAGCACCGGAAGCGGTGTGCGACTATCAGGACTTTACTGGGTTAATGGCAATAAACGTGGGGAGGCTAATAAGGTTCCAACCGGAGATTTGGCAGCTGCTGTTAAATTGAAGAATACCGGTGTTAATGACACGCTGCATCCCAAAGGTGGGGAAATAGAGATTGAGCCAATACATTTTCCTGAGCCTGTAATACGCACAGCCATCAAGTTGAAACATGAAGGAGAGGAAGATAAACTGGGCAATGCTTTGCATCAGCTGCAGCGCGAAGACCCGTCTATGGAGATTGAGCACAGCCAGGAGTTAAAGCAGATTATTGTTCATGGTCAGGGCGAAGAACATCTGGCAGTGATCAAGTATACACTAAAAACACGATTTAATCTTGATCTGGAATATGTTCAACCGAAGATACCTTATCGAGAGACCATTACTAAATCAGTTCGAACCGAATACAAACATAAAAAACAGTCGGGCGGAGCGGGCCAGTACGCCGCGGTATCGATACTGATGGAACCGCTAACGGATAATATGCCCGAGCACGACGACCTTAAAGTACGCGATACGCAGGAAATAGATCTGGAGTGGGGTGGAAAGCTAATCTTTCGAAATTGTATTGTGGGCGGTGTGATCGATAATCGTTTTATGCCAGCTATCCTCAAGGGCATTATGGAAAAAATGGAAACAGGTCCATTAAGTAACTGCCGGGTTCGTGATCTGCGTATTTCGGTGTATGATGGCGACATGCATTCAGTGGATTCCAATGATGCAGCCTTTCGTACCGCAGCACTCATGGCCTTTAGAAAGGGATTCATGGATGCAAAACCTAAATTAATGGAGCCTATCTATAACATAGAGGTTATGGTGCCGGCGAACTATATGGGTGATGTGATGAGTGATATCAGCACGCGGCGTGGACAAATTATGGGAATGGATTCGGAGGGATCAATCCAGAAAATTAAAGCCCAGGTTCCGCTCGAAGAACTTGACCACTATGCTACCCGGCTTAAATCTATCACCCAGGGCAGTGCCCGATATAGTCGAGAGTTCTCGCATTATGATCAAGTGCCACATGATATTCAACAACGCGTAATGGAAGAAGCGATGGATATGCAGGAGGCTTGATTTCTTGATTTGAAATAAGTGGAGGTCATTATCTACAATGATCTCTACTTATCAATTTAACCACTTACTATCGGGATGGTTTTCCTGGAGATGTCGTATAAATCGATGAGGGAGTTTAAAAAATAGCTCTTCCCGGATCGGGGGGAAACGTCGCTGCATTTTTTCACTGGGTCGCTGGGGCCGCTGTTCAGGGTTCCAACTAAATCCATCGAGACGACGGTTTTTCGTCTTGTCACTTTCCGGTAGGTAAGAACCATTTACGGTACCAATAGCCTTCATTCTTGCAAGCTCACCATCTTCAAAAAAGATGCGGATATTTGGTGCCGATAGATCGACGGCTCCATCAGCTTCATCCTGATCATTTTTAGTAAAGCGGAGCAACTTGGAATCTCCAAAAACATAAATTTCGTTCAGTGAGCCATCTCTAAAGCCAGCGTGAAGAGTATCCCCTGTAATTTGATTTAAGCGATTAATACTTGTGTCTTGCTGTACAGAAAAGGGTCGTGGGTGAGAGATTAAGCTGTCAATATCACCATTTGCAATTTTAGCTCTGATATATGGACCCGTTAACTGTACTTGTTTATGCCATGATTTTGCGTTGGACCAGAGCTCAAATGTTTCTTTTCTGTCGGTATATTTTGAAGTGTCTGAGACGGAGGCAAAAGAGGGTGACCAGATGCGCACGTTGTCATACCCAAATACGATAGCCGAAGTATCGCTAGGGGTACGCTGTTCCTTCGATAGAATGGTTTTGGCTCTTATGTGAGTAGTATCGGCTTGGGTACTATCTACAGTGTCTTGTTGAAAACTTTTAAGCCATGCATTATCCTTAAGCAATCGCCTGCCGGTAGAATCAGCTTCTAGGTATTGGCCCTTAATCATGGAGTCGTTTTCTTGGTCATTCCCAAAAATGTCACCGTAGAGTTCATAGTATTTTGTTTCTCTATTACTGAACAATGAATCCCCTTCAAGATATTGAAGAGAATCAGATATCTGTACCTTTCCATAGAATTTAGCACTATCAGCTTCTCGATAGTAAAATCCCGAATCTGCTAACAATGTACCGCGTTGATCTTCGAGTCGTATCTCATCAAGAAAGTTTGCCACCTTGGTTGTAAAACGATAATCAACACTATTTCCAAAGAGGGTGGTGCTGTCTGCTTCAATAATAACACGTCCACGGAGTTGACTGAAATCAACATTGGTGTAATATTTGAGGGTATCTGCCCAAATCTTTTCGGTCCCGGTTTCTATTTGAATGTTGCCGAAAGCGCGGATCTCACTCTTATTGACAAACTGGTAGGCGCTGTCACAATACATTTCCAAATTTTCACTTTGCAGATGTACATCACCCAATATTTTTTGAACTCGTTCGCCTTCATACTGTCCACCTTGAATACTATCTGCTTCTAAAATATTAACTCGATTTTGTGCTTGTACGTCTTGGTTTATCCCAAACATTTGGACTGCTAATAAAGGTAGCAGAAGCAGAATAGTTTTTGGTGATATATGGATGATTTCCCAGATCATTTAATCAACGACTACACGTCCTTTTGGTTCTTTGATGGTATAATCCACCAAATCGGTCCCTCCCTGGAAACCTGTTCCCGCGATACTGTCGGTAGGAGTTTTAATAATTACAAATTTAGGTGTGTGGATGTTATTAGTGGATTGATTCCATTCTAAATATTCAGAGTCGAGATGGCGATTGTCTCTTGTTTCCAACTGTACATCACCAAAAAGTTCGAAGATAGCATCTTCAGGTTTGTATACGGCCCTGTTCGAGAATACCTTTGTTTTTACCGTCCCCACAGAATCGAAAACATGAACAGTAACCGGGCCTTTAATCCGGGTCTCGTTTTTATTATTAGTAGAATATGTGGCCGCATACGATCCCCATAATCGGATCTTTTTTTGTCCATCTTCCATTATCTCCATATCAAGATCCCAAGTTTCTGTGGAGGAAGTGAGGGAATCTTTTAGGGCTTCGTCAACCTGCTGGGATTCCTCCTGCGAAAGATCGCCACACGAGGAAATGCTCACTAAAATAAGCAAGCATAAAAAAATGAAAAGAAGGTTTTTATGTTGTTCCAAAATATCGGTCACCTGCATCACCTAGTCCGGGCACGATAAAGGCATCATCATTTAAATGATCATCGATGGCTGCGGTTATGGTATGTACATTGGGATGCTCTTCTTCGAGTTTTTTTAACCCCTCGGGTGCACAAATTAACGATACAAATCGCAAATGTTGTGCTCCTTTATCTTCTAAAAAGGAGAGGGCATCATGGGCACTGCCACCGGTTGCCAGCATGGGATCTACTACAAGCACCATATCATCCTCTACGCCATCGGGAATGTTGGAATAGTAATCTTCTGGTTGGTGTGTCGTCTCATCTCGCTCCATACCTAGATGTCCAACCCGGGCATCGGGAATAAATTGAAGCAGGGCATCGGCAAGACTAAGTCCGGCACGTAATATCGGTACTACCATTACACCCTGATCGATGTCGTATCCGGTTGTTTTTTGGATTGGTGTTTCGACCTCAAAAGTAGTTTGGGGCAGTTCCTTAAGCGCCTGATACGCCAAAATCATGGCGATGCGCTTAATTGCGGCCCTAAATTCAGAGATGTTCGTATTTACATCCCGCAGTATCGTTAAGTCTCTATTGACTACGGGATGTTTAACGAGCGTTACATTTTTGAAATCAGACATAATAGTTGTGGTTATACATCCGGATTTTCAAAGTATTTCTTGGTGATTTTATAAGCGACTCCTGACAGAGCAAATAGTGCAATGATGTTAAAGAAAGCCATTAATCCCAGCATCACATCGCCAAAAGCCCAGATAGTAGTAAGAGTAACAACGGCACCAAAAAAGTGCATACCAACAAAGGCAAGGCGATACCAGAAAATAGATTCAAAGCCAAACAAGTATTGCGCGGCGCGGTCGCCATAATAGCTCCAGCTTATAGAGGTAGATATAGCAAATAGAAGTACTGCAAACGTAACCAGAAATCCTCCACCGGGTATGATGGGGGCCAATCCTTTTTCAAAAGCAGCTGATGTTAATGGAGCACCATTTTGTATTACGCCTCCGTAGAGATTAGTTAACTGACTATCATCAGAAGAATAAACCGTTACTCCACGGTATCCGTCGTCATTTTGCCGCGGTGACAATTCAATGCGGCCGTTAAATGGCGTAGTGTATGACTCATCAGCGAACATGGTATCGACAGGTGCTTCGTAGTGTGTCATCTCTCCATTGGTAGGTATTCCGTCTTCAAAATGTAGAACGGGAGCATCTCCGGTTTGCCCTGCATTATCAGCTGTTTCAGTGTAAGTGTAGGAAACAATATCAGCAGTTGGATCAATGGAAGATTTGTGCTGCATATCCCAGGCACCGGTAGAGATTATTACAAGTCCGGTCATGGTACAGATAATCAGCGTATCGATAAAAGGTTCAAGCAGCGCAACCACTCCTTCGCGAACAGGTTGGTCTGTTTTGGCTGCAGAGTGAGCGATAGGAGCTGATCCCTGACCGGCTTCGTTTGAAAATAAACCTCGTTGTACACCGTAGCTCAATGTAAATATTAAAGCTCCGGAACCAACACCTAAAGCCCCGGCTGTTGGATTAAAGGCATTACTGACAATAGTTACAAATGAAGGGATTACAGCATCATAGTTAATTAAAAGAATTACAAGCGCACCCAAGACATAGAGAATACCCATAAATGGAACCAGGCGGGATGTTACTTTTCCAATCCGTTTTATACCGCCAAGAACTACAGCTGCGACTAAACTGGCTGTAATAAGTCCTGTTATCCAAACGGGAATCTGAAAATCTGTTTTCATTACATCAGCGACCGTATTTGCCTGTACGGCATTACCGGTAAGAAACGCACAAATTGCCGCTGTGATTGCAAATGAGACTGCAAGCCATTTCCAGTTTTCCCCAAGACCTCTTTCAATATAATACATGGGGCCGCCCGATACACTTCCATCGGGATTGGTACCGCGATACTCTTGAGCCAGTGTTACCTCGGTAAATTTGATTGCCATTCCAAATAATGCCGTTACCCACATCCAGAATAATGCGCCCGGGCCACCATAGTGTATTGCAAGTGCTACACCGGCAATGTTACCAATACCCACCGTTGCAGACAAAGCGGTAGTGAGGGCTTGAAAGTGATTAATGTCGCCCTCGTCTTCAGGATCATCATAAAAGCCGGTTACTACTTTAAGTCCGTGACCGAACCTGCGAATTTGAATAAAGCCTAAACGTACTGTTATGTAGATTCCAAAGGCCAATAATATAACCACCATGGCTGGCATGGCTTCGGGCGTATTCCAGATGAGATCTACAAGCCAGCTAATAATTTGATCAAATGTTTCCATGTGTAAATAAATATTCTTGGGTTATTTTTGAGAAACAATCAAGCGGAAGGTATAAAAAGATTTTCGAATTTTTTAAGTTTAATTAATAATCTGCTATGACAAACCATTAAAAAACGTTAAAATAATATATGTGAGTGCAATAGCCATAGTTGATTAATGTGCTTATATTTAGATTATTCAACGGTTAGTTAATAGTGATTATAAAAAAGGGTGACGATCTATGACAAAAGCAGACATTGTTGATGTAATTGCATCTTCAACAGGACTTACGAAGGTTGAAACCGAGGCTGTTGTGAACGGTTTTATGGAAACCGTTATTGATGCGATGAAACGCAACGAACATATAGAGTTAAGAGGATTCGGGACTTTTAAAGTAGTAAAGCGAGCCCAACGTGTAGCTCGTAATCCCAAAACAAACGAAGAAGTGATTGTGCCGGAGCAATATGTGCCTGTGCTGAAAATGTCTAAAGACTTCAAAGAGGCCGTTAATGAATCGGTTATGGAAGAAGAGGAAGGATAGAAAGTTATTTATTTGGGACTAGTTTTTAGGTTTTATTATAGGAATATCTGTATGTTAACTGATTAATATTATGTCCTGAATGCCAATGGCGTCAATGAATTAAAAATTGAGGTGATTATTATGCCAAGCGGAAAAAAAAGAAAACGATCAAAAATTGCTAAGCATAAGCGCAAAAAACGACTGCGCAAGAATCGACACAAAAAGAAGTAGTGTTAACATAATATATTGTGAAAAGCCTTCAGTTTGCCTGAAGGCTTTTTTATTTAATCAAGTTGTAATACTTAAATCAAGCAGCCTGTGATTCCAGCGTTTGATCTGCAATGCGTAATACACGATTAGCTTTTACCAGTAGTTCTTGCAGGCAACGACTTACAAAATCATGCACATCGTTAAGACTGTTCATATCTTCAAGTGTGTATTGAAAGTAGGATATCAGGTTTACGGCAGACAGATATTTACCGCTTTCAGATCCTTCAACCTCAACATGCCAGCGCGTGATGATATCATCATCGGAAAGTAGTTCGTTTACTTCCTTGCTTATTTGCTCCATCCACTGGCTTGCCTCTTCTAACCGGTGGTGGCCGTTATGGGCTGCTAATGAAGAATGGGGAGCTTTTTCATCAAATAACCAAGTAATTTCAATATCGATAGCTGGCGAAATGGATGTGCTAACCATTTTATCTTCCTGCAAAAAGGGATGTTCTTCCATCCCTTGCAATTGTTTTGCTAACACTGTTTCCCGGAACCGATCCCAGTCGAAATTTATAGATAATGCTTTGAGAAAATCGGACTTTGGCTTTAGATCAAATTCAATTTCCAGTCCCGTTGCATTTATTCTATCTTCATTCCAAGTGCGAAAGGTGTTAACAGTGAATTCTCTCTTGTTTAAGTCACTTTCTATCCGGTTTACTACAGAGTTGAATATCGGATATGTCATTATTTCAACCTATTAAGTTCAAAAGTTTACGTTTCAGAACGTCTCTTTAAAGCATGAACAACTTTTACACGCTAATATATTTAAACCGAGAGATAAAAGAAAAAATTGAACATGCATTTTTTAGTTTTGCGATTTCTCCCCACAAAGACGTACTCCATATATATATTGATCGGGACGGAGAAACTTCGCGGCTGATATTTAGTGCAAATCCGAGAGAGACAGCCCTGTTTCTGGATTTTTATCGCCCACCCAAAAAAAACAATGTAATTGATTTTTTTGGGTCTCTTGAAGGCGAAAAGATTATTAAGATAAAATTGGCGGATAAAGATCGGTTAATATCTATTTATTTTGCAAATGGGCAGCATCTTTTGTTTAAACTTTTCAGTGGAAATCCCAATGTCTTTTTGGTGGAGGATGATATAATCATTGATGCTTTTAAGAATCCCGATGAAGTAAGGGGAGAAGCTCCCCCCAAACCGGAAGCTCCCACATTTTTGGACGAAGTAAGTCCCCGCCGATCTGCTAAAAACCAGATTACCGAGGTCAATCCGCTTCT
>P_1C_Sed_2_UnCtyDRAFT_1000320_pt1 | contig 14890 bp, 8 predicted proteins | sample Pon1CUnioCityCA_4_FD_10229 | JGI IMG/M metagenome (IMG submission 10229) | reverse complement strand
GAGCCATCGCGTAAGGTTTTATATTCTCTTTTTGCTGCTGTTGTTGACAGGGCCGGCGGCCGTGCATGCCCAGTTTTTCACGACAGGCCAGGATCCCGCCTCCCTTCGTTGGCAGCAGATTCAGGCCGACCATTTTCAGGTGATCTTCCCCGAAGGGTTTGATGATAAGGCGCAGTATGTAACCAACATCCTGGAGCATGCCTATGGCATTGCTGGCAAATCGCTTGATCACCAGCCCCGCAAGATCTCCGTGATCATACACAACCAAAGTGTGATCTCTAACGGTTTTGTGGCCCCTGCTCCCCATCGCATGGAATTGTTTTCGGTTCCGCCTCAGGATAACCTGGATTCACCCTGGCTGGAACGCTTGGCCATTCATGAGTTTCGCCATGTGGTGCAGATAGATAAGCTTCATCAGGGATTGACCAAAATCCTGGGGTATGTTTTTGGCCAGCAGGCCAACGCTGCGGTAGCCGGCACGATGCCCATGTGGTATTATGAAGGCGATGCCGTCATTGCCGAATCGGCTCTCACCCGCAACGGCCGGGGGCGCTTGCCTTCGTTCTCCAGGAGCATCCGGGCCCGGCTGGCCGACACGGTGCCCCTGTTCTCTTTCGATAAGATGTTGATGGGCTCTTATAAGGATTATATTCCTAACCATTATGAGCTGGGATACCACATGACCTCTTTCGGGAGAAAACAATATGGAACCGAGCTCTGGCAGGACGTGGAAGATCATGTGGCAAGAAGGCCCTGGCAGATCTTTTCCTTTAGCCTGGGGTTGAAACGTTTTTCCGGTCTTTATAGCAGTGACCTTTACGACTCTGCCATGACGTGGTTTGAGGAATATTATTACCCGCATAACGGCGACTCCGCCCCTTCCGGCAGGCTGCTGGCCGGAGCAGGCCACGACGATTATCTGAGTTACCGTTTCCCTGTGCGCCTGGATGGAGAGTATTTGCTTGCTTTGAAAAAGGATTACAGCCGGCTGCCTCGTTTTGTCCGGATCGGACCTTCCGGGGAGGAAGTGGTGCATGTGCCCGGCCCCATGACCTTCGATGGTTTTTCCTATGCCAATGGCCGGATCGCATGGTCGGAGAGGGTCCCTGACCCCAGGTGGAGCAACCGAAATTATTCGTTGGTAAAAATATACGACATAAGCCATCAAAAAGAAAAGGTGCTAAACCCGAAAACGCGTTGGTTTGCTCCTGACCTTTCGCGAAACGGCCAGCGTGTGGTGGCAGCCAAAGTGGGGGTCAACAACGACTTTTCCCTGGTTGTTGCCGGCACAGCAAACGGGAAAGTGGTAAAGGAATGGGAGCATCCCACCGGTATATTCCTGCAACAACCGGTGTGGTCGGTTGACGGGGAAAGCATTTTTGTTATTGGTGGTACCGGCAGAGGGAAAGGCATCTACAGGGTGGATTATCAGACAGGCAGCTGGACTACCATCCTGAAGCCCGGCTACCGGGAGATCGCTCATCTCTCTGCAGGGAGGGATCATCTCTTCTTCCGTGCTGCCGTGGGCAACAAAGAACAGATATGTGCCCTTGCCCTTAAGAAGGACCAACTATACCAGGTTACAAATGCACCGGTGAATGCCAGCGATGTATCCTGGTCTGCGGAAAACGGCGCAATGCTTTATGTCGAATATCAGGCCAATGGCTACGACATACGACAGATGAGGCCGGAGGAGAAGGATTTTACTTCCTTTCAGGCATCCGGCAATTCAAACAACAATCCCGGACTGCTTGCCCAACTGGCTGAGCAGGAGGACAGCCTGTTTTCTTCGGCCCATGCCCCCCAAAATAATTATGCGGTTGAGCCATACCGGAAATGGAAGAACCTGCTCCACTTCCACAGTTGGGCTCCCTTCTATATGGATTATAATGCTAACAACCCGGCCATTTCGGATGTGGCTCCCGGCGTCACCCTTTTTTCCCAGAATCTTTTGAGCACTGCCCTGGCCACCCTGGGTTACTCATACAGCAATGGGGCCCATCATCTGCATACAGACATCACCTATAAGGGATGGTATCCGGTTTTTAACCTCTCGGGGGAATACGGCGGCAAACCAGGCATAGTAAAACCCTCCTCCGTCGCCTGGGAGCCGGAGTTAGCCAATGATTATACACGATGGGATGCAACTGTATCTCTTCCCCTGAACCTTTCCCGTGGCAAAAACATTACCGGGTTAACCCCCTCGGTAAGCTATGAGTTCGATCGCACCTACTACCATAATTACCAGGAAGACTCCTACATTCGGGGATTGCAAACCATCGATTATGGGTTGTGGTTCTATACTTATCAGCGAATGGCTTACCGCGACCTGGTGCCAAGGTGGGGTTTCACCTTTGACCTGAATCATCGTTCCTCTCCTTTTTCGGAAAGCATCCTGGGAAACATGCTTTCGATGGAGGGAAGGGTATACACTCCGGGTCTGGTCGAGGATCACGGCATCTCGCTTGCCCTGGGTTATCAGAAACAGGAGCCTGAGAAGTATTTTTATACCAGCTCCCTGGATTTTCCCCGTGGTTTTGAGCCCCGCACCACAGAAAAACTGGTCACCCTGGAATCGGAATACCTGTTTCCGCTGGCTTATCCCGACTGGAATGTCCCTTCCCTGTTTTATGTTAAGCGTCTGAAAGCCGCCGGTTTTTTTGATTATGCATGGAACAGGCGAAGGATCAGACAAAACAATCGCATTGTATGGGATACGGAATTGCTTTATTCGGTGGGCGCAGAACTGACCACCGACTTTCATCTGGCTCGGCTTATGTTCCCGCTTTCAGCCGGTGTGCGTTATTCCTATATGCCACAATTTTCTGACCACCGCCTGGAGTTCATCTTTAACGTAGATTTTTATCGTATATACAACAAACTCTTTGAATGATGGAACAATTGGATCAGCTCCTCACAAAATGGGGATTTAGCCCCCATCTAACCATTCATTTTGTTCTGACACTGTTGATCGGCTTCATTATCCTTCAGCTGATCCGAAGGAGCCTGCGCGCCTTTGAGGAGAAGGGCACGGGTTTTATTAACCGGCTGAAGTTTTTTGAGGCCGTCAAATCCAAGGCGCACATAAAGTCGTACAAGAAAGCAAAGGAGAGTGCCATTGAGGGGTATACCCAGCGTTTCTCTATTATTCGCCGGATCGTTCTCATTGCCTATGTGATGGTATGGATATTGACGTTGCTGACCCCTCTTTTCGGGGCCGTCTCTGCTACTTTCATATCGCTTTTTGCCGCTGCTATGGCGGCGGTGGTTGGTATCGCGGCCCGGCCTTTCCTGGAGAACCTTATCGCCGGGGTGGTGATCACCTTTAGCCGTCAGTTCCGTGTGGGAGATACCGTCATGCATGAGAAGGACTATGGTACCGTTGAAGACATCACCATCACCCATACCGTTATTAAGTTGTGGGACTGGAAGAGGCTGATCATCCCCAACAGCCAGATGCTCAGCAAGCAGATCGTCAGTTATACTACCAAGGATAGTTATCTTTGGGCTTATGTGGAATTTTGGGTGTCTTATGATGCCGACATTCTTCAGGTGGAAGAAATTGCCCTGAATGCTGCCCAGAAAAGCCTGCATTTTGCGAGGGAAGGTGTTCCCCGGTTTTGGATCATGGAGATGGACAAGGACGGCATCAAATGTTGGGTGGCCGCCTGGACCAAGTCGCCTACCGACTCCTGGTACATCAAGATCGATATCCGGACCCGCCTGATTCAGGAGTTTCAGAGGAGAGGCATCAAAACCCAGCTTTTCAGGGTGGGAGCAGAGCCGTCCGAAAAGATCGAAACCCCAGAGGAGCCGCCGAACGAACAAGGATCATAAAGTATTGATGAGGCGACACATCACCGGGTTTGCCTTTCGCCTTTCCGGAGCCTGTTAAACAGCCGCCCCCCATACGCAGGCTCTTATTCGATATAGAACACGATCTTTTGCCGGCTGATGTTGCCCAGTTTATCTTTGGCCGTCACGGTAACTTTGTAAAGGGTGCCCGGCTCAAAGCCATGGATTGCTCCCTCGTAAGCTTGTTTTTTATTTCCGTTCACTGCATAGGACAGCTGTTCAAAACCTACGATGGAATCGGTGGCTGAAAGAAACAGCATGGCATGTGCCGGAAATACCGGTACCTGGTTGCCCTCCACATTTTGTGTTCCCTTTGAAAGCATGCTGAACCGGTGATGAATAGCGGGTCCTCCGTTGTCCACGATGCAGGTTATTGTCTCTGCAGCGCTGTTGTTCAGGTTATCATAACCGGTATACTGGATGGTGTGAGCACCCTCCTCCTGCAAGGAGAAAGGATCTTTATAGGGGGTATATTCAGTTTGTTTTTCTTCTTTGTAGTCGATTTTTTTAAAACCGGATTCCGAATCTTCTCCCTTCAGTATGATGCGTGTGCGCTTGGAGATGAAATAACTATCCCGGTATGGAAAGACAGGACCCTGAAAGCGATGGCTGAGCCGGGGTCCGGTAAGGTCTACATACGAGACATTGGTCCGGCTGGTGAGTTTTTGGGTTTGCTTTTTGTTGTTTACCCGGTCGATGGCCAGGGTCTCGATACGAAGGTTGCCGGATTGGGTAAGATTGAATGGCTTATCGTAAACCCTGAACTCTCCGCCGTTGATGGAATAACGGATTTCTTTTACCCCGGCTTTATTGTCCATAGAGATGAACTTCAGCTTGTTTTGCCCGGAGAAGTATTCCTTGTCGTTGGCGGTGTAACTGTTCCCTATGAGCTCTTCCATTACCCGCGGGGGTGTTTTGTCGACATAGAAGCTGAACTTCTGCATTTCTTCGGAATTGTTGACTTTGTCAACCGAGTAGTAAGTAAGGAGGTGATCCCCTTCGCTCAGGTCCTTTCCTTTCACAGAAGCCCGGTATGGGCGCGATTCGCTTCCGTCGATGCTGAACCAGGTTTGACGAACCTCTGTTATCTGATCCTCTGCCTGTAGGTGGATCTCGGAACGGGCGCTGATAATGTTCTTGTATTGATCGCCCTTAATATCATGAGTGGTTTGAGGAGTGGAAAGGTCTGTCACCACGGATAGCTGTGCGGGCTTTTCTACGTTCCCTACATGATCTACTGCATAGTAGTGGAGCACGAAAGATTTTTCCTGATCGATTGTTAGTGGCTGGTTAAGAGGCTGATAAGGTGCCCCGTCGATGGAATAGTATACCTTTTCCACGCCGGAGAGGGCATCGGTGCTGTTAAACCCCAGGGTGAGCGTATCCCCTGCATATATGGTGTTGCCTTCCCTGACAATATCTTCCGTACCAAAATCCACCCGGCTGGAAGGGGGCTTGCTATCGGCATATACAGTGAAGATCACATCTTCCTTGGGGTACAAATACTTTCTGGTTTCCGGATCCACTTTCCAGGGGCTACGGATGGTGTTGTAGCCTTCCGTATCAAAATACATGGGGTTGGCATACTGCCTGGTTTCTTCGCTCTTTAACAGGTGGCTCCCGCTCTCTGCAACTGAGTCGGTGGCAATCCGCAGGTAGATGGGATCGTTTCTGTTCACATAGAGTTTGCCCTCTGGCGATTTGTATATCTTGTTGGGATGTTCAAGGGGTTGCTGTGCCATCGTACTGCCGGTTATCAGCAGAAGCATAAGGACAAGCGTATGTTTAAAGCGCATATTGGGGGTTTAAATTGTGTTTTTAAGAGCGGTTAAATATATAAATTAAAACCAGCAACGCAAATGTATTGGTCAATTTGGGAGGTGGTTTGTTCAATTTATACCCTCCCATACGACCAGATAGCATAAAATGTTTTATTTTTGAATCATGTAACGCAAAATCAGGAGAAGATATATGAGACCATACAAAAGGGTATTGATAAAATTAAGCGGGGAATCGCTGATGGGTTCCAAGGCATTTGGCATCGACCAGGCCAGCATCGATCAGTATGCCACACAGATAGCCGAATTGGTTCACGAAGGCATTCAGCCGGGCATCGTGGTAGGAGGCGGCAATATTTTCCGCGGACTGGAAGGAGTTGGCAGTGGGTACGACCGGGTAAAAGGTGATCAGATGGGTATGCTGGCCACAGTGATCAACAGCATGGCCCTCCATTCCGGCTTGGAAAAACAGGGCGTTCAGGCCCGCGTCTATACGGCCATCCGGATGGAACCTTTTGCTGAGTTTTATGTTAAGGAGAATGCGGTTGAATCCCTGGAGCAGGGCTATGTCAATATCATAGCAGCCGGCACAGGAAATCCTTATTTCACCACCGATACCGCCGCAGCCTTAAGAGCCCTGGAGATGAATGCCGACGTATTGCTCAAAGGCACACGTGTGGATGGTGTTTATTCCGATGATCCTGAGAAAAACCCGGATGCTCGCCATTACGAAACCATCACCTACAACGAAGCGATAGAAAAACAACTGAAAGTGATGGATATGACCGCCTTTGCCCTGTGCAGGGATAATAAGCTGCCGATCATTGTTTTTAACATTAACCTGCCGGGGCAGATGAAAAAAGCTATCCGGGAGGAAAAGGTAGGCACACTGGTACAATAAACTATCCCTGGGGTGGCTATTATATTTTTTATTAAATTTGTTGCAAAGGATCTAATCAATAAAAAAAACCGACTATGGACCCAGAAGTGGAAAAAGTAATAAAAGAGGCCAAATCAAAAATGAAGAAGGCCCTTGAGCATCTATCAGATGAACTTGCCAGAGTAAGAGCCGGGAAAGCCAATCCCCGCATCCTCGACGGCGTATATGTAGATTATTACGGAGTGCAAACTCCCCTCTACCAGGTGGCTAACATCGGAACCCCTGATGCCAAGACCATCACCATTCAACCCTGGGACAAGAACGTGATCGACAAAGTGGAAAAAGCGATCATGGATTCCAACCTGGGATTGAACCCATCCAATCACGGAGACATGCTTCGCATCAATATTCCGCCCCTTACTGAAGAAAGGAGAAAAGAACTGGTCAAACAGATCCATGGCGAAGGCGAGAACGCCAAGGTCAGCGTCAGGAATGCCCGGCGGGATGCCAACGAAAAGCTGAAAAAGCTTAAGAATGACGGAGTACCCGAGGATGAAACCACCCGGGGTGAGGAAGAAGTGCAGAAACTGACCGATGAATATGGTAAGAAGGTGGATGAGGTTATGAAAACCAAGGAAGAAGAGATTATGACCGTATAATCCCCCCGATAATCCCCATTTAGATACCCTGGCTGCAGCCCCGGTAAGATTAACTTGCCGGGGCTGTCCGGGTTTAAGGCATCGCAGTGATTTTTTCCCGCCTCGCCTTCTCCTGGGTCGCTTGAACAAAAAGCTTGTTGTATTGTCGCAATCAAAATTCCTGATTCATTCGCATAGATCGATGAGCTCATCTGCTTATGCGGGTGCGGGTTTCCCGTATGAACACTTAGAGTGAACAGGTTCCGATGGTTTTTAACCCTCAAACGGTACAAGGATAAAAATGAAAAAAATAGCCAATTACTTTCGCAAAGAGTATGACAAATTCAGGAAGAAGAAATGGTACGGCAAGCTGCTTGATATAGTGGTGATTGTATTGCTTCTTCTTCTGCTGATTCCCTCCACCCGGAAGGGAGTAATGACTTATGCCTCGAAGGTGAGGATGTATCTGACACCGGTGGAGGAAAAAGAAGACAGAGCCGCTATAAACGGGGCTGGCAGCCTGCAGTTTGCAGATGCCGGAGGCCAGCGGTATGATTTGAATGAACACCTGGATAAGCCGGTATTCATCAATTATTGGGCAACATGGTGTCCCCCGTGCCGTGCCGAGATGCCGACCCTTGAAAAATTGTACCAACAGTACGGGGATAAGATCAATTTTCTGTTCCTATCCAATCAGGAGATGAGCAAACAGCAGGATTTTATCCAAAACAACGGGTATGAGCTTCCGGTATACCAGTTATTATCCCGCCCCGGTGGCACCTTTCAGTATTCTGTCTTGCCGACCTCCCTGATCATCTCGAAGGATAACAAGGTGGTTCTGCGCAAAGAAGGAGCCGTTAACTGGCAGTCGAAGAAGGTAAGGGCCCTTTTCGACCGGGTGGCCTCCGCAAACTGATTTCCTGAAAAAGCTTGTTTTGATATAATTGGGATGGGATGATTGAAAAAAGGAAACAATTTATATCTTTGTCCCTCATCAACAAACGACATTTTAGGAAGAACGGAGATTTATATGAAATTTAGTGAATTTGCCCTGAATGAGCAGTTGCTCGAGTCGATATCTTATCTTGGATTCGACGAGACTACTCCGGTTCAGGAAAGCTCTATGCCTGAGATATTGAAAGGCAACGATCTGATTGCCTGCGCACAGACCGGTACGGGAAAAACAGCGGCCTACCTGCTGCCTGTACTCAATTACCTGATCGAGAATGACGGAAGCGGCATAAGGGCCCTTATCATCGTACCCACCCGGGAACTGGCCATACAGATCGGTCAACAGGTGATGGGGATGGGTTATATGGCTAACATCACACCTGCAGTGATCTATGGAGGAGGCGACGGCTCCGACTGGGAGCAGCAAAAACAGGCGCTTCAGAGTGGCTCACCGGTGGTGGTTGCCACACCCGGCAAGCTGCTGTCCCATATGAAGATGGGGTATGTTAAATTTAATAACCTGGAGCATCTGATCTTGGACGAGGCTGACCGGATGTTGGATATTGGCTTCCAGGAAGAGCTTCTGAAGATCGTATCCTTTTTGCCCGAAAAAAGACAAACGCTGTTGTTCAGTGCTACCATGCCCGGTAATATCCGGTCTTTTGCCAATCAGATCCTCAGGAAACCTGCCGAGGTGAACATCGAAGTGTCTAAGCCCGCTGAAGGGGTGTTGCAAGCTGCTTACCTGGTATATGAAACGCAAAAGACCCCCCTTATCAACTACCTGCTTAAAGACAAGCCGGAATATCACAGCATACTGATCTTTTGTTCCACAAAAAAGAAGGTGAGCGAACTGGAGCGGGCCTTAAAAAAGAGTGATTTTGTGGTGGAAAGGATGTCCTCGGACCTCGAACAGGTTGAACGCAACCAGGTGATGAATCGTTTTAAGGCCCGGCATACGCGGGTGCTGGTTGCCACCGACGTGGTGAGCCGGGGCATCGACATCAAGGACATCAACTTGATCATCAACTACGATGTTCCGCAGGATGCGGAGGATTATGTGCACCGTGTAGGGCGTACGGCAAGGGCTGATACCACCGGTGTGGCCCTCACCCTGATCAATTCGGACGACATGTTTAAGTTTCGCCGCATCGAGCAGCTGATTGAAAGGGAGATTCCCAAGTTGCCGCCGCCACCTGAGCTGGGCGAAGGTCCCGCCTGGGATGCCACCGGCCACCGCAAAAATAAAGGCGGATACCGGAAGGGAAAAGGCAAAGGCAAGGGGAGAAGTAAGTGAAGGTGTTAATTCCTTGAATTGTTAATTGGGCTAAGGCCTGTGAGGTTCGCGGAACCCGAGACCCGGGTCCAGTTAACCTCTTTTCTTGCACAGTTTCTCTTCCAATGCAAACTCGGAGGCTTCTACCGCCGTCTTGAGTATCTTTTTCACCTGGTTGTCCCCATTCATGATAGGTGTATAGGTTTCGGCAAAGACATACCTTTTGCCTTTATGCTCCACCACCGATGTATCCCTTTTAACCCTGCCCGCACGGAGCTCGTCCCAAAAAGCCTTGTAATTTTTTTCCTGTTCTGAGGTAAACTTCATCTTATAGGAATGGTGGGTACCCATCACATCTTCCCTTTTCAGGTCAAGCAGGTTCAGGTAGCGGTTGTTGATCTCGATGATTTTCTCTTCCGGATCGTATTCCACGATATAGTATCCTCTGTGAAAGGCATCCACCAGGTTTTCCATTTCGTCTTTCTGGCGGGCTGCTTCCTCCTGGGTGGCTTTGAGCTCTTCCATATTTTGCCTCATCTCCTCTTCCTGGGCTGATAGCTCTTGGGCCTGTTGTTCCGATTGTTCCAGCAACTTTTGTGTGCGCATGTTCGTTTTCACCGATGAGATGGCCGAGGCAATGCTTTGGGCAACGCGCTCCAGAAAATCGATCTGGTATTTTTCGAAGGTGTTGAATGAGGCAATTTCAATGACCCCGTGGACCGTCTCTTCCAGCTTGATGGGTATGATCACCAGGCTGTCGGGTACAGCCTCTCCCAGGCCCGAGGTTATTTCGATGTAATCCTGGGGGATATCTTCCATGTAGATGGTTTCTTTCTCTATGGCACAGGTGCCGACAAGCCCGTCACCCAGCTCGATGCGCTTTTCATGGTGTTTTTTGCGGTCGTAAGCGAAAGCGGCAGCCAGCTCCAGGTGTACATCGTTTTCATCCTGATCGTCAATAAGAAAGATCCCTCCCTGGTTGGCCTCCAGGTACTTGACCAGGTTTTTGATGAGTTCGTCGGTCAGTTGATAAGGATCTGCGTTGTTTTGCCGAAGGATGTCGGCAAACTTATTCAGTCCTTCATTGGTCCACAGCCGTTTTCTTTCTTCCTCGCGTCTTTTTTGTTCCTCTTCTCTTGCTTTCTTAAGGCTGTCACGCATATCCAGCAACGATTGACCCAGTTCGTCTTCCTCGCTTACTTTCTGGTATGAATGGTTGAGCTCTCCTTCGCCCAGGAGGGCGGCAAACTGGTTTTTTTGATTCAGCCCGTCAATGGAGGTGTTCAGGGCATTGCTCATTTCTTCTATTTCATCGCCGGTGTTGATGGCCAGCTTCATGTTGTTGCTGATACGTCCTCTGGCCATTTGTTTAAGCACGTTGGTGACTTTCTCTATGGGCTGGGTGATGCCGCGGGTGATATAGTAGATCACGCCCGAGAGGATGAGCAGACCGAGGAGACCCACGATCAGGGATATGATGAAATTGCGGTCGGCCTCCTGCATGATGCTGTCTACCGGCACAGAGATGCCAAGATACCAGGGAGTACCTGTCCTGCCTATTTGAATGGGCACGTAGCTGACATAGTTCTTATGGTAATCGTCTTCCTTGTGGATGATGGAAAAGCTCTGTCCCTGGCCGAGTTTTTCGTGCAGGTTAAATTCGTTCTGGTTGGTGGGGTGAACAGCGATCTTTTCATTGAGCATGGAGGTATCGGGATGCGCCGCATAGTTCCATTCATGGCTCAAAAGGAAGGCGTAACTGCCTTCCAGGCCTTTGATGTTGATGTTTTTGAGCATTTCCTGGAACCGGTCCATGGTAATATCCACCCCTACTACACCGGCATAGCCGTCGTCTTCCTGCCTTATGGGCACCAGAAGGCTGGTCATCAGCTTGCGTTCCGACTTGCCATCGGCAAAAAGGTCGAAATAAAGGGGAAAGACCATTTCCTTGTTGGCCTGCTTGATGCCTGCGTAGAGTTCGTTGTCTCCGTCGAGGCTGCTTTTGGACTGGTTGAAGCGGACCATTCCCTGGTCGCGGAAATGCTCGTTTACGATTCGCCCATGGGGCTTGGTCCAGCTCGAATCAATCACGCTCAGCTCCCAGCTGTCCCAAAGATTGTAGAAGTCCTCATATTGAGGGAACACATCTGCATACACCATATTGGCAAAGGTCAGCCAACGGTCTTTGGGCAAATAGTCATAATTGGAAAAGGTGAGGGCCAGCGTACGGGCAACAGCCATGTTCTTGTTCAGCTGGCCTTCTATTTGGTTTGCAAAACTCAGGACCTCCGTGTCAACAAGCTTACGGGTGTCGCGGTATGTGGTTTGCCGGGCGTTGATGCTAATGTACCCGATGGCCACCAGGTAGATGATGGCCGAGATAAGAATTAATAGGATCTGAACCTTGTGCTTTAATTTCATTTGAATGTCCATGGTGGCAGCTCAATTAAGTGTTTTGCTCCAGTTTTTCGCGGAGTTCCTGCTTTTCTTTCTCTGAGTCTGTGTGGTCCAGAGCGATAAAGATCAGCTTGCCGGCTTCTCCGTCCTTGTTTTTGACAGCAGAGAAAGAGGAGATCAACCAAAGGGTTTCTCCCTGGTTGCTTTTGAACCGGATTTTTTGTTGTATTTCTTTTCCCCGGCTTGCCTTGTCCAGAATATTGAGGAAAAGTTCACGGTCCGCCTCATCGACAAATTCCGTCATGATTTTTTCCTTGACCTGGTGATCGTTGTAACCGACCGTTTCAAGGAATCTTTGGTTGGTCTTTATTACCCTTCCGTTCAGGTCCATTTCGGCCTGTATTAGGAACTGGTTGATGGCATCCAGTATGCCGGACAGTTCGCTTTCTCTGCGGGCGGCCTCTTCCTGTGTTGCCTTGAGTTCTTCCATGTTTTGCCGCATCTCCTCTTCCTGGGCCGACATCTCCTCGGCTTGCTGCTGGGATTTTTCAAGCAACTGAGAAGTTCTTACGTTCACCCTTACGGAAGAGATGGAGGCAGCGATGCTTTCGGCCACTTTTTCGACGAATTCAATCTGGTGTTTTTCAAAGTTTTTGAACGAGGCGATCTCAAGGACGCCCAGCACCTGATCTTCCATTTTAAGGGGTACGATCAGCAGGCTGTCCGGGTTGGCATCCCCCAGGCCGGAAGTGATCTGGATATAATCCTGCGGGATCTCGGTCATGTGGATGGTCTGTTTTTCAATGGCACAGGTACCCACAAGCCCTTCACCGGGTTGGATCTGTCTCTGGCGGTATTTTTTGCGGTTGAATGCGTAGGAGGCCTTCAGTTCATAAAAAACATTCTCTTCGTCCTCGTCATTCAGCAGAAACAGGCCTCCCTGGTTGGCGCCCAGGTAGTTGACCATGTTGCTGATGATCTGATAGCTGAGCTCTTCAAGGTCGTCGTTGTTTTGTCTGAGGATATCGGCAAACTTGGCAAGGCCTTCGTTGACCCACCTTCTTTTTTCGTCTTCCACCTTCCTCTTTTCCTCCTCTTCGCGTGCATGCTGGAGGCTGTTTCGCATCTCGATAAGCGATTGGCCCAGCTGGTCGTCTTCGCTGAGCATCTGGTAATCGGCTTCCAGCTCCCCGCTGCCTATCTTACGGGCAAATTTGTTCTTCTTGTTGAGCTCGTCGATGGAGGTGTTCAGGGCTGTAGCCATCTCCTGGATCTCATCGCCGGTAGCGAGCTGGAGCTTCATGTCACCGTCGATATGCCCCCTTGCCAGGCGGTTTAGGCGATCGGTGACTTTTTCTATGGGATTGGTGATGTTGCGGGCTACGAAATAGATTACCAGGCTAAGGATGATCAGTCCCACCAGTCCTACCAGTAAGGAGATGGTGAAGTTCCTGTTGGCTTCAGCCTTCAGGGAGCTGGTGGGAACGGAAATGCCCAGGTACCATTTGGTGTCGGTATTGCCCAGGGAGATGGGAGAATAGGATACATACGATTCTTTCGTGTTCGCTCCATCCAGGGGCTGATGAATGATGGAGAAAGGGGTGCCCTGTTTCATCCGGTTGAACAGGTTGAAGCCTTCGCGGGCGGTGGGGTTGGCACGGGCTTGTGTGTTGAGAAGCTCCTGATTGGGATGTCCTGCATATTTGCCATTGTGTGAGAGTAGAAAGGCGTTGCATCCATCCAGCTTTTCAATGTCGATGTCCTGAATGATATCCTGAAAACGGTCCAGGGTCAGGTCTACTCCTACCAGCCCGATATAACGGCCCGACTCCAGAATGGGCGAGGCCAGGGTGGTCATGAGTTTTTGCTCCTTTTTGTTCTCAACGAAGACATCCGCATAAAGATCCGCAACCAGCTCTTCTTTCCTGGCTTTCCAGTTGGCATACAGATCCGGGTCGCCATCCATGCTGCGCATATCGGTGCTGGTCTTGAATATGCCGTTTTCTCGGAAGTTTTGATTGGAGATCCTGCCGTAGGGCTTGGTCCAGGAGGTGTCTATATGTTGAAGCTCCCAGCTGTCCCAAAGATTATAGAAAGAGGGATTGATCTGGAATACATCAACGTACATCTTCTTAATGAGATCCTGCCACTGATCCTTGGGAAGCTCATCGTAGTTCGTGAAAGCCCGGGCCAGTGTCCTGACTACTGAAAAATCGCTGTTGATAAGGCCCTGGATCCTGTTGGCATATTTTTGAGATTGAAAATCCACAAGCCGGGTGGCATCCTTATAGGCTGATTTTCTTGCATTGATACTAATGTAGCCGATGGCTCCCAGAAAAATGATCACCGACAGGGAGATAATGATCAATTGAATCTTGTGTCTGAGTTTTAAATTCCATTTCATGGTTTTCTATAGTTGAGTTGGGTCATCTCGGGTATTGAATCATGCGATGATTCGGGTTTTTATCTTTTATCTGGTATGATGCTGTATGTCGGGTAGCACAGGCCAATGTGCAGGACTCGTTTGAAATCCGTTCCGCCGGTTTTCGTTTTGTACGTAGGCAATAAAAATAAGGTTCATGATAATTGACGGACCCCGAAAAAAAAGGAACCCGCAACGTTTCAGAAACAGGCGGGCTGGTTTATAACATAGGGATGGATGATCCAAAGGCATCTTATTAGGATTTGGCCGCCAATATAGATAATTTTTATGAATAAGGAGAAAAATGGTTTCTAAAATATTTTGGGTGAATGCTGATTGAGCTCCTGCCTAAGGGCTTTTACATCCTTCTCCGTAAATTGTTGGAGGTAGTTCCAGAAAACAGAGCTGTGGTTTTTGTGGATGGTATGGCAGAGCTCATGGAGGAGCACATAATCGATCAGGTGATCGGGAAGGCGCATCAGGTGGATGTTGAGGTTGATGTTGTTCCGGGATGAGCAGCTTCCCCAGAGGGACTGTGCTTTTTTGATGTATACCTTATTAAAGGACATGTGGTGTTTACCGGCCAGCTGGTTCAGACGGCGAGGGAGATAGTATTTGGCTTCCTTCCGCAGAGCTTCTTCTACGGCTTGGCGCATGGCCATTTGCACCGTTTGTTCATTTATGTCCATGCTA
>P_1C_Sed_2_UnCtyDRAFT_1000319_pt1 | contig 14931 bp, 16 predicted proteins | sample Pon1CUnioCityCA_4_FD_10229 | JGI IMG/M metagenome (IMG submission 10229) | reverse complement strand
GCCGGCGTTCAAGCCGACCTCAAGACGATGGCCCGACTCGGCGTGTACGGCGGCGCCGTCATCGTCGCGACGACCGCACAGAACACCACGGGCGTCCGCTCGACGAGTCTCCTCCCGACTGACGAGGTGCGATCGCAGTACGAGGCGGTCGTCGACGACGTGGACGTCGGTGCGGTGAAGACCGGGATGCTCGCGACGACCGACGGCGTCCGGACGGTCCACGACTGCCTTCGATCGTTCGACGGTCCGGTCGTCGTCGACCCGGTGACGGTCGCGACGAGCGGCGATCGCCTCCTCGAGGCCGAGGCGGTGGACGCCTACCGCGACCTGTTCGCCGAGGCGACGCTCGTGACTCCGAACGCGGACGAAACGGCCGAACTCGTCGGCGAGCGTCCGGACTCTCCGGCTGCACGCGAACGGGCCGCCGACCGCTTTTTCGATTGGGGCGCCGACGCGGTGCTGTTCAAGGGCGGTCACGTCGACGACGGCTCCGGCACGGTCACGGACGTGCTCGTCACCGACGGAGAGCGCGGCCCAAGAGCGTTCGACGCCGAACGTCTCGACACCGACGCGACGCACGGTTCCGGGTGCACGCTCTCGAGTGCGATCGCCGCCGGACTCGCGGGGGGCCTGCCGCTGTCGGGGGCCGTGAAGCGCGGTATCGAGTTCGTCCGAGCGGGGCTCCGTGAGCCTGCACTCGTCGGGCAGAACGGGAGCGTCAACCATCTCGCGTGGAGCGAGCCCGAAACGTAGCGAGCAGCGCTTCGGCCGGCGCCTCCGTCAGCTACTCGGATACGGCGTTGAGGGCGTCAACGACCTGCTCGACGGCCTCGGTCACGCTCCCTTCGTTCTCGACGAACTGGATCGGCGCGTTCCGCTCACGGGCGTACTCGAGCGCTGCCGTCCGGTTGAGATCCTGTTCGAATTCGATCTCTCGTTCGGTGGCTTGCGGTGTGTCACGGCCGCTGTTGCCCCTGCGCTCGACGATCGTGTCGGGCGCCGCTTCGACGAGGACGAACGTCGCCGGAGCGACGTCGCGGAGGACGCCCTCTGGCAGTCCGTGAATGTAGCCGGCGTCCGTTTTGACGGCGAGGTGCGTCGAGAGAATGACATTCCTGGTCTCGGCTCGGTCGGCGACGTATTCGGCCGCTCGGCGCTGCAGTCGCTGCGTCCGTCGGTGTGACAGCGTGGACAACTCGTCTCGGTCCACCGTGATGTCGTGGGTCATCGCCTGCTCGAGCATCACGTCCCCGAAATTGAGCAACAGGTAATCGTCGTCGAGCCGCCGACGGACCTGTTGACAGATGCTCGAGAGCCCGACGCCAGTGACGCCGGACATGAGTGTGACCGTCATCAGAACTGCACCTCCTCCATGTCCTCGGGGTCGGTAAACCCGCCGCGGTCGTCGTAATACTTCCGGCCGATAAATCCGTCACTGACGAACGTCATCAGCGATCCGTACAAGCCGTCGGGCGAATTGAACTCCTCGGTTTCACAGCGGGCGAGGACCTCTCCGATGGTCTCGTTCTGTCCAGTCGGGGCTTCGAGTTCGGTCTCGCCGACCCGCTCAATAACGGTCTCGCGTGACACGGGGAACTCGAGCTCTCGTGCGAACAGATCACGCGTTTCTGGGAGTCGCATACAGGTATGTTACCTCTCCACATAGATGAGTGTACGGGAGGTCGCGTCTTCGGCCCCCGCTCAGCGCTCTCTCGCAGACGCCGCGTCCTCGCGAGTCGCCGACCGGTCGTCGTGATCGCCCACGGTGTCGGCACGCGCCGGGCTCTCGGCCGTCTCAACGGTTACGAGCCGATCCAACCGGCGTTCGAACTCGGCGTCGCCGATCTCTCCCTCGACGTATCGACGCTTGAGCCGCTCGATCGGTGGCTCTGCGGTCGCGGCGGTCTCCGCCGTGGTATCCACCGCGGCGACGTCTGGGTCCGTCTCTCTGTGGGCGTACTCGTCGGCGAGATAGCCGCCGAACGCGCTGCTCCCGACGACGTAAGCCGCGCCGACGAGGCTCGCTCCGAGCGCGGCGACCGTCGCGACCGGAGACACGGTCGCGGCGACGGCCACTGCGAGGAACGCCACCGGCAGCGAAAGCAGCACGACCATCGCTCCCGCAACGAGGCCGAGCCGCGGTCCGCTACTGCCGTCGCCCGCCCCGACCTGACTGGCCACGCCGCCGCCGATCGCCGGCGCGAGCAGCCCGATAAACGGGACGAGGCTCGCAAGCACCGTCACGCCGGCGCCGACGCCGGCCGGCCCGATAACCCCGGTAATCCACCGGCGCATCGGCCCGTTACGGGTCGTTTCGCTGTCGGTCATCGGCCGTCGTCTTGATCGGTCGGTTGCGGCTCAGACGGCTGCTGACACCGGTGAAACGAGGCTATGAACGCTTGCTGCTGCCGGCTGACGCGCCCGGATTCCATCACGATATTGTGTATGTACTACACTTGTATATATGTGCTGTTGAGGGGCTCACGAGCCGGTGTGTCCGTGATTTCCGTCTGACCGACCGCCCGCTACAGTTGGTTGTCGAGTGCCAACTGAACAGCTATGTCGGTCTGTCGGTGAATGGTGATATGGCTGGATCGCTGATAGACCGGGCGGCGTCCGCCGACCCGGACTGTCGATACTGCCTCGGTGCCGGACTCGCCCTCTCGATCGCGGTCGCCTCGCTCGTCTACGGGTACCTTCACAGCGACGTCGTGACGGCGCTCGGTGGCCTGCTGTTCGTCCCGGCGGCCATACTGCTCGCCGGTATCGGGCTCACTGGCGGGGCCGAGCGGCGGGATTCCGAAGCCACCGAATCACCGTAGCGGGTCTGCTCACCATAGTAGTGTAGTATTGTGATTACTGTACACAACCTTTTTATCCGACAAGACCGTAGAGCCGGCATACGCATGCCGGATTCGATGTCCGAACAACTCCAGCGAGACATGGTCTGTGAGGGACTGTTGGAGTGTTTCCACGGGTTGAAACACCTCGATAGAGCGTGTTACCGGGCACTGGTCGACTCGCCGGAACCGCTCACCGTTGACGAGGTCGCAGAAGTCGTCGATCGCGAGCGCTCGACGGCGTACCGCTCGGTCCAGCGGCTGGTGTCCGCCGGACTCATTCAGAAAGAGCAGGTCAACTACGAGGATGGCGGGTACTACCACGTCTACCGGCCGACGGATCCGTCGGAGATCGTCGACGACATGCAACGACTGTTGAACGACTGGTACGCGAAGATGGGACGGCTCATCGACGAGTTCGAGCGCAAGTACGAGAACGGCGACCGCGCACCGGCGGAGGGCTGATCCGGCGCTTTCTGCGGGCGGGCGGGTCGTTCATCGCCGGCACGTCCGCAGGACGGACCGCCGCTCGGCAGTGGCCACGAGCGATCGCGCTCGGCTTGACGCTGGGGGACTCTCGCTCGTGGCAAGAGAGTCGGTGTCGGGGGCGGCGCTCCGCTCGGCACCCCCGCTCGCCGCCGCGAGTCGAGCGACCAGTCACGTCCGAGCCTCGATAAGCCGGTCGACGTTGTACAGCAGGACGCCGACCGAGACGAGCGTCGTCGCGAGGTACACGACCAGTTGCGGGGGCCCGGACGTCGCGCCGCCGAGTGCGGAGCCTGCGAAGCCGACGGCGACCAGTTCCGCCCACGTAACGAACGCTCGCGACGCGAGCATCGTCCGCCCCGACCGATCGTCCGCGGTCGCGTCGGCCGTCGAGGTCGCCTCGGTCGACGGTGTCGCGGCGTCGTCGCTCATCAGTACCCCCCCGCGGGTTCGGCGGGACCGCTGAACGCGGAGTAGAGCACGACGAAGTACGTCGCCACCAGCGGGAGCAGGAGTGCCGCGCCGACCGACATCAGGTTCAGCGGCAGCGTCGAGACGACGGCGCTGCGGACGGTCAGCCCCGACACCGGGTCGATCGCGGGGTACAGCAGCAGGGCGACGACCGCCGTCAGTCCGTAGGTCAGTCCGGCGCTCGCGGCCAGCGCGAGCAGGTCACGGTCCCGGCGGAGCGCGAGGACGTACCCTCCGGCTAGGAGGACGGAGACGGCGACGAGCGCGAGCACGGCCGGCGACAGGACCGCCGTCCGGAGGCCGGTCGCCGCGAGGGCGAAGAGCGTGACGACGACCGCGAACAGGTACGCCGCTATCGCACGCTCACCGTAGGACCGCAGCTCTGCGCGCAGCGCCGCGCGCGTCTTTACCCGCAGGAAGGCGGTCCCAGAGACGACGGTGAGCGCGACCGTCGTCAGCCCGGTGAGGACCCCGACGAGGGTGAACGACCGCGGTGTCCCGGCGACCCAGTTGCCGACGAACGCACCGAGGAGAAACGGCGCGAGGACGCTCCCGGCGACGAACGCGCGACCCCACCACCGTTGCCAGGCGGCGTCGTGCCGCTGTTCGTACATCTCCGGGGCCAGCCCCCGGAGGATCAACGCCCCGAGAACGCCGAACATCAGCAGGTAATGCCGACTGAACAGGTCGGCGTAGACGGCCGGGAAGGCCGCGAAGAGCGCCCCGCCGAAGACGACGAGCCAGACCTCGTTGCCGTCCCAGAACGGCCCGATCGCCGCGAGAATCGTCTCGCGGTCCGCGTCGTCCTCGCGGGTGGCGAACAGTGCCCCGGCCCCGAAGTCGAAGCCGTCGAGGAACAGGAACGTCCCCAGCATGGCGAAGACGAGGCCGAACCACAGTTCGGGCAGCGGAAGCCCGAACAGCGGACCGTCCCCGAGGCCGGCGAGGTCAGTCATCGCTCGCCACCCCCGCGGGCGCGCCCGAAGTCTCTTGCCCCTCGTCCTCCCGCCGCTTCGGGTGGTCCCGGAGGTCGTCGCGGCCGGGCGGTCCGGCCCGGATGATCCGGGCGACGACGTAGGTGTACAGACCGAGCAGGGTGGCGTAGACCAGCACGAACCCGGCCAGCGTGATCGCCGCCTCGGTGCCGGTGAGTCCCGGCGAGACGCCCTCGTGAGTCTTCATCACGCCTTGGATAACCCACGGCTGGCGGCCGACCTCGGTGACGATCCAGCCGAGTTCAACCGCGACGAACCCGAGCAGACTCGACCCCATCAACGCCTTGTGAAGCAGGTCGTCCTCGAGGAGGTCGCCCGTCAGCCAGCGGTACCCGCCCCAGAAGCCAAGCAGGATGAACCAGAACCCCATTCCGACCATCGCTCGGAACGCCCAGAAGACGATGGCGACGGGCGGGGCCTCGGTCTCGAACTCGTTCAGACCGGTGATCTCCGCGCTCGGATCCCCTCCGCTTGCCAGCCAGGACGCCCCGCCGGGGATGCCGATACCGAAGAGCTCCTTCGCACGCGGGTCGGTGATGTCGCCGAGATCCGTCGGGACCGCGACCAGATACTCCGGGACGTACGACTCGGTCTCCCAGACGGCCTCCATCGCGGCGAACTTCTGTGGCTGCGTCTCGAAGACGTGGCGGGCGTAGAGGTCGCCGTGGAGCACCTGCAGGGGCGCGGTTATCAACAGGGCGACGAGGGCGATCTTGAGCGTCGTCTCCCAGAAGGCGACGTTTCGGACCTGGTAGCCCCAGACGTGGTGGCGGAAGACGTAGTAGGCGGCGACGCCCGCCATGAACAGCGCGACAGACTCGACCGCGGCGTTCTGCATGTGGATGTACATGAATCCGAACCGCGGGTTGAGGTACGCCGCCACCGGGTCGACGAGGTGGACGATCGTCCGGCCGTTCTCCGTCGCGAGTTCGTAGCCGCGTGGCATCTGCATCCACGAGTTCGCGATGAGGATCCACACCGCCGAGAGCCACGTTCCGACGGCGACCGCCAGCGCGGAGATCATGTAGAGCCGGTCTGAGACTCGTTCTCGACCGAAGACGAACACGCCGAGGAACGTCGCTTCGAGCATGAACGCCATCATTCCCTCGACGGCGAGCGGGCCGCCGAACAGCTCGCCGGCGGCCGTCGAGAAGGCCGCGAAGTTCGTCCCGAACTCGAACTCAAGTACGATTCCGGTCACCGTTCCGACGACGAACGAGATGGCGAATATCTTGGTCCAGAAGCGACGCAGCTGTTCGTACACCGGCTCGCCGCCCCGAATGTCCTTCCACGTGAAGTAGACGAGGAAGGGAGCCAGCCCCATACTCATCACCGGAAAGATGATGTGGACGATCGTCGTCAGCGCGAACTGGAGTCGGCTTGCGAGTACTGGATCGATCATGGAATGCGTGGTGGGTGGTCGAACGGAGTGCCGCTCAGCCTCGATCGGCGGTCGGTTCGCTCGGTTGAGACTGCGTGCTCTTCCCGCATAACCTCGGAGTTGGCACAGGACAAGCGACGGACGGCGCTCGCCCCCGCGGAACGTCGGACCGACCGATTCGACCGCCGCCGTGCGCTCGGCGCGCCGCTCCGCGAGTCGCTTTCGGCATCGATCCGACGCCGACTCGGTAGCGTGCGGACGACACGGTCGCAGCGGTTGTCCTGTGCCAACCGATCCCTTTGGTCGACGGGGCAGTAGGGTTCAGGTATGGAAACGCGGCACGCCGTGCTGGCGCTCGTCGGCCTCGTTACGCTGGTGATGGCGGTCCGGGGAATCGTCGCCGGCCTCAGCGGTGACTTCGGCACGGTCGGTCGGCAGGTCGGCGTCGGCGGGTTCGTCTTCGCGTTCGGCGTGGCGCTGTACCGGAACTGGGAGGCGGTCGGTTAACGGGGCGACGCTTTCCGCGAGCGCTCGGCCGAGCGTTCATCGCGGCGGTCGGACCTCACTCGGCGGCCGTCGGTTCTATTCTGTCGTCCTCGGTGACCGCGGCACGCTCGTAGCGGTAGTAGCCGCCGGTGAGGCTGCGGGCGGCGATCCCGTGCTCCGCCAGCACCCGAGTCGCCATGTACGAGCTCTTCCCGATCTTGCAGTAGGTGAGTACTTCGCCGTCCGGGTCGGCGTCGGCGGCCCATTCCCTGAGATCGCCGAGCGGGACGTTCTCGTCGCCGTCGATCCACCCTTGCGCCTCCCGCATCTCCGGGGGGCGCGTGTCGATGACCGTCGCCTCGTCTCTCCGCTCGAGAAACTCGTCGAGGTGAACGATGTCGGCGACGCCCTCAACGACGTTCGACCCGATCATTCCCAGCACATTGACCGGATCCTTCGCGGCCGAGTGCGGCGGCGCGTACGCGAGATCGTAGTCCCGGATGTCGAACACGGTGTCCCGGTGCGCGATGGCCGTCGCGAGCACGTCGATCCGCTTGTCGACGCCGCTCTCCCCGACGGCCTGGGCCCCGAAGATCGTCCCGTCGTCCGGATCGAACAGGAGCTTGAAGTCGATCTCGGAAGCGCCCGGATAGTACGCCGCGTGGTCCGGTTGGCTCGTGTAGATCGCTTCGTAGGCCCGCCCCTTCTCCTCGAGCGCCGCCGCCGTGTCACCGACGGTACCGACGTCGATGTCGAACGCCTTCGCGATCGACGTGTCCAACACCGGGTCGAGGCGGTCTTCTCGTCCAGCGATGTCGTTTGCGGCGACTCGGCCCATCCGGTTGGCGGGTCCGCCCAGCGGGACCCACGCGTTCCCGTCACTGCGAGCGGCCGGCGGCGCCGCGGCGTCGCCGACGGCGTGGATCGACGGCGTCGATGTTCGCATTCGGTCGTCGACCGTGATCGCGCCGCTGTCGTGTATCTCGACGCCGGCCGACTCCGCCAGCGCCGTCCGCGGGGTGACACCGGTGGCGACGACGACGAGGTCGAAGCTCTCCTCGGCGCCGTCCACCGCAGCGGTAACCGTCCCATCACCAGGCTCCGAGAGGGAGTCGACGCCGGTTCCCAGCCGGAGGTCGATCCCGCGGTTACGGAGGTGGGTCTCGACTATCGCCGCCATCTCGGGACCGAGTGTGTTCGGCATCACCTGCTCGAGCAACTCCGCGACGACGACGTCGTTCCCGGCTTCTGAGAGGTTTTCGGCGACTTCGAGACCGATGTAGCCGCCGCCGATAACGAGTGTCCGCTCGTCGCCGGTTATCCGCTCGCGAAGCTCCGTGGCGTCCGGCACGGTTCGGAGCGAGTGACAGCGCTCCAACTCGTCGAGGTCGAACATGGGCGGGACGAGCGGCTCCGCTCCCGTCGCGACGACGAGGTCGTCGTACGCGATCGCCGTCCGCTCACCGGCGGCCGTAGCGGCCGAGACCGTCCGGGCGTCCGGGTCGATCTCCGTCGCGGTGACGCCCGTTCGGATGTCGAGGTCGAAGGCGCTGCCGAGTTGCTCGCTCCCCATCACCGTGAGGTCGTCCTCGGCAACGGTGCCGCTGAGATGATACGGTAGCCCGCAACTCGCGTACGACACGTTATCCCCCTGTTCGAGAACGGCGATGTCGGCGGCCTCGTCGAGCCGTCGAAGCCGCGTCGCAGCGCTCATTCCGGCCGCGTTACCCCCGACAACGACGTACTGCCGTGGCATGTGCGGAAGTTGCGTCTGTAGGGCGTATATATTGGGCCAAATTTCCAATAATGGGGACTGTCACGGTTCCTGTCGGATCGCGCTGGCCGGGCGACCCGGGAACCGCTCTAACCGCAAATATGCGGTTTTAGTGGCATTATATACTGAAATGGTTTGGGCGTGAAAGCGAACTCCCGACGGTTCGCGGTGCTTATTCGTGTCGAGTATGTACTATACTACGATCATACTAATGGGCTCGAATCAGCGCACCACCGACCCTTCGCCGCCACTCGCGGGGGTCGTCGTCGGTGCGTTCACCGTCGTCGTACTGCTCGCCGCTATCGCCTACACGGTCATCCTGAGCGTCGTGAACTGGGCCGCCGTCGACCTCCTCGCGTATCCCGTGCACGCGGTCGCCCCCTTCGCCGTGATCAGCGGGGCGATACTGACAGTGGCGATCATCGTCCCGACCGCGTTAGTCACCGTCAACAAAACCGCCTGAGAGCCGGTCGTAAACGCGCAGTGAGTCAGCCGAGAGCGCCGCTCTCGGCGGACACTGATTATCCGCGACTTTGACCTCCCCGCAACGCCGAGCGCGGCGAAGCCGACGACGAACTATTCCCGTGGTCTCGGGCCGTCTCCGTCAGGACTCGCTCGCGGACTCGCTTTGGGTGTCTCCGTCGTTGTTTCCACTCTCCCCGTTGAGTCGCTCCCCGACCGCGTGTTGGAGGCGGTCGAAGAGCCCGGAACAGGCACCGCACTCCGCGCACGACACGTCCGAACAGGAAAGTGACGTGCCACAGCGCGGACACGTCGGCCCGCCGGCCGGATCGAACTCGTACCCGCAGGTCGGGCAGATCACGGGATCACCTCCAGAACGGCCGCGACGAGGCCTCCGACGGTGAACGCCGTGACCCAGGAGCCGACCCACATGAGGAGTGCACTCCGTGCGCCGCGTTCCTTGAGGATCACCGTCATCGTGAGTATGCAGGGGACGAACAGCGTGACGACGACCAGTCCGACGAAGGTCTGTGGCGCCGACAGCGCCATGTCGGTCATTCCGGCGGCGGCGAAGTCACGCCGGACCAGACCCAGAACGAGCACCTGTCCGAACGACGCCGGCAGACCGAGTGCCGCGGTCAGCGGCCGGAGCGCGCCCACGATCGCGTCGAGCACGCCGGCGTAGTCAAACGCCGACACCACTACGGCAGTGCCCGCGAACAACGGCGCCGCCTCCCCGAGGAACGCGGCCGTCCGATTCGAGGTCTTGCGAGCGACGTTTCGCGGGCGAGGGACGCGCAATCGCGGGAGCTGTTCGATCAGTGCGTCCTGCCGCCCGGGGAGCACCCGGTCGAGAAAGACGCCGGCGACCCCGAGGACGCCGAGCAGTACCAGTAGATAGCCGGCCCACCAGGCGAGCCCGAGCCCCGCAAGCAGGCTCATAATCACGCCGATCTGCGCCGAACAGGGAATAGCGAGGCCCAACAACGCCGTCGTGATGATCCGCTCCCGGCGCGACCCGACCATGCGGGTGGTAATGACCGCCATCGTCACACAGCCCACGCCGACGATCAACGGGACGACCGCGCGACCGTTGAGCCCGATCCGGTCGAGTCCCCTGTCGGTCAACACGGCGAGCCGGGGCAGGACGCCGGCGTCCTCGAGGGGACCGATCACGAGGTAGAACGCGGCCACGAGCGGCACCAGAACGCCGAAGACGTACTGAACGGTAATCGTCAGTACCCCCAGATTGTCGTTGACGAGCATGAACTCGATGGGATTGGCCCATCCGGTCGCCGGGAGCAGCTTCGCGACGGCCGCCTCCACCGCGGGGGTATAGTGCCGTCCGAAGAGCACTCCTTCCGTGTAGCCGACGACCGTCTGTGCGACCACCACCCCGATAAGATAGAAAACCACGCACAGGAGTGCGAACCCGATCGGGACGCCCGTCAGCGGCCGCATCAGCAGGTCGCCGAACCGGTCCCCGAGGGTCCGACCGGAGTCGGTGACGCGTTCGACCGCCTCGGTGAGCGACCTGACTCGCGTGCGGCGCTCGCGGTACACCCTCTCCCGTCGCTCGGCACTTGCGAGCGGTGCGTCCCCTCCGTCGGCCACGAGGTCACAGGCGCCGACGCGACGCATCGTCGGTTCGTCGCCTTCGACGAGGAGTGTCTTCTCCGCGCGGGTCGCCTCGACACCGTCGGGGAGCGCGTCGTGGTACGAGGCGACGGGTGTCGACGCGGGGGCCGACGCCTCAGAGAGACGGCCCCGCAGTTCACCGACGCCCGATCCCGCGACGGCGACGGTCGGAACGACCGGAACGCCGAGTGCCGCCTCCAGCGCGTCGACGTCGATCTCGACGCATTCGGCCTCGGCTTCGTCCATCATGTTCAGCGCGACGACGGTCGGCACGCCCATGTCCAGCAGCTGTAACGTCAGGAATAGGTCTCGGTCGAGCCGAGTGGCGTCGACGACGTTTACCGCTGCGTCCGCTTCGAGAACGGTCTCTCTCGTGACCCGCTCCGCTTCGGAGAACGACGAGATACCGTGGACCCCGGGTGTGTCGATCAACCGCGTCGGTCCGATGGTCGCGGTGGTCGTCTCGACCGTGGTTCCGGGGTAGTTCGAGACGTCGACGTACTCCGCTGCGATTGCGCCGAACAGCGCACTCTTGCCGACGTTGGGCGCGCCGACCAGCGCCACGGTCGCTACGGTGTCGTCCGCGGTGATCCGGTCCGCGTCCCGGTTCGCCGTCATCGCGGTTCGTCGTCGCGGGCCGTTCGCTCGACGACGATCTCTCTGGCGAGTGTCCGCCCGAGCGCCACCTCCGTCCCGTGACGCCGAACGACGACCGGGCCGCCACGGATCTGTCGGTGACACGTGACGCGGCCGTCGAGGAAACCGAGCCGCAGCAACCGATTCCGAGACTCGTCGTCTGGGACGGCGACCAGTTCGATCGATTCGTCCGGCGGGATATCGGCCAATACACTCGTCATTTAGGCACACCTAAAACGGGTGGGTGTACCGTATTGAAAGCCGCACCTCAATACTGCGGTATTTTACCGAGGCGGGGGAAGAGGTACGACGCGCGTTCGCAGCACGGGCCGGCGGAGCAGTATCGATCCCCGACCGCAGGGATGGCCCGCCGACCGAACCCCGTCCGGGGCGTCGAAGCGCGCCCCTCCCCCGGTCAGGGCGGCGGAGTGTGCCCGAATGACGGAGTTCCGCTGCGGGGTCGATCCGGCGGTTCGTCGCCTGACGCGGCGCGCGCCTCGCCGCAACCCACTTGTCCGCGGTGCCCCTACCCCGAACGAGCGATGACTCCTCGTGACGCGGAACTGGTGATAGAGACGTGGGAACTCCGTGAGCGGGCCCTCCCGCGCGTCCCGCCGACCGGGTGGGCGACGACCGACCGGCTCCGCGAGGCGGTGTGTCTCGCGGTGGAATGCGCGGTCGACGGGGTCGAACGCGTCGAGTCCTTCGAGGGCCCGGCGACCGATCGAGAGCGGTTCGACGCCGCGGTGACCACGGAGTCCATCGACCACGACCGCGTCAGCCCCCTGACGTCGTCGCCGGGGGACGCCTCGTCGGCGGATGGCACCGACTCGGCCGGCGCCGCGGACGGACGCGGCGACGGGTTCGAGGAGACGACGGAGCAGTTCGACCTCGACGACGCCCTCGACAGGCTGTAGCGCGACCCCCGCACCGCGGTTCCCGTCGCCGACCGCACAAACGCTTTACTCGGGCACCGAACACGTACCCTCATGGGTAACGACTACGACGCTGTCGTCGTCGGTGTCGGCGGGATGGGGAGCGCGGCCGTGTACCATCTCGCGAAGCGGGGAGTCGACGTGCTCGGCCTCGAACGGTACGACGTCCCGCACACGCGCGGCTCCTCGCACGGCGACACGCGCATCTTCCGACTCACGCAGCCGGAGCACCCCGAGTACGTCCCGCTGGCGAAGCGCGCCGGCGAGCTCTGGCGCGAGCTGGAGGCCGAGTCGGGGCGGACGCTCCTCACCACCACCGGGTCGGTGCACGCCGGCCCCGCCGACGGCGACAAGGTCGGCGACGCCGCCGCCTCGTGCGAGGCCCACGGCCTCGACCACGAGGTGTTGAGCAGTCGAGAGCTGACGGACCGGTTCCCGGGGTACGACCTCCCGGACGGCCATCAGGGCGTCTACCAGCCGGACGGGGGGTTCCTCGCGTGCGAGCGCGCCGTCGCCACGCACGTGACGCAGGCGCACGCCCACGGCGCCACGGTGCGGGCCCGGGAAGCGGTCCGGGACGTGACCGTCCGCGAGACGGGCGTCACCGTCCGGACGGACCGCGACGAGTACGACGCCGGCCACCTCGTCGTGGCCGCCGGTGCGTGGGCCGGCGAGCACCTCGACCTCCTCGACGGCGCGCTCGATCCGCAGCGGCGCGTCATGGCGTGGCTCCACCCCGAGGAGCCGGCCCGGTTCGCGCCGGAGCGGTTCCCGGTGTTCAGCGTCGACGTCCCCGAGGGGAGCTTCTACGGGTTCCCCGTCGCCGAGCGGCCGGGGTTCAAGTTCGGCCGGTCGCCAGACATCGCGGAGAGCGTCGACCCCGACGAGTGGGACGACGAGCCGACGATCCGCGACGAGGAACTGCTCCGGCGGCTCACGCGGAACCACTTCCCGGCGGCCGACGGGCCGACGATGCGACTCGCCACCTGCCTCGTCACCCGTTCGGTCGACGGCCACTTCTACCTCGACACGCATCCGGAGTACCCGCACGTCTCGGTCGCCGCGGGGTTCACCGGGCACGGCTTCAAGTTCTGCAGCGTCGTCGGCGAGACACTCGCCGACTTCGTCACGAGCGGCGACACCGACAACCCGATCGGCGTCCACCGCCTCGACGGGCGACTAGAGGCGTCGTCCGCTCGGCCGGACCGGTGACGCGCTCTCGTCGGTCGGCCGACCGCGGGCGGTGCGCGGGTCAGTCCTCGGTCGCATCGGACAGGTTGAGCTCCGCGACGAGGCGCGCGGTGATGACCCGTTCGAGGATGTCGAGCAGGCGGTCGTCGTCCGCGTCGTAGTCAGCGAAGATACCGAGCGGGAGCTGCGCACCGCCGACGTCGTGATGCCCGCCGCCGCTCCCCACGTCGTCGAACGCTTCGCGTAACACGTCGCCGATGTGAACGCGCGCGTCGGGAGCCCGCCCGCTGACGTGGACCGTGTCTCCGACGATTCCGAAGACGATGGCGGTTTGGACCCCCTCCAGCCGCACGAGGTAGTCGACGGCCTGCGGGAGCGAGTCCCGCTCGGTCGTCCGTCCGACGTGCGACATTAAGACGGCGCCGTTCGTCCGGCGGTTGTCGATGGCGGCGGAGATCGCTTCGAGGGTCTCCCCGGTGACGGACGGCGAAGACAGCCGGCGGAGCATCCCCTGATCCGCGCGGTCGTGGAGGAACCCGGCCGCGTCGTACTCCGCGGCCGACGTACCGCGCAGGAACTCGAGGGTGTCGGAGCGGATGGCGAACAGGAGGGCGGTCGCCAGCTTGTCGTCGGTCTCTATCTCGAGGTCGCGGACGTACTGCGTCAGTATCGTCGCCGCGGCGCCGAGCTCCTCGCGGTGGTCGACGAACCGCGCCTCGATGTCCTCCGCCGGGTGGTGGTCGATCACGATGTCGACCGGGGTCTCTTCGGGGACCGGGTTGTTACGCCCGGGAATCGAGTGGTCGACGAACGCGAGGAGCGACCCCTCGGGCCGGTCCCTGATACTCTCGACGGTGAACGGTTCGAGGTCGATCTCGAGGAGGTTCACGAACGCCCGGTTCTCCTGGTGAGAGATGTCCCCGCTGTAGAGGATGTACCGCTCGTCGATACCGGCGGCCGCCGCGATGCGCCCCAGCGCGAGCGCGCTCGCGAGGCAGTCGGGATCGGGATTGTCGTGACAGACGATGTTGAGTTCGGTGCCTCCCTCGAGCAGTTCGTGCAGTCGGCGTGGTGCGCTCATTCGTTACACGCCGTTCGCCTTCGACCCGGATAGGTTGTCGGTCGGATCGCGTTTATCAGGGCTCGCGAGAGAGGGGCGCGACTCGGCCGACGCGGTCACGTCTCCCGCTGGAACGTCGAGTCGAACATCCGCGCCGACATCGGCGCCGGGTCGCCGTCGGTGACGTTGTACGCCGAGAAGTCGCTGACGCCCGCCTCGCGGAGCAGGTCCTCGTCGTAGAAGCTGTTCCCCGTACACTCCGACGGGTCTCGCGAGAGGATCTCGAGTACGGCGTCGGAGACGATCTCCGGGCTCCGCCAGTCGTCCTCGGTCCCGAGCCCGAAGTAGCGCGTCGCGCGGGTGTCGATGGCGGTCACCGGCCAGAACGTGTTACAGCCGACGGCCTTCCCCGCCAGCTCCTCGGCGAGCGAGAGCGTGATGAACGACATCCCGAGCTTCGACCACGCGTACGGCGCCTTGCCCGGCGACCGGTCGGTGGCGACCGGCGGGGAGTTCGACAGGAGCCACGCCTCGTCGAGCCCCGCGAGGTGGTCCGCGAACGCGTGAGCGACAAGG
>P_1C_Sed_2_UnCtyDRAFT_1000317_pt1 | contig 15014 bp, 5 predicted proteins | sample Pon1CUnioCityCA_4_FD_10229 | JGI IMG/M metagenome (IMG submission 10229) | reverse complement strand
CCATTCTATTCTCGCATGTTTTTCGCTATAAGTACTTCCGGGAGTTGAAACTTGAGCGAGAAACGGGGATCGAACCCGCGACCCTCAGCTTGGGAAGCTGATGCTCTACCTCTGAGCTATTCTCGCATTTTAATTCATTAAATGAAGGCTAATTTAGTAAAATTTGACTTGATCGACAAATCCGATTTTTTTTTTACCAGGCTACATTTACAGAAGGATCATCATGAAGTTATAATAAAATGTTATTGAGCATATTACACTTAAGCACCAGGAGGCCTTATATTCAAAATCGTGATTTTCTCTCAATTTTTTCACCCAAAAGTGTAACACCTCGCCAATTTTTGTGTCCAATCATTTAATTGAATCATCCTGAACACGGAAGTCTTTCGGGAATAAAAGCCCACCAGACTCTATCAATACATTGAATATCAAACCCTAAATAGTGTGGAAATACAGATAGACCGCCTGACCAAAATCTACAACAAGGAATTCCGTGCTCTCGACGAAATATCTTTGACCATTCACAACGGTATGTTCGGGCTTTTGGGCCCCAATGGAGCGGGTAAATCCACCCTGATGAGGATACTGGTTACCCTGATGAAGCCTTCCCACGGACAGATTTCCCTCGATGGCAAAGACATTCATAAGCACCGGAAAGAGATCCGCCGGATGATCGGTTACCTGCCCCAGGATTTCCGTTTTTTCTCAAAGCTGAAAACCTGGGAATTCCTGGATTATTCGGCGGCACTATCGGGGTTGACCAACAAAAAAGAGCGAACCCGGGCAGTCGACCAGATGCTTGAGGAGGTAGGCCTTTTTGATGCCCGCGATCGTCAGGCCAGTAAACTTTCCGGGGGTATGAAGCGCAGGTTGGGTATAGCCCAGGCACTGATCAATGATCCCCGGATCATTGTGGTGGACGAACCGACAACCGGACTGGACCCCGATGAACGCATACGCTTCCGTAACCTGCTGTCCAAAATATCTGGCGAGGAGCGGATCATTGTCCTGTCTACCCATATTGTTGCCGACATATCCAGCACATGCAACCAGATGGCACTCCTTAGCCAGGGAAAGCTTGCCTTCCGGGGAACACCCGAAAAACTGACAGAAAAAGCACGAAACAGTGTCTGGAAAGTGATCCTGACGACCCGGGAACTGGAAAAAGTCAAGGAGTCTTACCCGGTTATATCCACCGTCATGATGGAAAAGGGGTGGGAAGTGATCCTGGTGGCCGATGATTTGGCCGGCTATACGGCCGAAAGAATTGAGCCCGACCTGGAGCATGCTTACGTACATTTTATGGATAAGGAACTGGAAGAATTTATGGTAACTGAATTTTAACCCTGCTGCATCATGTCATTTCTAAAGAACATTGGCACAGTAGCCCGCATAGAATCAAAAACCCTCATGCGCAGTTGGTTTTTGCGGATATTTGCTATCATCGCCCTGCTGGTCATATTTGTTTTCAATATTGCCATCTCCCAGCAGGAATTTTCGCCCCGCATTTTCAGAGGGTTGCCCACCAACATCCCTTACGCCACCCTGCTGATATTCAATGTTATTCAAGCTGCCATTGCTGTCTTCCTGGCTACCGATTTCATGAAACGTGACAAGAAGCAGGACACCACAGAAGTCATCTACGTACGCTCGATTTCAAACAGCACCTACATCTGGGGCAAAGTATATGGCAACCTCCGGGTTTTCCTGGGCCTGAACCTGATCATTTTGGTAATCCCCCTCATCTTTACATTAGTAACCAAGGACATGACCTTCGACCCGTTGGGGTATGGCCTTTACTTCATGCTAATTTCCGTGCCCACCCTGCTGTTTATCTTTGGCCTCTCCTTTTTTATGATGTCCTGGATCCGGAACCAGGCAGTTGTTTTATTGGTTCTTTTGGGGTATATCGCTCTGACCCTTTTTTACCTGAACGATAAGCTCTACTATATCTTCGACTACATGTCATTTAACATCCCAATGATATGGTCTGAATTTGTAGGTTTGCCTGACCCCGACCGGCTCATTCTGCATAAAGTGCTCTATGGGTCCCTGGGGATCGCCCTTGTTTTTTTTACCATCCTGCTGATGAAGCGCCTGCGCCAGTCAAACCTGAGCTATTGGGGTTCACTGGGCGGCGGCCTTCTCTTCCTGGGCATTGCCTCTGCCCTGGCAGTTAATCATGTAAAGCAGGAGGTTGCTATGAGAAATCTCCGCAGCGATTTGATCCAACTGAACGATCAATACCTGAAAACCCATACTGTCTCTGTTAATAACTATCATCTGACGGTGCATCATAAGGGTGCCAGGGTAGCTGTAACGGCTGAAATGATCGTGCATAACCCCAATCCACAACCCCTGGACACGCTGGTATTCAGCCTCAATCCGGGATTCACAACGGAACAATGTCTGGTGGATAACCAGGATTATGAATTTGATCACCAAAAGCATTTGCTCTTGATTGAGAAAAAGCTTTCTCCGGGCGATACATCCCGTATTGTAGTAAGGTATGCAGGTAAGCCGGATGAGCGCGTTTGCTACCTGGATGTGCCCGACAGGATTCTCTTCAGGGGAGAACATATGACCCTGTTCCGTCTCCCGAAAAAATTCAGTTTCCTGACTCCCGATTACCTGATGTTTACACCGGAACTGTTATGGTACCCGGTGCCAGGAACAGGGTTCTCCGTGAAAAATGTGGCCGGCTTTCGTAAAAATTTTGCCCGGTATGAGCTGGAGGTTCAAACCCATCCCCGCTTAACCGTTCTGAGCCAGGGCGAGGGAGAAAAATCCGGCAACCAATGGCATTTTAGCCCCTCACAACCGCTTACCTGCCTGTCGCTGATTGCCGGCGATTATCAAAGAGATTCCCTCTCCGTGGACGGCATCACCTATAATATATATTGCAAACCGGGCCATGATTATTATAAGCCTTTCTTTAGCGAAATTCAGGATACCATTCCTGCTTTGGTTGAGAGTGTGATGGGCGATTATGAATCGCAGATTCATCTTGATTATCCCTATGAAGAATTTTCGATTGTGGAAGTGCCGGCTCATTTTTATGCCTACAAGAAAAATTTCACCCTGGCCAGTGAAGCATCGCTTCCTCAGATGGTCTTGATGCAGGAAAGGGCTTACACCCTGAACGGAGCCGATTTTACACGGGTTACCAAACGTTTTAACCGGCGAAGGGAGGGTGAGCAAACTCCCCAGGAGATGAAAGCGGATGCCTTCAGGCGGTTCATCCGTTCCAATTTTATCGAGGGCGAAGATTTCAGCAGACTTTGGGGTAGTGAAAACCAGTTAACCGGAAACACCAAGATATTTCCCAATTTTGTCTCTTATTCCAACGATTTTGGTCTTCCACAACTGCCCGTGATGAATCCGGTACTTGAGCGATACATTGACGGCCGGGGAGAGGAGGAAGAAAGAAGAGGTTTTCGCGGGAGCAGGGATCTTGATGAAGAAGAGCGTGCCAATCTGCTGCTGCAGGAAAACTCCTTTGCAGAACTAATGAGCGATACCGCACATTTTGTCAGACTAAGCGATGTCATCGACGTCAAAGGCGATTATTTCATTAGCCTGATGAAGCACTTTGCCGGCCCCGAACGATTTGATCCCATGCTGGACAGTTTCATTACGGCCACCCGCTACCACAACAACACCGGTCAGCTTTTCCTGGATCATATAAAAAACCAGCATCAGATCAACACCGAAAAGTATATGCAGGACTGGTTGTATTCCAGGGACTTGCCTGCCTTCATTTTCCGTGATATCGAGGGGTTCACTTTCTACGATGAGGAACAGATACGCTATCAGGCCGAGGCTACTATCACCAACACAGGGAACGTCCGGGGACTGGTCAAGCTGAACATGCGCATGGGAAGGAGAAGGAACAGCAGTTTTTCTGAAGAAAAGACGGTTCTTTTGGATGCCGGTGTCACCAAAAGGGTTGGTATCACTGTAGGGGAAGCTCCATCCGTTCTTAATGCCAACACCCTGGTGTCTTCCAATCTCCCTGCTGTTCTTGGCTTTCCTCTGCGCGATGTTGAGGATAAAGAAAAAGAAGAAGGAGGAGCCTTCACCCGGGTAGTGGAAAAACCTGATCCAGGCAGCGAGACGATCATCGTCGACAACGAAGATTCTGCCTTCCGGTTCATTTCTCCAGAGAGAAGCACTAAGCTGCGGGATCTGATCCAAAAACAGCAGGAGTCAGATGAATATTCCGGCCTGAATTTTTGGCGCCCCCCTGATGACTGGCAAAAGGTCATTCACAATTCTTTTTATGGGGATGTGAAGTTATCGGCCGGGTATATCATGTCAGGACAGGGAGAACATAAGGCTGTATGGATGGTGCCCCTGAAAAATGCCGGATATTATGAGGTGCAGGCATATATCTCCGACGCAGGCCTTGGACCCAGGTGGAGACGCCGGGATAACAATAGAAAAATACAGTACCATTATACCGTGTTCCATGATGAAGGCGAAGAAACGATATCCGTTGAAGTGGAGGATAACCAGGGCGATTGGGTTTCTCTGGGTACCTTCTATTTTTCACCCGATTCAGCCAGAATACAGATCTCCAATCAAACAAAAGGACGTGTTGTGGTAGCCGATGCCGTTAAGCTCATACGAAAATAAACCCTTATGAAACCTGCATCCAGTAACCTTCACAACAAGGAGATGATTATTTCATGCAGGTTCCATAGGGCCATAATAAATAATTAGATAATCCTATGAATCAAAAAATTTGTATTGCCATTGCCGGTATGCTTTTATGGAGCGGGTCAGCCCTGGGCCAGCAGGTGATCACCCTGGATAAGGCCCTTGCCATCGCCAATGAAAACAGTCCCGAAGTAAGAAAAAGCCGGCTCAACCGGGAGCGAAGCAAAAATTACCTGGATGCACAGCAGGCCTCGCTGAAAACCAACTTCAACCTCTCTCTCGATCCCTTTAACTACAGCCGGGAGGAACGGTTTTATGAGGTCAATTCGAGATGGCAGACCACCGAGACCTACTCCAGCCGGGTCAATTTCAGTGCTTCTCAACCCATTAAGCTTACGGATGGTGAGCTTTCCCTGAACAACCGGCTGGGATGGCAGCATTCAACCACTGAAATTGGTAGCAATTTGAACGAAAACATCGCTTTCAGCAACAACCTTTTCCTGCGCTACGACCAACCCCTTTTCACCTACAACCAGACAAAACAGGAACTCGAACGCCTGGAGCTGGATTACGAACGATCTGATATACAATACCGTCTGCAGAAGCTAAGCACAGAAGTGGAGGTTACCCGAAGCTACTATAACCTGTACGCCAGCCAGATGGCCCTGAATATTTCCAGGGAGGAGCTGGAAAACCAGCGAGCCAATTACGATGTAATACAAAATAAGGTCGATGCCCAGTTGCTGGCCCTGGAAGAACTTTACCAGGCAGAGGTCAACATGGCATCTGCCCGCTCACAAGTCTATACACGCGAAGTACAACTCGAGAATGCCAAAGATCAGTTCAAACAACTGATTGGCATGGGACTGGAGAGAGATTTCAACGTATCTCTGGACATCAAAATCGATTCTGTCGATGTCAACATGAACAGGGCCATCAAAAATGCCCTGGCCTCCCGTCTGGAAATTCGCAACAGGGAGATCCAGCTCCAAAACGCCCGCTTCAACCTGATCGAGACTAGCGCCCAGAACAAGTTCCAGGGCAATGTATCCCTGTCGGTGGGTGTCCAGGGTGTCGACCGACAGTTCGCAGAAATGTACGATGTACCTACCACCAGCCCGGCCATTGCAGTCCATTTCAACGTGCCCATTTGGGACTGGGGTGCCAGGAAAGCACGTATTCAGGCAGCCAAACTGAGTGTGGAATCTAACCAGATCGACCTGAACCAGGAATCCAAAACCATCAGCCTGGGTATTCGTCAAACCATCCGAAACCTGAGGAATTACCGCAATCAGATTGAAATAGCCCGGAAAAATGTTGAAAATGCCCAACTAACCTATGAGATTAACCTGGAACGCTACAACAACGGGGATCTTACCGGGATGGATCTCCAATTGTACCAGAACCAGCTCAGTCAAAAGAAGATGGATCTGACCACAGCACTGATCGATTACAAGATGGAACTGCTGAACCTAAAAATGCAAAGCCTCTACGACTTTATTAAAAATAAACCCCTCCTTCCTGGAGAGGTGGTAACCAGTATTTTACAATAAACAACTTAATCTTTGATCCGATATGCATGCATCAATTTCATCCACCGTACGCATCCTCATGGCTATCCTCTTTGTTGCAGGGATCACCACCGGCTGCAACAATCAAGATGAACAGAGCGACAGCGATGTCTCAATTCCCGTATCTGTCAGCGAAGCCAGTTATAGCCCTATTAGTGAATATCTTCAGACCACCGGCACGGTAAAAGCCATTCGTTCCAGCGACCTGGTGACCCGGGCAGAGGGTGATTACTATCTGCAGACCAACCCCAGAACCAACCAACTCTATGCCCTGGGCGATGAGATTCGTAAAGGCGAATCCCTGGTTCGTCTGGAAAACAGAGAATATGAATTGAACATCCAGCTCGAATCAGTTAAACTGGAAAAGAAAATCTCCGAGCAGGAATATGACAAGCAAAAGGCCTTGTATGAAAAAGGCGGTGTTACCCTTCGGGAATTGACCAATGCTGAAAAAACCTATATCAACGCTCAGACTGCTCTGGAGCAAGCCCGGCTGAACCTGGATAAGCTCTCAGTGGTGGCTCCTTTTACCGGGGTGATTACCCAACTGCCCTATTATACCCAAGGCACCCATATCTCAGCCAATACAACCACAGGGAAACTCATGCAATATCGGGAACTTATCCTGGAGGTAAACTTTCCCGAGAAGGTTCTGAACCGCGTCGAACCGGGACAACAGGTTCGGGTTAGCCATTATTCACTGGAAGAGAATGAACTGGAAGGGAACGTCACCGAAATATCTCCGGCAGTGGATCCGGACACCCGGATGTTTGATGCCAAGATAAGGGTGCAGAACCAGGAAGGGCTTTTGCGGCCCGGGATGTTCGCAAAGGCCCATGTGATGATCCGGCACAAAGACAGCGTCATCACCCTGCCCCGTGAGGTTATCCTGGACAGGGACAACCGGAAGATAGTATATATAGTGGAAAGTGACCGGGCACGTGAGCGGCGGGTGATAACCGGTATTGAGTCTGGAGAGCGGGTGGAGATCCGCGACGGCATAAAGAAAGACGAACGGGTGGTTACCGATGGCTACGAGACCCTGAGAGACCGAAGCAAAGTGAAGGTTCTCAGATGAAGAAATGAGTGAATGCGTGAATGCTTGAATGAAAGAACCTGAAAACAACCTGAAACGTGAAACCCCACCTGTCCCAGTCGGGCAGGCTAAAACCTGAAACCCTCTTCCATGACCAATCTTACCCGCTTTTCCGTTCGTTACCCGGTTACCATAGCCATGATGGTCTTTGCTGTGTTGCTTCTGGGTTATATCTCCTTCAACCGGCTTGGCACCGATCTTTTTCCCGACTTAAAGAATCCCCGGTTGTACGTGGAGCTGCAGGCTGGTGAAAAACCGCCCATGGAGATGGAATCGAAATTCGCAGAAGACATCGAGGGCCTGGCTATCCGCCAGACTGGTGTCACCGGCGTTTCTTCCACTGTTGGAACAGGCATCCTTTTGGTTACTGTGGATTATGAATGGGACCGTGACATGGACCAGGCCTTTCTCGATCTACAGAAAGCCCTTTCGTCTATCAGTACCAACCAGGAAGTCAGTGAGTTCAACATATTCCAGAATGACCCCAATGCCGCACCCATCATGAGGATCGCCCTGAGCCATCCGGAGATTGCTGATATGAATATCCTCCGGCAGACGGCAGAAAACTATATATACAATGAGATGGTAAGGATCCCGGGCGTGGCGGATATAGATCTTGCCGGAGAAGAAGAGGATGAGTTGCTGATAGCGACCGAGCAGTACCTGCTGGATGCCTTCGGACTCACCCTGGACGACATCTCCTCCCGCATACAGTCCTTTAACCGCGATATAAACGGTGGCACCCTGGAGGAAAAAGGCACCCAATATCTCGTGACCGGAGAAAGCCTACTTCAGAAGGTCGAAGATTTTCGGGAACTGATCATCGGTTACCGCATGAAATCCGGCATTGGGAACCAGCCTTCACGCATCCCTGTCACCCTTGACCAGGTAGCCGACATACGGCTTCAAAACAAAGAGCCGGAAAACATGGTGTTCCTGAACGACCAGCGTTGTATCGGCCTTTCTGTATACAAAGAACAAGGACAGAACACGGTTGAAGTGGTCAAGAAAGTTCGGGAATCCCTGACAGACCTAGAGAAGGCCCTCCCGGGCTATCAGTTTACGGTAATAGACAACCAGGGGGATTATATCGACCAGGCCATCGGTGAAGTACAAAACACGGCTCTTGCCGGCATCGTTCTGGCCGTTTTCGTCCTGTTCATCTTCCTGCGCCGCCTCAGGGTCACTTTAATCGTGTCGGTAGCCATTCCCATTTCGGTGATTGCCACCTTCAACCTGATGTACTTTAACGGGCTGAGCATTAACTTGATGACTCTGGGCGGGCTGGCTCTTGGCGCCGGTATGTTGGTGGATAATGCCATCGTAGTAATAGAAAACATCTTCCGCCACATCGAAAAGGGCAGCAGTGTAAGGGAAGCGGCTGTTAAGGGAACAGCCGAAGTGGGGGGTGCCATCACAGCCTCTACACTGACCACCATCGTAGTCTTCCTGCCCATCGTCTATCTCAGGGGCGAGTCGGGCGAACTGTTTAAAGAAGAAGCCTGGACTGTGGCTTTTTCCCTGTTATCGTCCCTCTTCGTGGCCATCCTGGTTATCCCGGCAATGACTGACAAATGGATCCGTGCCGACCGGGTCAAAAAACTCAAGTCGGTCAGCATCAACTGGTATGGGCGGCTGCTTAACCGTATACTGAATGCCCGGTGGGCAGTGATCGGTGCCAGCATCCTGCTGATAGGACTCTCCGTCCTCCTTCTGCCGAGGGTAGGAAGTGAGTTCATGCCCCGCCCAAAGGGAGGTGCCTTCTCTCTTACCCTTGAACTGCCCGGGGGATCCCAACTGAATACCACCGCCCGCGTTTCCGGGCAGGTCAAAAACATGATGAACGATGCTTTTGGTAAACGTGTGGCCCATTATTATACGCATATCGGTCCGGGAGCCCGGCAAAGTGAAGCCAGCAGACAGACCCTTGAAGAGAATCACATTGCCACCCTACAGGTCGTCCCCAGGCAGGGTATGCGCATACCCATACGAGCCCTGCTGAACCTGACCGATTCAACCTTCTCCTCAGAGAACCTGAAGATTACCTACCGCCAGAAACAAACCAGCCTGGACGAAATACTGGGAACAGACGAATCTCCACTGGTGGTGCGGATTGCTGGAGAAGAGATCCAGACGATACAGAACCACGTGGAAACAGTGAAAAAAAGATTGGAGGGTATGGAGGGCTTATATGAACTGAAAACCAATTTTGACCAGGGCGCTCCGGAAATTGAGGTGAAGGTGGATCGCCTGATGGCAGGTATGTATAATCTAAGCATCGAGCAGATCGTCACCCAGATACAAAGACAATTGACTGGCATCGATGTCGGGGATTTCGACAGCAAGGGCGAGATGAAAGATATCACCCTGAAGCTGCCCGACCTGAACCGCAAGGAGCTGGAAGGGCTTGAACTGCGCTCCGGCAACCAGGTGGTTCGCCTCGGCCAGATCGCATCCTTTCATGCCGGGGAGACACCCGGAAAAATCTACCGCGAAAATCAAAAGAGGGTAGGAAAAGTGATGGCCCGCATCGGGGAGGATATCCCGCTGGACCACATCGTAAAACAGGTGGAAACCCGTCTTGCCGGGTTGGACCTCTCGGAAGACTATCAGTTAGAGATTACCGGGGAAGAACAAAAACGAAAAGAATCGTTTGGCAACTTGAAGTTCGCCCTTATTCTCTCGATCATACTGGTGTACATGGTGATGGCTTCGTTGTTCGAGAGCCTTCTGCATCCGCTCACCATACTGCTAACCCTTCCCCTGGCCTTCACCGGGCCGGTATTGTTGTTTCTGGGACTGGGTCAGTCGTTCAATATCATGGCCTATATAGGCATCATCATGCTGGCAGGGATTGCCGTTAACAACAGCATCATCCTGGTAGATGCCATACGGCGCTATCAGTGGCAGGGAATGACCAAACGGATGGCAGTGCTTCAGGCGGGACAGAACCGCATACGCCCCATCATCATGACCAGTCTGACAACCATCCTGACGCTGCTGCCCCTGACCCTGGCCTTTGGAGAAAGTGCCGAGTTGCGTTCCCCCATGGCCTGGGCCGTTATAGGCGGACTGATCACCTCCACACTCCTCACCCTGGTCACAATCCCCTGTGTATACTATATCTTCCAGAGAAGAGAATTGTCAAAACCAACCGAAGATCAGGAATAAGATAGCGCCATGAATCGATTCGTAAAAAGAAAAATAGCTGTTTCCATGCTCTTCCTGGCGCTTGTCATGCTGGGGATCTTCTCCTATCGCTCATTGCCGCTGGAGCTTTTCCCAAGTGCCGAACTGCCGGTCCTATACCTTCATGTAGGATACAGCAGCCAGATGGATCCGTCCTTTGTAGAGCGGGATGCAGTCATACCCCTGGAAGGCTTAGTTAGCGAACAGGCTGGCGTGGAAGAGATGGAGTCCAACATCACCCGGCAGCAGGCTACCATCATCATTTCTTTCCGGCAAAACACCGACATCAACTATGCTTATCATCAACTGGAACAAAAGGTCAGGGTCTTTCAGCGGGAACATCGCGAAAACTACATGGTCAACCTCATTCGCGTGAACACTGATATGTCTGCTAGCCGTTTTATGACTATCCAGGCCAGGGGGCAGGGAGACATTGACCGCATCCGCAACGTGGTGGATCAGGAGGTGCGTTCCGACCTGCTGGCTGTAGATGGCGTAGGGGATGCAACGGTGCATGGAGGACAGGAAAGGACCATCGAGGTAATCTTCGAGGAACAAGCCTGCGAAGCACTGAATATCACCCCCGGACGAATATCCAACCGCATCAATATGTACTCCAACCAAAGGCTCTATGGAGGAAGGGTTTACGATGCGGGAAAAACATGGATGGTAAGTGTATCCGGCGAATATGCTGACATCTATGAGCTTGGCAATATTCCGCTCGACAACGAGGGGAAAATCAACCTGCGCGACGTGGCCGATATCAGCATGGGCGAGAAGGAACAGGAAACCATCAGTCGGGTCAACGGGATGGAAACGGTCACCATTACTATCTACAACGATGCCAACGTCAATGACATCGCCCTTTACCATAAGCTCCAGGATGCCACACAACAGCTTAACACCAGCCTTCAAACTAAGGACGTGGAACTGGTGATTCAAAGCTGCGATGCAGAGACCATGGAGGATAACATGCAACAAATCCTCAACCTGGCACTTATCGGGGGTATCATGGCCGTCTTTGTGCTTTGGATATTCCTCCGTAACATCCGGCTGGTGACGGTGGTGGCCCTGGCCATTCCTATTTCCATCTTTACTTCCCTGAACCTCTTCTTTGCAGCCGGCATATCAATCAATACCCTTACCCTGATGGGTATGGCTCTGGCCATAGGCATGCTGCTCGATAACAGTGTGGTAGTGCTGGAAAATATCTACCGCTTGAAAACCGAAGGAGCCCGCGCAGCCGAAGCGGCTTCAGGCGGCACCAGGCAGGTGCTCAGGGCTGTCATTGCCGCTACCCTTACTACCGTAGCAGTATTCCTGCCTTTTGCCTTCTCCTCAGAGTTTTTCATTAAGCTGCTGGGCAACAACGTGGGATTCTCCATTATTTCAACCCTTATGGTCTCCCTGTTTGTGGCCCTTATCTTTATACCGGTTGTAGTCTACCAGTTCCTGCGGACGGGTCGCAAAAGCCTCACCCTGCATGCCATAAATTTCCGCAACAAGGTGGTTCGCACCTACCTTATAGTGCTCCGGTTTTGCCTGCGCCATCCGGCTCAGGTCCTTTTTTCCATGGTGTTTCTCTTCTTTGCCTCGGTGGTGATCAGCCTCTCCATCAGCGTGAACACTCTGCAGGAAACAGGAACCGATTCTTTCCGCGTGAACATAACCATGCCCGGCGGCGCTACCCTGGAGACATCCGATAAGCTGGTGGCTGAAATGGAGGAATCGCTCTCCGGCATCGGGGAGATTGATGAAGTAATTAGCAACATTGAAGCCGGTGAAGCCAACCTGACCCTCCAGTTGAAGGAGGACTTTAAGAAGGTGGATAACCGGGGTGTAGCACAAATCAAGGATGATGTGTTGGACCGGCTAAACATATATCACGATGTGCATGTGAGCATCAACGATATGTCGTCCGAGGGAGAAGGAGGAATGTCAGGGGGAAGCAATGCCGGTGCCTTTATGAATTTTCTGGGTGTAGGCCAGCAAACAGAGGAAGTGCTCATTAAGGGAACCGATTATGGAGATATGGTGATGGTGGCCGAGAATGTAGAGTATGTGCTGGAAGAAGAATCGGGGGATGTTACCTCAGCCCGCCTGCAATTATCGCGCGAACAGCCCCGTGTCAACGTCCTTTTGGATCAGCGTCTCATGGAATCCAAGAATGTGGACTACTCCAGCCTACAGCGTGAGATGAATGCTTTCAGCAGGGAGCTTCAAAGCCAAACCACATTCACCGAAGGTACAGAGGAGTACTCGATCACCATCCGCGGGGATAAGTACGAAGAACGCCAGGAAGCCCAAAGAGGCATGGAAGATCTGCGGAACCTGCTCATCGAATCACAGGGCGACAGCGTCAGGGTCTCCCATCCTTTAGAGGATTTTAGCACCATTCGCTACGGGGAAGACAAAGCCTCTATCCACCGCAAAAACAGGGAGAAGAGCCTTTCTGTTAGTTACCGTTTCTCCTCGGAGATCAACGAGGATAAGGAGATGCTCAAAGCGGCCCGGGCCGGGGTGGATGATCTCATCGCCGGGCTGTATGTGCCTCCCGGGGTCGCCGTGGAAGTGCAACATGAAGAAGACCGCTTCGGCGAGTTCAAGTTCCTGATCCTGGCTGCCTTTGTGCTGATCTATATGATACTGGCCTCGGTTTTTGAGAGCTTTTCCATCCCTTTTGTCCTGTTGTTTGCTATTCCCCTGGCTGCCATCGGGTCCCTGCTGGGATTGATCTTTACAGGCAACTCCCTTCTGAATGCCAACACACTAACCGGCTTTCTTATCCTGCTGGGGGTAGTGGTCAACAACGGCATCATCATGATAGATTTTGTTCAGAGCTTGCGACGCAGCGGTGTCAGGGCCGTGCGGGCTATCATCAGTGCCGGCCTGCTTCGTGTCCGTCCCATATTGATCACAGTGATTACAACCGTCATCGGTATGCTTCCCCTGGCATTGGGCCAGGGTGAGTATGTGGGCAGTATAGGGGCCCCTTTTGCTATTACTGTGATTGGGGGTCTTTTGTTTTCCACCCTCTTTACCCTGGTGATCATACCCACGGCCTATCACGCCCTGGAAAACACGCTGCAGTGGTTCTCCTCCCTGCCCCTGCCGCTTAAGATACTCAACTGGCTGGCCCTGGCTGGGGGTGGCTTCCTGGCCGTCACAAAAGCCGATACCCTGCTATGGCAAATGATTGGTGTGGCTGCGGTGTTTATCGTAGTGCCCGCTCTGACCTGGTTCATCACCCAAAGCTTACGCAAAGCCTCTGCCGAAGTGATCGATCGCGACAGTTCTATTGTTATTCGCATCAGCAACCTGGTGAAAATATACGATCGTCCCTCCCGACCGGCAAGGGAGTGGACCGGCAACCAGCACCTGCTGAAAATCCTGGGTGCAGGGACCAAAGCCGCGAATCCAAAGCAGGATCTTATCTGGCAGCTTCCGCTGCTCGCTTTTTTCGGTTGGTTTGCATGGTCCTATCAATCGGGTCCCTTCTGGTTTATTGTCCTGTCCGCCGGATTGTGGCTTTACATCCTTTACCTGCTGAAATACCATTCCTCCGGCCTCCCATCAGGCGCCACCATGAAGAAACGATTGCTGTGGCTTCACCGGATGGTCCTTCGCTTCTTCCCCCTTATCTTCCTGGCCATTTACCAGACCATATTCCAAAATCCGGCCGGTACCATCATCTGGGGCTTGTTCATCTATCTGTTGCTGGGCATCTACCTTACAGCTAATTACTTAAAAACCAACCAAGTAAATACTGCACGCTTAACCGGTCGTTTTACCCGGCTCAAAAAGGTATGGATCCATTTTGTTCGGTCAGCGCCTCTGTTGGGCCGTAAAAAGACTCCATTCAAGGCACTCAAAAGCGTTTCGATGGATATACCCCCCGGCATGTTTGGACTGCTGGGTCCCAACGGCGCGGGCAAAACCACTCTGATGCGCGTGATATGCGGAGTGCTGGAACAAAGCTATGGCAAGATCACCATCAACGGGGTCGATACCCAGGAAAAACGGGAAGAACTCCAGGGACTAATCGGTTATCTGCCCCAGGAGTTTGGTATGTATGAAAATATGACAGCCAGAGACTACCTGGATTATCAGGCCCTCCTCAAAGGGGTTAACGACCCGGCCACCCGGCGGGAACGAGTGAACAACGTTTTGCGTTCGGTACATATGATGAATAATGCCCAAAAAAAGATTGGGGATTTCTCGGGAGGAATGAAACAGCGTATTGGCATTGCCCAGGTGCTGCTAAATCTTCCACGCATCCTGGTAGTGGATGAACCGACCGCCGGTCTCGACCCAAGAGAGCGCATCCGTTTTAGAAACCTGCTGGTAGAGCTGAGTCGCGACCGGGTTGTGATCTTCTCGACTCATATCATCGAGGATATAGCCAGCTCGTGCAATCATCTGGCCGTACTCAACAAAGGTGAACTCAAATATTACGGCAAACCCACCGAGATGGCCGGCCTGGCTAAAAACCGCGT
>P_1C_Sed_2_UnCtyDRAFT_1000316_pt1 | contig 15033 bp, 14 predicted proteins | sample Pon1CUnioCityCA_4_FD_10229 | JGI IMG/M metagenome (IMG submission 10229) | reverse complement strand
ATTTTGGGAGAGTTTACCCGGGGCTTCAACATCAAAGATATCCAGTATGTTTTTGATGATGAGGTTGGCGGGTTTGAGGCATAAGAGGAGGGAAGGTACGATTGCAAGGGTTCGAAGGCTCACATCAAAGGGCATGGTATATCCTTTATAATGATGGTAAGCCATACTGACTCCGGCCAGTATCAAAAGATGAATCAGCTGATCGGTGAAAAACAGATTCTTATCTTTTTTGACCTTTATGGCACTTTTCAGAATATCCTGGCCCAAATGCAGAAGGGCGATCAACAAGGCAGCGATCCAGAAGCCCGGATCAAAGGATAGCAGATAGGATACAGCAAAAACAATGAGTGTATGCCATAAGTGATGAGAGGTGAAGGCACGGGATGCTTTCCGTTCGCTCCAGCGCTGCCCCTGAAACATGAAGTCTGCAAGGATATGGGCTGTAAATTGTAATATGAGCAGTTGAAACAGGACAATCATCGGATGCGGTTTTCAAAATGTTCTACAGCTGTTTGAATGGAATGCCACCCTGCAGCCGTCGAGTGTTCATTGATGGTCGAGCGGTATTTGTTGAGCCTCTTAGCGATGGCTCCTTCATCCCACCCCATAAGCTTGAGGTAAACCACCTGGCATTGCTTGGCGGTGCATTTGGAAAGCAAGGTATCCAACAAGGCAAATACGGGTTCAAAGTGCTCTTCGGTTTCTGGTTCCGAAGCCCGGAAAAAGAGAGTCTTTTTGATGATGATGTTTTGCTTACCGGAAGTATCCTGGCTCTGTATGGTTCGTCCCGATAATTGAATAGCCTCTCCATCGATGATCCCTGCTTCCGGATCGAAAGCATCGAGCGGGGCCACAGCAGCCGCTAGCCGTATGCCATGCTCCCTGAAAAGTCGCAGACGTTTTTCTTTTGCCGAACCTCCCGGTATATCGAGTGATTTGATATAGGTTTTCAATAGCAGGACCGTTCGAAGTACCTGCTGGGGTGCTACGAATGCACATTCAATGTGATCACCCTGTACCAGCCGACCCAGGAAGTTATCTTTCCCCAGCTGATGCCTTAATTCAGATAATAAGCCTTGAATGGCTTCTTCAAGCCTTCTCTTGTCGTTGACTGACAAAGAAGTATACGAAATGATGTCTCCGGATATGGTCCCCCTGTTTATCATGATGTATGATTCTTTCAATAAATATACAAAAAAAAATGGCAAATAATTCGGTTTTAATACCGAAAAAATATAAAATTCGGTAAATTAACCGAAAATTACATTTATTCGGTCTTTTTGCCGAATAAATAGTCGTATCAGCTTCAGACCCAACACAAGCTTGATCTTGTAGTTTTTTGGGGGAAGGGTTATTTTAATTCATTCCCAATTCAGATATTTTGTACCTTGTACATTGATGAAACAGTAATATAGATTCCTGCCATGAAAGAGATCAAGTATCATTCAACCGCTGTATTTGTCAAAAACATCGATGCCTCCAAAAAATTCTACACCAAAATGTTGGGACAGGAGGTGGCCTTCGATTTTGGCAAGAATGTCATCCTCAAATGTGGAATCACCCTTTGGGAGGTGGATCCCAATCACATCATTCCCGAGAAGCTGGGGAAAAATCGCGTAGTGGGCACCGGGGCCAATTGCTTTGAGCTCTATTTTGAAACGGAAGATATTGATAAAGTATTTAAGAAGCTCAGCGAAAAGGGTGTTGAGATGCTGCATGCCCTGCATGAGGAACCCTGGGGCCAGAAAACCATGCGGTTTTACGACCCCGACCGGCACCTGATCGAGGTGGGCGAGAAGCTGGAGCATTTTGTCCGGCGGCTGCACCTGGAAGGGCGAACACCCGAACAGGTGGCCGAGAAAACTTCTGTTCCCCTGAATGAAGTCAGGGACTGGATTTACCGTTGACACCCTTTAAAAAAAGAAGTCGGCCTAAAAGCCGACTTCCCCGAGAGAATTTTACTTCCTTTATAGCATATTTCCTACCCTGATGCCGAAGTAGATCATCCTGGGATTGGAGGGGCCGTAGATATAGCCCGGGTCGCGGTCGATGCCCCTGTCGAAATCGCTTTGATACGAATTGAAGATGTTTTTTATCCCGCCGGATATTTCCAGGTTGGAATCCTCATTGATGGGCATGCTGTAGGAAAGCTTAATGCCAAGGTCGTAGAAGGTGGGAGTCTGGTTCAACGTTCCTTCTTCCGGGTTGGCCAGCTGGTTGCCGAAATAGGGTACCAGCATATGGCCGGTATAATTACCTGAGGTAGATATTTTAAACTGTTTGAAGGGGTTGTAGTTCAGAGTGATGTAACCGTAATCATCAGGGGTGCGGAAGAATGTTCGTTTGTTGAATTCGTGGGGATCCTGGTATTCGCTGGTTTGAATGGTGAATCCGCCCGTGAAGGATAGATCCTCGGCCGGTACCAGGTTCATCTCCAGGTTCATTCCCTGGACGAGGGCTCCGTTTTCAGCATTGATCCGTGTATAGATCACTGTGCCGTTTTCGTTAGGCGCTCCAAAGGCATTGACAAAGGCATCTTGCAGCTGGGTATAGAATCCTTCCACCAGCAGTCCGACATAGGTGTTGCCAAGCTGGCCGTTGTAATCCAGCGATGCCATGTAGCTGTGACTGGTTTCCTGGGTGAGGTCGGCGGCGTTTTCATGGATCACCTTTCGGGCTCCCGATGTTTCAATGTGCAGGTCTTCGTCGTAAATCTGTGGTGCCCGGTAACCCTGTGAATAGCTCAGACGTGCCTGCAAGGTTTCCCGGATGTCGTATTTGAGCGTGAGCCTCGGGCTCAATACATTTCCGGAGATATTTCCTTCGCCATGCTGTTGATCTGTCACCTGGTAATGATCATAGCGGAGCCCGGCCGATATTTTCCACTGGTTCCATTCGATCTTATACTGGGCAAACATCCCCAAGGTATTGGTGGCCTGGTCGGCAATGGTTCGATTGCTGGTATAAGGAATGGTGACCGTGGAATCTGCAAAATCGATTTGCGCATCATCTATATTGGGATACCCCAGTTTTTTGTCTGTAAGCCAGGCTCCTTTATCCTCGATACCCACGATTAGGTTGGAGGCACCCAGGGTAGCATGGTATTGGGCGCCCAGGCTGAAGGAGAAATCTTCGGTATAGCCGTAATCACTCAGCGACTGGTTGGCACCGTAATAAGAGTCTCTTTTTACCCTTTGGCCGGAAGCGTATACGGAGAGCTTGTCGGTGGTGCGGAAAAACCGATCATAGGTAAGGGCACCCGTTGTAATATTATGGGTAAGGGCTTCGGCTATGCCTGCCATGTGAGGTACCCGCTCGTGCTGATTGCCTCCACGGCGCTTTTCATTGATGTGGAAGAAATCGGCAGTCAGTTTTTGGCGGGTACCAAATCGGTGGAACAGCCTGGTTCCTGCTGTAATGTTTCTTAGTGAGGTGATTTCCGAGAAGCTGTCGTTGTTGGCATCAAAGGGTTGCCGCTCCCGGAAAAAACCATAAAGGGCCATGCCCGATTTATTGTCGGAAGATACGATGGAGGAATTGAAATTGGCGCTGTAATCGGAAGCAGGATTTCCAGATTCTTCCAGGCCTATACCGGTTGAACCGCCATGGATCCCAAACTCATAGGAATCATTGATCGGATCTTTCAAAATCAGGTTGATGGTTCCGGCAATGGCATTGCTGCCATACAATGCCGAACCGCCCCCGCGAATCACTTCCACGCGCTCGATCATGTTGGAGGGGATCAGCTCAAGGCCATAAACCCCTGCCAGGCCGCTGAAGATAGGACGGCTGTTGATTAAAATCTGGGAGTAGGGCCCTTCCATCCCGTTCATCCTGACCTGTGCAAATCCACAGTTCTGGCAGCTGTTTTCTACCCGTAAACCCGGTGAGAATTGCAGGCCCTCGCTGAGGGTCACCGACTGGGTAGATTCAAACAGCTTAGGCTTGAGGGAATTGACAATTACCGATGATTCCTTGCGGGGGGTACCGGTGCGGTCGCCTGTCACCACTACTTCTTCCATGTTCAGCACATCTTCGGTCAGGCGGAAGGTCAGTTCCCGTGTCTCACCAGCCTCCAGTTTTATTTGAATGCTTTGGGGCTTGTATCCTAAAGAATTGGCCTGTATGATGTATTCGCCCTCGGGCAACTCGATCATTTTAAAGTGGCCGGATTCATCGGTAATGGTGCCAATGGTTGTTCCTTCAACGATCACCGAGGCATAAGGGATGTGCTCTCCCTTGTTGTTTACAATATGTCCCTTGATTTGAGTCTTGGTTTTATCTCCGTTGGCTGTGCTGACTTGTGTGGTTACGATAAGTATGAGGGTAAATAGAATTTGTATGCGCTTCATAATGTTTGCTTTCATCGTTTGGACTGAGTTCACGAATTCAGGTACTGAATATATTTTTTATAATCGATCACAAGGACCGTTCGTATTCCCTGAAAAGAAGATTGACATGAGCCGGAAAATCCGGCGGTGAGACAAATTATGAAGCTGGAGGTGCACGGCCCGGGTAATGGATCAGGGGGGCTGAATAAACGTAGAGGGTAAACTGGATTCTCCTGAAAACGGGTTGGGAGATATTCAGTATAAGGAATGCAAGGGCAATTAGAGGAAACAATACCTGGAGGTTTTGCCAGAAGACAAGGTGGGCTTTGTTGTGCTGGTGCTCCGGGGCAGAGGATGAATCAGAAGAGTTGCTGTAGGGATGGGAATGCGTGAGCATGTGCCCGTTGACCTGGTGGGTATGTTTATATACAGCCTCATTGGCAACCAGCATGCAAACAAACCCGATCAGCAGAAATGCAAAAAGATGTTTTGATATATTTTTAACATGGTTCATCGCTGGCAAATATAGAAATCTTTTTCATTCCAACGCCTCCCTATATGTGGGGATTTTTGTAAATGTGGCTGTGAGTATAGTCTTTTGATCGATAGATGATTAACGGTTTGATGGAATAAATGGTCTTTTGCCCAATGGATTTATCCTCCCATCAAATAGATCAGGGCATATCCCACCCCGGTGATGATCAGCGAAGCAATCAGCACGGGTACCAGGTTCTTTTTGAGAACACCTTTGAAATTGCTGATTCCTGCTACGGCGGCTGCGGCAATGATGTTAAACAGGCAAACGGCATTGCCCAGGGAGGCGCCGGCCAGTTGGAGGCCCAGGATGATCTCGGGCTGGATGCCCAGGCTCATGGCGGCGTTGTATTGGACCGACCCAAAAATGATGTTGGAAACCGTGGTGCTGCCGGTGACAAAAGCTCCGATGACGCCTATCATGGGACTGAAAACCGGGTAGCTATCGCCTGCCCGGACAAACACCCCCGCAAGGGCGTCGATCATAGAGGGCATGCTTCCTCCGCTGTTCAGCATCATCTGTGTGATGGCCAGGGAAGGGAACAGTACCAGGAAGACGGCTACCGTTTTCGATACCACCGGCTTCAGGTTCACCTGAAAATCCTTTACCCGGTACAGGGCAAATGCTGCAGCTATGATAAAGGGGATCAGGGGTGAACGGAACGGCTGAAGCGAAGCATTCACGCCGGTGCCATAGATGGAGGTGAAATTGACCTCGTAGGCCAGCAGATCGCCAAAAGCCGGGAAGATCTTGGGCAGCAGCAACAGCACCACTAGCAACAAGTAGGGCAACCAGGGCTTCCATTGGAAGGATTTTTCTCTGAAAAGAAAGATGTAGGCAAAAGCTGCCATGAACACGGCGGCAATGATGCCGGTGAGCTCACGCAGGAAATAGGAAGCCAGGACATAGGGCAGCAGGATGGCCAGGTAGAGAACCCAGCCCGCCGGGGTTACCTTTGATCCCATCTCCTGCCTGAGATACTTGTATATGAACAGGATCACCACGAATCCCGACACCAGGATGGCGGTGGAAGCATACAGGTAGATATCTCCCACCGCTCCGGGAGAAAGGTTCAGTGGGATCTCCAGCCCGGCGATCACCGGAGTGCCCACCGCACCGGATATGGCGAAAAATCCATCGATCAGAAGCACTGCGGCAATCGACAGTACCGGAGAAAATCCAATGGAGATGAGAATGAGCGGTACAATGGCCCCCGGCGTCCCGAATCCGGCCACACTTTCAAAAAAGGCCGTCAGGAAAAGGGCCAGGAAGAAGAAACGAAAATTCCGGTCCGGATGGATGCGGGAAAGTGAATTTTTGATGCCGTCCAGGTATCCCTTTTGTTCCATGATATGGTATAAAAAGACCGCTCCGAAGATGATCATCATGATGTTGAGTGTACCGACAAAAGCACTCGACAGGGAGGCCAGAAAAGTGACAAACCTGCTTCCCATAAAGAAAAACAGGAAGGTTGTAACGATAAACCCTACATAAATTCCGGTTCTAACCCCTTTCCAAAGGCTAAGAACCAAAAGGGTAAGAATGGGGAGAAACGAAAGCGTGCTTAAAACAGAATCCATACAACCAATTGCTTATATGCAAAAATAATCCTTAAACCTTTTTCAAAAATCCAGGGTTCTTCTACAAGAAATCCGGAGAAATGTTGACAGCATCTTTTGAATGTTTCAGGTTGTTTTAGGTTTCATAAAGCAGGGTTGAATTGTAATTCTTATTTCAGGGCTTAAATGAAACCAGCCGGTACCTTTAAAAAGATACCGGCTGGTAGCTAAAAACTATGCATCTGACATTTATTGCATCATCTCATTCATGGCCTGGTAGGCTTTGTTGCCATATACAACCGAAGGGCCCCCGCCCATCAGGACGGCTACGCCAATGGTCTCGACGATTTCGTCTTTGGTTGCGCCTGCTTTAATAGAATCCTGCACGTGACAGGCGATGCATCCTTCGCAACGGATGCCAATGGCAATGGCCAGGGCTTGCAGCTCCTTGTGTTTTTTGCTTAAGGCACTGTCTTTGCCTGTGGCCTTGTGCATGGTGACAAAGCCTTCTGCTATCTTTGGCTGCTCTTTAGAAAGCGTGCCGATAAAGTCAAATACTTCTTTTGCTTGTTCTGTATAATTGCCGTTTACTTGTGTTTCTTGATAATTACTCATAGTCTGTTCCTTTTTTTGTTTGTTTTCAACATTTCATTGTTATAACGCTAACAGATTTCGTTTGTTTTTGCCGATTGACATGATAATTCTCATGTAATGAAATGTTTAGGAACATATACTCACCTGGTTTGAATGTATTTTTCAAGGTAAAAAGGAGTCAACAATGAGGTAGTAATTTGAGAATGGGTTCATTAAAGATATGCAAGTATATAGATAAAAATCAAAGCCGCCCGAAAGAACAGGCGGCTTTGATGATCCTTAAAGCTGAAGGATATGTTCTTTCCGTTATTCATGTGAATGGAAATAGGCATCCTCAAATTTATCCACCGTATTTCTTAGTTTTTCAATGTATTGAAGGTCGGTGGTTTGTTTGGCATTCATGGCATAGACCAGGATCTCATGCAGCAGGCTCAGGTGGGTTACGTATTTTTCATACGCCTCCTTGTTTTCCGGATCGACGGGTTTAATGCGCTGATGCAGAAAATACTGGCTGACGATGTCCTGTATTTTGTTGGCATGGTCCTCCTTGTTGGTGATCCAGCGGACCAACTGATTGTAATTTTTATCGCCTTCCTCGGAAAGTTTATTGATTTGGTTCATTGATTTCTCGAGGGTTCGGATGTGCTCTTCAATTTGTTCGATCCTCAGCGAATCGCCATAGATGCCACATGGAATCTCGCAATGTGCTTGTGCCGATCTGCCTTGCATAACAAAAAACAGGGCAGCCAGAGCTACGGAAAATAAAATCTTTTGGGTTTTCATAATGCCTCTTTTTATGGGTTCATATTATCATTTTCTTCTATCGTAACAATTTATCCTGCAAATGGTTTGATAAAACCTAAAGTAGGTTTGATCGATGAATGGCAAAACCGACGGTACATCAATTATAGTGAGATCATGAGGGTGTTGACTGGTCAGAGAATAATTATTATCTTGGAAGATGTGACGGATAGTAGGATCAATTAACGGCAGAAGAAGAGCGTCTTTAACTTTTTGGCAGGTTTCCTGCTGTTAACCCTGATGAATGGTACGATCATGAGCCAGGATACTCCTCTTTTGCGGCTTTTACCCGATGGGGAAATGGGCTTGAACATCGAACCGGAAAAGATCATCGAAACCCGGGAAGATTTCTATGCTTACATCAATGGGGGTGCTTAGTTGTATCTTCATTATGGTTTTAAAAAGCTGGGTAAGCGGAGCTATCTGTTGAACGGAGAACAACGCCCCATCAGCCCTCCGGCCAAACACATTCGTCTGGCCGATACCCGGCATCGCCTGGGTAATGCCGACACCGACCACATAGAACTCATTAAACTTGGATGGCAGACTGGCTTGTTGATATGAAAAGAAACCACACCCGGCGCTCTCTGGTTATCTCCTATCTAAGCCTGCGGCGAACGATCGGGATCCTTGGCATAACTTTTCCTGTTATCCTGGCTATCGGGTATTTGATCGCAGGCGGGGAAGGCATCCGGCCTTCCATTAGCAGTTATTACCATACCCCCATGCGGGATGTCTATGTGGGTGTATCATGTGGGGTGGCTCTATTTTTGTTCACCTATAAGGGATACGATTCCCGGGATGCCATCACCGGGAACCTGGCGGGTTTGTTTAACCTGGCTGTGGTTTTTCTTCCTTCTTCTGATACGTGGATTGGAACCATCCATGAAATCGTAGCAGCCTTGTTTTTCTTAACCCTGGCTTATTTTTCAATATTCCTGTTTACCCGGGGTACCGGTTTTTCAAACAAAAGAAAACGCAAACGCAATAGAATATACAGGATTTGTGGATATATCATGGTGGCATGTACAGTACTTGCTTCTGTTTATATGGGTTCCTCCAGATTGCAGCTTTTGTATTCCGTATACCACCCCCTGTTTTGGCTTGAAACGATAGCCCTCTGGGCCTTCGGCTTTTCCTGGCTTACCAAAGGGAGGATGCTGCTCAGGGATGTTAAACAATCCTATGTTCCCCTGAGATTCTGGTTTTCCGCCAAGGGCCGATAAAGAACAAACCCGGCCTGTGAGCCGGGTTTGTTGTATGATCTTAAAGGATAATTATTCTACTCCCACGGTTTGTGTTTGCACATTGAATTGCGGGGGATCCTGGAGATGCCGCTTCACACTACACAAATTCGCCGACTTGATAACTGCCTCCTTGTACTTTTCCGGAAAATCTTCCGGTAACTGGATCTCCAGGTCGATCTGGTCGATCAGCCGCGTGGAACGGTTGAAATTCATCTTTTGTACAATTCGGATATTGTCTGTAGATAAGCCTCGCTGATCGCAAAAGTTTTTTACGAAAATCCCGGCACAGGTGCCCAGCGATGCCAGGAAAAGATCAAAAGGAGAGGGGGCTGAACCGTCTCCGCCACCCTGCACCGGCTGATCGGTTTGTATGTCGTGTCCGTTCCATTTCGCATTCACTTTCTTGTTCCCGTCAAAATACACTTCCATATTCATAATGATCGTTCGTTTTAAATTCAAGAATCAATATATATTCAACCCTTCATACAACAATACCACCAAAAAGTTGAACGGTTTACGGAATGTCAATGTGTCGTCTGATTCTTTTTGCTTTGTTCTTATTACCTTTGTAAGTATATACCTGTAGTGTTTTTTTTATGGAATCCATTCTGCTGATCGGTGTTTTTTTACCCTTTTTTCTGGCAGTGCTGGTCTTTACAAAGAAGGAGAGGTCTGTTTCAGATCATATACTGGGCAGTTTCTTTTTGCTGTATGCTGTGAATATTTTTTTAAGTTACATGCAAGCGTATAACCGGCAGAATGGTTATCTTCACCCGGCATGGATACAAACGGCCACGCCATTGCTGATGCTGCATGGGCCCGCCCTGTGGTTCTACATCAAATCGCTTACCGACCAGCAATTTCGTCTCAAACCAGGGTATCTATTGCATTTTTTACCCTTTCTGATCGTGCTGGCTGAGCATTACATCCACTTTTACACGCTTCCGGCCCAGCAGCGGATTGAGGTGGTTCGTGGTTTGGCCTTCCGTGAGCATTGGGCTTATACGGCGGTGGTGGTTGCCATTGCCGTTTCCCAGGTGGGTTATTTTAGTTGGGGGCTGGCCATTGTCCAGGGTTACCGGAAAAAGATCAAGACTTATTTTTCGCACCTGGAGCCCTTCAGCCTGGAATGGCTCCGGCAATTGCTTATTGCAGCTGTGATTTGTTATGGTATCATTCATCTTCTTTACCTGACGGACTTGTTTTATCCCGTTGCATCCTTTGGTATCCTGCAAGTTTTTAGTTACACGTTGGGCACCCTTTACCTGGTTTTCCTGGGATTTTTTGGCCTGCGCCAGGGCAATCTCTTCCATGCACATAAAATTAACCTGAACCTGGAAGAGGCTGCTTTCGAAAAACCCGGAGAGCCACCCCTTCAAACCAGAGAAGAACAGTTTATCCAAAAGTTGCAGAACCATATGCGGGAAAAGAAGCCTTACCTGACACCCGACCTGACCATAGCCCGGCTGAGCAATCAGTTGGAGGTCACCCCGGAATACCTCTCGAAAATACTCAACGGCTATTTGAAGTGCAGCTTTTTCGACTTCGTCAATCACTACCGCATCGAAGAATTTAAAGCAAAATGCCTGGAAGATGAAAATTCAAAACTTACCCTGATGGGCCTGGCTTATGACAGCGGTTTTAACTCGAAGGCTACTTTTAACCGGGTTTTCAAAAATGCCACCGGTTTGACCCCGGGAGCCTATTTCAGGCAGGTATCAGAAAAATGAGACCTGATGATGGACTTTTTTCCGGATGCTGAGACTTATTTCCGGAAAAGTGAGACACCTGTTTAATGTTTTTTTATTTGTTTTGATTCAGGTACTTTGCCAAAGAGCTATTGCCTTTGTTTCATAAGGTTATCTTTTATTTAATACTTTGGTCTTATGTAACTTACCATGACAAAATAATCATCTTCTTTTGTGATATTAATGATTATTTTGTCATGGACGTTTCATACGGTTATCTTTTATTTAATAATTTGGTCATATGGAACCTGCATGGATTAATCATGTCCTTGTTGTGAAGGTTACTGGATGCAGGTTTCATTCTAAAAAAAAGACAAAATGAGAACAGCTATTATTTATGCATCCAACCACGGCACCACCGAGAGCGTGGCGCGCAAGATACAGCAGGGCCTGGGCGAAGATAAGGCTCAGCTGTTCAATCTAAAGAAAAACAAAAAGTTTGATCTTTCCGGCTTTGAGCAGGTTATCCTGGGAGGATCCATTCATGCCGGGAGCATCCAGAAACGAATCCAAAAATTCATGGATAACCACCGTCCCGACCTGCTCGAGAAAAGGCTGGGGCTCTACCTTTGCTGTATGGATGAAGACAGAGCGCAAACACAGTTCGACCATGCTTACCCCGAGATTCTTCGTTCACATGCTATGAGCAAAAAGATCATGGGGGGCGAATTCCGGTTTGAAAATATGAATTTTATCGAAAAGGCGATGATCAAAAAGATTGCCGGGGTGGACCAATCGGTGTCGAAGATTCAGGAGGATAAAATCAGGGAAATGGTCACCGAGATGCAAACAAGCGAATAATATGAGGTTTCTAATAAACAAAACTGTATGCGAACGATGAGTCATTATATTGTGATCATCCTTGTAGCTTTACTGGTTGTTATTCCTTTTACGGGGAGGACTGCACAGAAGAGGAGGATGAAAAATGAAGTTCGAAAACTGTTTGATCAAGCCGGGTTTTTAACAGAGAGATCCTTCAGCTATGACCAGTTGGAGGGATTGCCTAAACCCGTTCAAAGATATTTTCGCCATGTGTTGAAGGAAGGCCAGCCTTACATCAGCTACGTGCGTCTAAAGCATAATGGCTGGTTTAAGACAGGAAAAGACAAGAAGGCCATGGATATTAAAGGAGAGCAATATTTTACTGCTGAAAAACCCGGCTTTGTTTGGAAAGGCAAAACTTCCATGTTTACTGCCCGGGATATGTACCTGGATGGGAAGGGCAGTCTCACCGTTCATCTCTTTTCACTGATCCGTATAGTCCGGGAAGAAGGGCCCAACGTAGACCAGGGAGAGCTGCTACGATGGCTGGGCGAAAGCGTCTGGTTTCCTACCAACCTGTTACCCAACAAGCACCTGCAATGGCTGCCTGTTAATGATCACCAGGCCAGGCTGAATTTTGAATACCAGGGTTTGTCGGTTTATTACATTGTAACCTTCAATGAAGCCAATGAAATTGAGCAGCTGGAAACCGAACGATATATGGGCAATAAAGGCCTTACCCCCTGGATGGGGCGGGTTAGTGACTATCAGGAAGTGGAGGGAGTGAAAGTGCCTTCCCTCATCGAGGCCTCATGGATGCTGAAAGACGGCAAGTATACCTACGGCCGCTTCCGGGTGCAACAAATGCAGTACGATAAACCAACACGCTATTAAGATCGTTTCAGCCTGCCCGGCGCTGGGACGAGCAGGCAACCTGAAACGTTATACCTCCGGGCTATAGACTTTGATGGGGTGGGATTTGCCTCGGAGCATCATCTCCTTAACATAGCTGTATCGATCAGGATTCTTCAGCTCCTGGATGGTACGTTCTGATATAAGAATCTTGCCGGGGTCTGCCGATTCTTCAATGCGATAGGCGGTATTAACCACATCACCCACCACGGTCCAGTCTTTTCGATCCTCCGAACCAATGTTCCCCTGGATCAGGTTGCCGGTGTTGATGCCAATGCGCAGGTCAATAGCAGGCAATTCCAGGGAGCGCAGCTCCTGGTTGAGTTTGTGAAGTCCATGTTGCATCATATCCAGCGAGGCATCCACCGCATCCTGCGGATTGTTGAACAGTGCCATCACACCATCTCCCAGAAACTTGTCGATATCCCCGTTGTGGTTGTGTATGATCCTCGATGTATGGGTGAAATAGGCATTGAGCATCTCAACCACCTGTTCGGGTTCCTGTTTCTCAGACATTCCCGTGAAGTTGACAATGTCCATGAACAAGATGGTCAGGTTGCGGTTGTAAGCCCGGATGTTATAGCCTTCATGGTTGACTGCGCGAATCACTTCCTTGTAGGTGGTTTCCGAAACATATTGCCGAATAACCCGCTTGAAGCGGTCTTCTATTTGGTGAATCTTCTCTTCGGCAGAAGTGTCCCTGAATACCTCTATGGCACCTATGGGATTGCCATCGCTTTCTTTGATAGGAGTGATGTGAGTAGATACAGGAATTCGATGGCCTTGCTTGTGTTGCATGTAAAGGCGAAAACGAGTATGCCTGCCGTTGTGTATTACCTCTCTCAGTTGATTGGCCTTAGGATGAACCGTCTCGCCCTCGTTATTCTTCATATCCATCAACCCGTTCCGGCATGTGGCACCCGTCATTTCAGCTGCAGTATATCCGGTGATGCGCTCTGCCCCGTCGTTCCAGAAGAGAATCTTCAGATCCTTATCGACAATGTAAACTCCGTTATAGATGGCGTTAAGCCATTGGCGGGTTTCCTCTGAGATGAGCCGGTTGTTGTTTGCAGGCATAATACCTTTTTATTTCGGCAGGAATTTACATAAAATTCCAATGCATCCTGTTTGCCCGGGCAGGATTTTATCTAAAAACCCCGATTGTCTTGCTTCTTAAAAGAAATACGGCTGCTTCCTGCATTCTCGTGTCCCTCACCCTAAAGATTGGCATTGATATCCGCCTGCCGGCTGTTTTTATTTTTAAGGAATTTCACTAAATTTACTATCTGTATATTAGGGGCAGGAGCTTGGCCTTGAATAATTGTTGTTGAATTTCTCAATGTTTTCTTTATGAAAAAATACCTTTTTATTGCTTTTTTCGCATTGGCGGGTCTTTCAGCTTCCGCCCAGTTTGGTGTGAGCTATCATCAGTCGAGCATTCCCAGTCTTGGATTCAATTATGAATACCAGGACCGTTATTTTGCCGAGTTGCGTTTTGGCCCCAACCAGTATTTTGAACATCTGGCCCTGGAGCTGACAGCCAACTACATATTTCTGAACAAGGAAGACTATGATTTTTATGGGGGCATAGGAGGCCGAACTACCCAATTGGAGGGTTTGGTGATCCCTGCAGGGATTAATATTTATCCCTTTGACAATAAAAATTTCGGTTTTCATCTGGAAGCTGCCGCCATGCTGGGTGAAACCTCGATTTTAAGGGGTAGTTGGGGTATCCGCTACCGTTTTGGCGGAACCCGGATTCAAGCGCCCCAAAAGGATGAATGAATCCAAGCGGTCTGGGGATCAGGTATATTTGCGGAAGCTGTTTAGAAGGTAAACCACCTGGCGGGTGCTCTCCTGAACGGTCTTCACCGGGTTCTGCTCATGCATGAAATTTGAGAAGCCCGGAATGGCAGATGATTGTTCAGAGGTGATTCTCCTGAACCCCATGGACCAATCGGGGAAGGCCCGCTTTTTAATGGGTTCTTCCAAAAGTTTCACCACGTTGGTGTGGCGGTGATCTCCACTGATGCGATCATACAACTCCCGGATGGTTTGTTGTCTGCCTTCAATGACCTGAATAAAACTACCGTCATTATAAAGGAGCAGACCGGTGACCTGCTGCTTTTCATTCTTGGATCTCACTTCCTTTAAAAGCTCCTCCAGGTCGGCTTCGGATAGATCTTTGCCGGAAAAACTGACATACACGATATGAATAAGATCTTTCATGATCCGATTAAGTTTGTTAGTTTAGTGCAAACATATAACTGCCAAAAGAAGAAAATGTTTGCTGAAGATTTTGATATTCTGAGAAATGTGATTCATTATGGCCTGCATCTATTGGCTCCCGGCGTGGTGGCCTGGTTTTTTTTTCGTTCCCAATGGAAGAGAGCCTGGCTGGTGATGCTGGCTACCATGGTGGTGGACCTGGATCATTTGCTGGCCGATCCCATCTTTGCCCCGGGTCGATGCAGCATTGGTTTTCACCCGCTTCACTCGGGCTATGCCATCGGTGGATATGGGATCATGCTGATATTTTCACGT
>P_1C_Sed_2_UnCtyDRAFT_1000314_pt1 | contig 15043 bp, 16 predicted proteins | sample Pon1CUnioCityCA_4_FD_10229 | JGI IMG/M metagenome (IMG submission 10229) | reverse complement strand
TTTAAGACCTAAGAGTTTTTCTTGAACAACCTAAATCATTAGAGATTTTTAAAAATGAATTGAGTTTTAATTCAAAAGTTCCGATCAAAAATTAAATTTAAACGATATCAAAAAACGAAATTCTCCTATGCCCAACAGCTAACTATGTCTTTGAAGAAAGACCGGTCTTTACCGGAGTATTTTTTGAAAGCTTATCTTGTGTTTTAATGGACTTGTGAAAGTAAGTTTGATCACGAATTTACCTTTAATATTCAGTATGGATAAATTCGGTGTTTGTTTCTCTTCCTAATCGTTTCCTTACCTCTCACAAGCTTATTTTTCCACTATAATACGCTACTCATATTTAGAACTGATGTGGCTGAAATCAAAGACATAAATAATTAAATAAATTTTCTACTTACGCATAATGAGATAAGTGACTAATAGGTATGTGATATATAAGTGAACCATATCTCAAACAATAACAATTATTTAGCGCAANAAAATAATTAGGAAATTCTAATTATAATTTTTTTTAATCATTGATTAGAATGACTCATGTCAAGAGTTTTTCTAGCATTTAAAAGGGGTGAGAGAGAAGTAAAAACATCTTCTATTACTAAAAAAACTCGGGGAAAATAACATAAACCAAATAGGAGAATATTATGAGAGCGAAATTACACTATGGTTTTCTGGTCTTATTGATCGGATCACTACTATTTACTGCATGCGATAACGTAAATAACAGCGGCAACTTTGAAGAATCTTTCGAACTTTTTACGGATCTTGAACCGGTTCATGGAGCTTCGAGTGTTACTGCTATAGTTAATAAAGGTGAAAAGGTACAAGGTAATTTTGGAAAAGCTGCAGGATCTGACAGCTGGTTCCAAATAAAGCTGGAAGGTATTGAATCCAATGATATCATCAACAATGGAACTGTGGGCGCTTGGTGCCTCGAGTGGAAAAAAACAATGCGTTCTAACAATGATGTTCATGAAGGAACGAAAATCTATTCTACAAAGGGAGCCGATAAATGGCAGCCTATGACTTATTTCTTTTCCATAAAGAATGAGCTCAAAAGAGATGACCCTACCTTAACGCACAGAGAATTTCAGTCTGTGGTCTGGACACTTGCAGGTGANATGGGCTTTGCACCTGAGTTTGACCTGACAAAACTTAAAGATAGTGAGCTTCCTTCACGTCTTCGCGAAAATGGCCAAGCTATAGTTAATAAAGAAAAGGTTCTCTCAATTGTTAATCGGGTAATGAGTGAGTACAAAGCAAAAGCTTCCAGTACTACACTATCACCTACGGTTATGGAAACAGAAGGAGATGAGCAGGACGTGATTATTCCTGACCCACCCCCAGTTATTGAAGTAGATACTAATATTTTTATCTATTTTGATGCATCGGGCTCGATGAATTCTACGTTATCACCTTTACAAACGATGAGAACCACACAACTTAAAGATGCCCTGTTACCTTTATATGATGGGGATTCAGATGCCTATGACCAGAGGGTTCAAATAGTTTCTCCTTTCGATGAACGAACAATGAATTGGTTTAATCTGGGAAATGTCACACCTCCAACCGACGGAAATGTGATCGTTCTCATCTTCCAAGATGAAGCTCATACCGTTTATCATCAAATTCCATTTAATAACACTCAAACCCGAACATCAACTTATGATTCAGATATAAGTGCTCTTCGGACAGCTTTGGATGGTTATATTGCTGATCCCAATAAGGGCTCAGCTTACTACAGAGGAGTGCTATTCCAAGTTGAAAATCCTCAAACTTATTACCTGGGTGGTACAATTGGAGAAGCTTTCCAAGGATTTGTTCAATCTTATCAAAATGGAACTGGGAATTATGCCCCACCATTCGGACTATCAGATAGAAATGAGTTCAACTATGTATATGATGTGGTTGATGGTGATTTGGCGGAAACTTACAGAGACTTGATTATTCAAGCTCTCCAGGATTTAGGTTTCGCAATACCGACTCCCGCATAGATTTCATAGTTCTTATAGCCCTTATAATCATCTATCTAGGACTGACAGACTTTTAACCTGTCAGTCCTTTTTTTGTCACTTGGTAGAATGTCTCAGAAAGAAACTTGCACACTGCCATGCATTTTCTCCAATGTAAACAGAAAAAGCTTCACCAATATAAATGATATACGTAAAGCCTTACCACTACAATGAACTACTAAAGTTCTAATACGGGGATCCTAAAGAAAATGTGTACGAATTGCTCCCCAATTTATATCCAAGTTTTAATGATACAAGTCAAAATATTTAACAAAAATTTATTTACTTCCATATGGTCAACTTTCAGGTAGGCTCATAACAAAATGTTAACACTAAGGGTAACTTATTATAAGAACGGCAAATTCGCTTATATTCTCCCTTACAAAAGGTGTGGAAGCCTAAGTCTAGTTTTTGGTAGATATTTTCGTCCTATTGTGTATTTAAGGCAAGTACAATGTCTCTAAATAATATTTTGTTAGTTAATATAAGATCAGATAAGAGTTCACATAACGACAAAATGGTTATATGATGGGCAAAATAACTTTAAAGCTACTACCTATGTGTTTTTTAGAGTCAAGAGCTATCTTAACACCTTCTTGTTGTACCAGGTTTTTTACATGATCTAATCCTATTACATAACTCTGTTCACCACTTGTAGCCACTTTTTGCTTTATGGGTTTAGAGTTATTGAAAGCACTTACATGTTCAGGAGACATCCCCTGTTCTTTATCACTGACTTTAATTTGCAACGTAGTTTTATTCACGATGTTAAATGAGACTGTAACTTGCCCCTCTTCGAAGGTAAATTTCAATGTATTAGATACTATATTTCCAACTATTTTGATGATCTTTTGTGATTATTATTGCCCAAAAGCAACCTCCGAATATACCCGTTTTGAGAGATGCGAACTTTCGGTTAACAATCTTAAATTCGCTAATAGTTAACACTATAAAAGAACATCAAGAATCTAGTACCAGCGGAAAATAAAGAGCTGAACAGAAGAAAATAAGTGAGATTTAAAAAGGCTATCTACCTCGTATACCACTACTATGGAGAGAATTATCTGTATAGAGCCTGTCTTCTCGCTTACGAAACCCTAAGTTTCAAAAAACCGCTTTACCATGGAAATATCGAATAAAACACAGAAACCCATGACCTTCAAAATAAGTACTTATATAGCATCTAACCTTTCGGAAGTCTTTTTCTAAATGATGAACCTTAGCTAGTTTTTTTAATGAAGTCTTTCGACACCCAACCGCTCATCTTCACATCAACCCAGTACCAACCGTTTTCCTCATCCCTGATGTCGACTATAGTACCTTTCTTGAGCGGTTCCGCGATGGTTTGGGTACCGGCCTTTGGCCCAGAGCGGATATTGAGCATCGAAGCGGTGACTACGCCGGGATTATCTACTCCGGCCATCTCATCCTCGCCTTGGTCGCTGCGGTCGGCATGCAGTAACCTTTCGCGCAGCTTGTCGAGCGGAAAAGCCGGACCCGGATCTGACTTTCGGCCCGGGGAGATTTCTTCATGTCCGAGAATCGATTTGATATCGTAGGTATCGATCAGGAGTTCACAGATTTCGTAGGTCTTGGTAATCTGTTCTTCCGAGAATCGATGCCAGTAGGATGGCTTTTTCTCGTTCCGGTGCACGGCCTTGATTACCTCCTGCTCTGGATAGGATCGACCAAACCATGAGATAAATTGCTCTCCGCTTTTGGTCAGCCGTCCTGCGTTGTCAAGCTCGAGACCGATCGAATACTTATTCAATCCCCTTCGGTCACCCCAAGCGCTTTTCCCGGCATGCCAGGCAATTGTGTCGAATGGGATCAGTTGGACTATCGATCCGTCACGGCCTATCACCATATGGGCTGAAGCCCTGATCTTGGAATTGGTGAGCGTTCTCACTGAGGATTCGGCGGAACTACCGGCAGTATAATGAATCACTATTGTATCCGGAAGATCTTCAGAAAATTCACCACTGGTGTTTGGTGAGGCCACGAAATTGGCAGATTGCTTGTCCAGTTTTGCATCTGATATTTTCATGAATCGCTTTTCTTAAATGTTAGTTGCTTGGCTGCGTGCTGCTCAATTGTTTGGTTACATCCAAAATCAGGCTGGCGGTCAACCGCGAACGTTCAACAATCCCCTGTAGCTGTTTTGCATCATTGACTACCGGCAAGAAATTCAGGTTATAGGATTCCATCTCTGTGAGAGCATCACTCCTGTTGGCGTCGTTGCTCAAAGCCCTGTCGGCATTTATAAATCCGGGCAGTTCCATGAGACCATCACTGTTCGACTGATTTAGGAATTTTTCGAATTCCCTGTACCTTACGTCGCTTCTTTCAGCTTCCAGATAGTTTGCCAGAAGATCGGCCTCGTACATTCCGAAGAAGAGCCCGTCACTGTTGTTGACGATCACATATTTCAACAAAGAATGACTCCGAAGAGCTTCGAAATAATCACGTATCGCCGACCAATAGTACCCACCGTGACCCAGGCGGAATTCCAAGGATTCCGTTTTATTCCGAATAAGTTCTGGTATCTTATTTACACTTTCCTTGGTATCGGTTTCGAGCTCACGAACGGGTATACCTTTCAAGAGATTTACCTGTGAGTCGATCTCTTTGCTTGATGCCTGTTCAAAGGCAGCTTTCACTTTCAGATCACCGAATTCGAAAGATTCGATTTTGCCCGAGAGAAATAAAATCAGAACCACCGGAAGCAGTGCTAATATTATATCCGAATTTTTGATCTCAAACTTATTATCAGTGCTGGTACGAAGCCACACAAGCAGTCCAATTACAGCCGCAAATGCCAGCAAAGAGAAAATCAGGATTAATTCCATAGATATATGAATTTAGAGGTTTAATACATCTGGATTATAGATATAGGGTTCATGAGTGGTCTCCGAAAAGGCTAAAAGCGGAGCTCACCACCGTACCAAGAAGGGCATCCTTGAATTTGTCAAGACGTGCCTTGGCTATCCCTTTCTGTTTAAGAGCCTCCATTTTAGCTATGTCCTTCTTGCCCTTTACCAAGAATTCAAAATCATCCCTGGTAAGCTTGTCCTCAGCCACCAGTTGAGTCCAGCGCTTCAGGTCCTCCTTAGCTTCTTCGGCAAAAGCTTTGCCGTCTTCGACAAATTCATCCTTCACATCATCACCAAACTGCCGGGCATGATCAATAAGATTGCTTTTCAACTGATCAATAAAGTCATTAAAATTTGGCATAATCTCCCCTTTTAAGGTTTGCGTTTTCCACTTTCAAGCTCCATGATGATATCGAACCCCTCTTCGATATTTCCCTTGGATTGCTCTACCATGGTGGATGAGATCTGTCCCCGTTCTTTCCACATGCTAATAAATCCGCCGAGCAGTGAACCCTCCGGATCGATCATAATCTCCCACTGTTGCTTGCTCTCTGTATTGTTCGGCCGGCTTTTGGCATACTCATAAGCTTTCTGAAGTTCGATCTTTAAAGCCTGCACTTCCTCCTTATGGAGTTCGTAGAGTTGGGTAGCCTTATCCATCATATTCAGCGATTCCACCTTCAGGTTTACCGCTTGCTGATATGCCTGTTCGCTAAATGCGGCTTGCATGCTGCTGCAGCTAACTGTTACGTACATAATGAGCAAAGCAAAAAGCCCAATACGACTATTAGAGGACAGGAAATTCATAGTAATCAGGATTTGAGTTTAAATTCAGTAAGATCATCTTCAATAATACCCATGATTTTGTCTACAATATTATTACGCTTAAATCTTGCAACTAACTTTGCTGCTGACCGGGTAAAACCGCCGTCAATGTATTGATTGATAAGCCGATCAATAACAATTTTTGTCCGGTTCGTAACTTTTTGGCGTAGCTCATCCAGTTCTCGGTCGGTCATTTCCAGTGTTTTCCAGTGTAGCGGGAAAGCTTCTTCTTTGGTTTCGCCTACTAGTGGAATGATTGGTAAAAAGCGTGTGCCATTTTTTTGATAGGAAAATCGTTCAAAATCATCCTCAGTATAGTCACCGAAAATGGAATTATTTTTGGCTTGTTCAACCGGTAGGGCGAAATATCGCCGCAGGAATTGCTGGCAATTACGGCGACCAAGCTGAAAATCATGCATGCGGAACTTCTTTGACATGAATCCACCGAATCCATTCAAGAATCCCGAAGCGATGGGATACTCGGCTTTTTGATCATCCCGTGTGTAGCGGGTAGGCGCAATTAAAAATCGACTGTATACATCGTCCGAATTGGCTAGTATAAGCTCATCAGGTTTAAAACGCGATTGTGCAATAAGACTGCCGAATAACTGGGAAAATACGCTAACAATGTCGTAATCTTCGACGTTGGCTCGCTTTTGAAGTGTAGTAATCTTCTCGCTGGGGAAAGGATCAACCATAAGAACACTGCGACTCACATTCTCTGCACCTCTTGGATTGAATTGACTGTCCCCGGCCAGGGTTTGACGCGCCAACTCCAAAGGTTCATTATCCATAACGCCGCCATCTACAGAAAGAAAGTTAAACTGATCATCGCGATGCGGAGGCCAGCTAGGAGCGATGGTTTGCATTTCTATACATTTATTTGGGGCAGAAGGATCTGATGAATCGGGGCGAAGTGGCACCGGCCAAGAGCGGAAATCATAATGTGAAAAGGGGCGTTCAATTATGCGTGGTGCCAACCCACCGGGGAAGGCACCGGTAGCCAAGGCCACATTTTTCAGAAGACCCCAGTTTGTATGAGCGTCATTTTTGGGATCCAGCCATTCGGTTTCCCGCGATTGCGGTTGATGGTCACTTAACAGGAAATGAAAGAAATCGGTATGTTGGGTGATGGTGTGTCCCTTGCCTGATCGTCCCTTAAACTGGATGTCGTACGGGATGCCCTGCAGGTTCGTAACAGTTAGGTAGAGATGCAGCATCTCCGATATATAATCCGGTCGGGTACCATTGGCATTGAACCGAATAGTTGCATCAGCTATGTCGTCAAGGACAGTAGAGTCGAGCAGAGATGTAACTCTACTTTTTGATTTTTTTAAATCATTGGCCTGCAAAAGCTTGGAAATATCAACCTGATCGACCCATGCGTTGTATAACTTATTTTGGTTGATTTCTTCCTGGGTTGGTTCCCGACCAGGCAAACAGCTAATATTAGTAAACGATTCATTAACCATGGCGGCCAACATGGCAGCTGTCATGCCTCCGGCCGAGGCTCCGGTGAGAACTTTAAGCTGAACCTTGTGAGGTGGTGCTTCATCACTCCCGCTTTTTTTGGCTTGGTCCCATTCACTTAGGGCCTGCAGTAGAAAGTCAATCACTCCCCCGGTGTAAGCGCCGGCTGAAACGGCACCGGCCATGACAAGTCCAATTTCAAAGATATTTTTTCCCATGGTAATTTTACTATAAACCGCACTCTAATAACATGATTAGTAGCGGTGATATTTGTTACAGGTATTCCATTAGTGTTACATATACCCACCTCTTGATGCTTTAAAGTATTGTTAATTATCATTTTAGGTATATAACTTTATTTTTACAAGTATTTAAATATAATTGTAGATACAATTAATTTAGTAAATGTTATTTCTGATTTTTAGTACTTCAACAGTACAATCTAATCGGAGTTCTAAATTCAATACATGCTATTCAGAATTCTTTCTTTTCCATCGGGTGTAAAAGAGATCTTATAATCCCCTGATCAATCAAAATTATTTGGCCTCTGTTAATAGAAATAATTTAGGCTACTTAATGAAATGGAAAATAGTATGTACTGAACTTTACTTAGAACAGCTTGATGATCTACAGCTAGAGCGTGAGAGAATTGAAGATGAGTTACACAGTTTTGCAAGGAAAAGAGAAAGGCTCTCCAAAACAGAAAAGTTGTAGATGATGATAACACTGGNGATGTGGAGAGCAACNATACAACTGACAAANAACTGGAAGCAGAATGGAAGAAAATAAAAAACCAAGCTGAAATTGCTCGAAAATTTGGTGTTAGTCGGGCTTGGATTTCGAAGGTGTTTTTGAAAAAAAATAGCTCCACTCCGGCGACAAATTTTTCAACAATTTATCTTCCTAGTCACCTTCGACTTGCTCTAAAATGATTTGAGAGGCATAATCCCAAGCTTGGTCATCAGGGCGATACCTCTTGGTTAGAGCCTCCCATTTTTGAGTATATCGGGTTAATGAACTCTCCTCTTTGGAGGAGGTATTCTTTGATAAGAATTCAATCTTATCAATTACTATTAAACTTAACCCAAATAACTTCGAATCGGCGGCGTAAAAAAAATTTAGGCATCCTTTGTACTGGGTAGCGTTCTATCTAATATTTTGGCATCCCGTCGGACACAAAAATACTGCTTGAAAATAAAGCTCCGGTATCGGACGGATAGGACTCTACAATTCTTTGCCCTCTTTTAGCACGTATTAACATGAATATGGATAGGAAAAAGGGATGGTCTCACGGCGTCCGTGACCTTATAATTGATACCAACGCCAATTAATTAGCAACGCTCGTTAAATGAGCTTGTAAAATTTATATAAAGAGCTTATGTCTTCATTAATACAAGCTATTTTTTATTATACTCATATTCCACCGCTTTTTTAGTAGATACGAGGAATGATCAGACAGTACTTCACATTTTGTGTGATACGAATTTAATAGAAATTACTTAATTAAACATTGATGAGATTATGAAATCATCGACACTAAGTTTAATAGTTGCTCTGTTTATTACTATCGGAGCATGCAGTAGCCAGCAAGATGCTAAACAATTAAAATTCGCTGGCGATAATGGGGGCATCACCCTTCCTTCCGGTTTTCAAGCGGTAGTAGTATCCGATAGTGTTGGTCCTGCAAGACATCTTACCATAAATGGGGATGGGAATCTTTATGTTGCGCTTTCAGAATCCCAAGACGGTCATGGCATTGCCGCCGTACGTGACAAAAACGGTGACGGAAAAGCTGATGTGGTAAAATATTTTGGCAATGCTACCGGCACAGGCATCCAACTGCATAATGGCTATCTCTATTTCGGATCCGATACCTCCATTGTACGCTACAAAATGGATCCAGATCAGTTGGTACCAAGCAACGAACCGGAAACAGTAGTCAGTGGTTTTCCTGAACAATCTCAACATGCTGCTAAACCTATCACTTTTGACAATTCAGGCAATATGTATGTTAATATCGGTGGTCCTTCCAATGCATGTCAGAAAGAAATGAGAACTCCTGGATCACCCGGTATGGATCCCTGTCCTCAGCTCGAAAAACATGGCGGTATCTGGCAGTATGATGCTAATGAAACCGGTCAGAAAGCTTATGAAGACGGGAAACGATATGTTACCGGTATCCGTAACGCAGTGGCCCTCGACTGGAACAACTCCGTAAACCAGCTTTATGTTGTGCAACACGGAAGAGATCAGCTACACTCTCTCTGGCCCGATTATTACACCCAGGAGGAAAATGCCTCGCAACCCGCCGAAGAATTCTTCCAAGCAAACGAGGGAGATAACTTTGGATGGCCTTACACTTATTATAACTGGAAGAAGAACCAAAAAATGAAGTCCCCCGAGTATGGCGGTGATGGTACGACGCCGGCAGAATCAGGCAAATATGAGGATCCTATTATGGCTTTTCCCGGTCATTGGGCCCCCAACGATCTGTATTTTTATGAGGGATCGCAATTTCCGTCTAAGTATCAGAACGGTGCGTTTATAGCTTTTCACGGTAGTTGGAACCGTGCCCCGGAGCCCCAGCAAGGGTATAAAGTTGTTTTTGTTCCTTTTGACGGTGAAAAACCTTCTGGAGATTACGAAGAATTTGCTAATGGATTTGCCGGCCAAGACACGTTGCGCTCTCCCGGAAATGCTCAGTACCGTCCCATGGGATTTGCCACTCACCCCGACGGTTCGTTATTTATTTCAGATTCCCAGCAAGGAAAAATCTGGCGCGTTGTTTATACGAAATAATATCTCCAAGAACTATTGCAATAAATCAAAGGCAGGTGGCTCATAGCTACCTGTCTTTTGTATTAAGGCCAATCGCTTCTACTCTACCTTTATTGCATGAATAGAATTCCTTGGTAGCCCCCCGGTAATTGCCCAGAGACTTACATGCTTCATTCCATGAACTCTAACAAATTTAGCCTCCTAGGTACTACTACAAATCCCTGAATGTGAACACTTTTTACTGCAATAATACCTCTTAGACCTGTTAATAAGGGTTTAAAAGGAATTGAATACCAGATTCGTTACGAAAAATTGGCCGAAAAGTACCCAAATTGGAGTAATGCGAACAAATACAAAACGGTTAATTCTGTTAACCGAAAACCTAAGAAAAAGAGCAAAAGCAGAGAGGAATAAAAGAAAATATTTGAGCAATTGCTCGCTTCTAGAAAGGTAGATACCCAGGCTGATAATGCTCCAAAATTTGACTGTTCTAGAGCGCGGGTTTCTAAGGTGTTGTCATAATATGATATCCACCTATAATTTCACGTCTTATCAATAAAAAATTCGGAGCGTTTTTAAGCTTATTTTAAGCAATGCTTTCTATATTAGATTTAAACTCCAGTTAAAGCAGACGTTCGTATGAAACTCATCAAAGCTTATATCCGAGCCAAGCTCTTAGAGGATGTTTATAGTTCACTAAGAAATGAAGGCTACCGTTCTATGACAGTTTTCGAAGGTGAAGGAACCGGTCGGTACAGTGATCCTGATAAACAACATGGGTCTCTAAATTTTCCGGCCATGCATACTCATGTTGTGAAAATTGAAATTGCAGCTAAAGCTGAACAGGTAAGCTCGATTGTTCAAGTTATTCAGGAAAACGGGCGGACCGGAAGCAAAGGTGATGGTATTATTTTTGTCACTTCCATTGAACAAGCATACCGAATAAGGGATGGCAAAGAAGGAGCTGATATTCTTAACTAATTTAAGGTTCTCTTAAGTATGATGGTGTTATATTATGGTCAGAACATAAAAATTAATCTAAGCTCAAAACTTTTTAATCTCATAAACCACAATAACGGTGACTATTATGAAACGCTTAACACTCACACTATCATTGATTCTTCTTTTCTCCACTATGAGTTTTGCTCAGCAAAAGGATATGAATCAAAAGAAACAACAGATCATGGAAATGATGCAGGATTCATCCATGCAATCCATGATGATGGAGCATATGGCGGATAATCCTGAAATGCGTCAAAAAATGATGCAGCACATGATGAAAAACATGGACGGCAATATGAAGATGGGCAACATGCAGAAGATGATGAAAAACAATCCACAGATGAAAGAACGCATGCAGAAACACATGGAAATGATGCAAGCCATGATGGATGGCAGCATGGATCACTCCAAAATGATGGAGCAGATGAACGATTCTTCTATGATGAAGATACATATGATGTGCATGCAGATGATGCAAGGTAACATGATGGATGGCCAGGGAATGATGAATAAATCCGATAAAAGCAGAAAACACCAAAAGCGCCATAACAATCAATAGAGAATAACCACTTTAACTCCCAAAATGTTATGTTTGGTCATAATTTTATAGGTATGCATTGGATCTGGTGGATTCTCACTATTCTCGCTTTTGTACTGATCGTGTTCAACATCCCGGGACGTAAATCCGAGAGGTATACGAATGAAAGCGCACTCGAAATACTCGATAAGCGGTATGCCCAGGGTGAAATAGAGCGGGAGGAGTATGAGGAACGGAAGAAGGTTCTTCAAAATAGCTAATTGGTAATTAAACATGCAGAAAAACAGCCGTGATACCGCCCACACCCAAAATCGTTACGACTGGATAGCTCCATTGTATAACGTAATGGAGTGGCCGGTGGAAAAATTACTGTTCCAAGATTGGCGCAGTGACCTTTGGCAACAGGTTGAAGGACCATCAGTTTTGGAAATTGGCGTCGGGACGGGCAAAAACATCCCCTATTACCCTGATGATATTAAACTGACGGGTATTGATTTATCTCCCAAGATGTTGCAGCGAGCAAAGCAGTTGTTAACAAATCACCAAAAAAGCAACGTAACACTCAAAGAGATGGACGCCCAAGACACAAACTTTCCCAACAATCAATTTGACGATGTGGTTGCCACGTTCGTTTTTTGCTCGGTACCCGATCCGGTGTTAGGCCTCCGGGAAGCGTTGCGCGTGACCCGTCCCGGCGGCCGGCTTCATTTACTGGAACATATGCGTGCTGAATGGTCGCCCCTAGCCTCGGTGATGGATCGTCTTGATGCCCCTATTCATTACTTGATTGGTGTACATATAGCGCGTGAGACCGTAACTAACGTAGAAAAAGCAGGATGGCAAATACAAAAAGTTCAAAAACTAACGAAAGGAGGCATCGTCAAAAAAATCGAAGCCATTAAACCCCATTAGGCTTCCTCCTTTTCCGACAATGGCAGCTCTACAACAAACGTACTGCCCTCTCCCGGACCATCACTGTAGGCTCGAATTTTTCCGCTGTATAACTCGACAATAGCTTTTACGAGCGGCAGGCCCAATCCACTGCCGGATTGCCCCTGCACCTCCGATTCATTTGCTCGGTAGAATCGCTCAAAAAGATGCTTTTTAGTCTCCTCATCAAATCCAATCCCCGTATCACTCAGATAGATGACCGCCTTGCCGCTGCTTCGTTTAAGCTCAAGACTTACCGCTCCACCCCCAGGTGTATATTTTAAAGCATTTTCCAACAGATTGTTTATGACTTCTTCAATATAGGCGGCATGCGCCTGAACGTGTAAATCCGACTCGACTTCTGTTTGCAAATCAATATTCTCCTGATTGTATTTATCCTGATATTCCTTGGCTGCCTTATCCATAATACAACTGATGTTTATCCGCTCCGGCTCAGAGCGGTTGTCGGCTTCAACCCTCGACAGCTGAAGTAACAGGTGTACCATTTCGCTCATGCGGCGCACTTCCGATAGCATACGCTGAATGGTTTCCTCATACTCCTCCTTAGAACGTGGTTTTCGCAACATAATTTCAGCATCACTTTGCAGGGATGAGAGCGGGGTCATCAGCTCGTGAGCCGCGTCCGAGGTAAACCGCTTCTCACGCTCAAAGCCTCTTTGTAGTCGGTTCAACATCATATTAAAGGTTTCAGCCAAGTCTGTAAGCTCATCTCGCACTTGGTAGTTTACGGGTATTCGCTTGTCCAAGTCGGTAGCCGTTATGGATTTGGCCGCATCGATAATCGAGGCGACCGGCGAAAGTGCCCTTCGCGAGAGCCAGTAACCGCCCAAAATGGAAAAGAGCACACTGATTGCAATAAACACCAACAGATATCGCCGAAACCGATTCACCTCTTCGTGGAGCGTCCACTCAAAACCGGTGACTTCCAGCCACCCGCAGAATTCACCTTCACTATTATTAATAGGATAAAGCAGCGTTCGCGCCGGAAGGTCCTGCCACTGGCTACTAAATGAATACTCCTCAGCCGTAGCGGGAATTTCCGTATTCAAGGGCTGTGATACGTTTGCAAAGTTCGGACTTTTATAAATCAGACTATCTTGCTGGTTATACAATCTAACATATGTGCCATATTCAACCCCGCTTTCAAGTGCAGCATTTCTGCTGTAACCAGTCAAATCTATCGATAGGGAATCGTCAGTGTGGATGTAAGGAATCAACTGCTCGGCTTCAAAGCGAAGGTGCCGATCATAATTGTGATGAATGGAATTATGAAACGTCTCATATAGGAAATAGCCAAACAGGCTAAGCATTACAAAAAGACTAAGTCCGTACCAAAATGCCAGTTTTTTAGAGATAGACAGGCGATCAAAAAAGCTCGTTATACTACTCAAAATTCTACTCATTTTTTATTAATAAGCTCACTATTAAGTCGGTATCCGGCGCCCCGAATGGTTTCAATAATGCCATTGGAATCCCCCCATGCCACCGCATCACATTCCTCAAGCGATTCGCCCAATTTTTGTCGGAGCGTAGAAATTGTGGCTTCAATGGTATTATCGCTTACGTGATAGGCAGATCCCCAAACACGTTCGGCGATCTGCGTCTTGGAAAATACCGCTTCCGGTTCTTTAAGCAGCAGTTCCAAAAGCGTAAACTCTTTGGGTCGCAATGATCGCTCAATGCCACAAATATTCAATTTGTGCTGTCGGGAATTTAGCTCTATCGGTCCCAAACTAATGGTTTCGGTATCATTAATTTCCGATTTTCGCCTGCCCAGAGCACGAACGCGAGCCAGCAACTCTTCGAACGAAAAGGGCTTACTCATATAGTCATCGGCGCCCGCATCCAACCCCGACACTTTGTGATCCAGATCCCCAAGCGCCGTAAGCATGAGAACAGGGAAATTCCTTTCCTCGTCTCTCCAGTGCTGCAGGATATGCTTGCCATCCCGGTTAGGCAGACGCCAGTCAAGGATAACCACATCATAATCACTGACCATTCCCTGAAGCTCAGCTTCTTCTCCATCGTGGATGACTTCAACGACGTGACCTTCCTCTTCCAACCCCCGCTTGAGGTTACCGGCAAGCTGCTTTTCATCTTCAACTAATAATATCCACATAAATGACTTTGCATTAAGCAATAAAAAATGTTCATGTCCAAAATAACAGACTCTAACCTTAAATGTTTTAAGCTTGATTTAAGGTTCACCTGTTATATTCCGGGTCTATGCTGAAATTAGATTGTTAGAAAACTAAAAAAAGAAAACCAAAGACCAGCTATGAGTGAAGACAACACCATGACACGCCGAAAATTCCTGCGCTATGCCGGTTCACTGGCAGCTTTTGCCGGTGCAAGTGCGGTATTGCCGGGTTATGCATTAGCGGGCTTAGGCAGTGAGAAAAGAGAAGTATTAACTCCTAAAGGTCCCGATAATGTGATTGACCTAACTATCGGCAAAATGCCCCACAAGATAGATGGAAAACGAGGCGAAGCTATCGGTATCAATGGTTCGGTGCCAGGACCACTTATTCGCCTGCAGGAAGGAGAAGATGTGATGCTCCGAGTCACAAACGAACTGGAAGATACGACTTCAA
>P_1C_Sed_2_UnCtyDRAFT_1000313_pt1 | contig 15070 bp, 12 predicted proteins | sample Pon1CUnioCityCA_4_FD_10229 | JGI IMG/M metagenome (IMG submission 10229) | reverse complement strand
CCACCGGAGCACCGGTGCGAAGAATATCACGGATATCATGAATGGCCCAATAATGTCCTTTCGATTGATTGTATTCCTTCGAGAAGCCATAACCACCCCAGAGAATCACCAGCCGGGGATTGCGCTCCAGCATATCAATCGGGGCATTGCCGTTGTATTTGGTCCGTAAAGAGGTGTCCTTAGTGGCTCTCCAACGGTCGTACTGGCGGGGAAAATTCTCACCCCACACCTCGCTGCGAGGCTCCCACTGATCATGATCTACCTCAGGCTGATAGGCAAAAACAGCCTCAGCTCTGCGCTCCATGATCGATGAAGCCAACAGCCCCAGGAAAAAGACAATGACCACCGTGGCTATAAATATCAGCCATCCTAACCAGGGACGTTTTCTGATGCGCTCTTGAATCGTTGCCATATGCTTGGATTTTAAATTACTACCACAATTTTATCACTCCGGAACAGGGGGCTTCTTTTTAAAAAAATTTTCCCATCCCTTAAGCTTTTACCTGCAGGAATAAGGAAGCTTTTGTCCCTCCACGTCCTCCGGAGCCTGCCTACGTTTCACTGCGGCAGGTAAACTTCAGCGCTTTTCCCTTACTCCTTACTTCTTCCTTACTTTTTACTCTTTAATTCATTACTCCCTACTTCTTCCCGTCTCTTCTTCCACCGCTTCCTTTACCCAATCGGGAACCATACTCCCAGGTATCGGCACACGGGCAAAGGGCGTCAGCGACAGGCTATTTTCCCTTCCATGCGGTACATCACGATGACANTCCCAACATTTACGCTCGGTGCGGGCCTCGATGCTGTGATAAACCCGTTGGGTGAGGTATTCGGGATTTTTGATCAGTTGATTGTGACAGCGTACGCAATTTTGCTGAACCACCTCCTTGCCTGCCTCCTTGATCTCGATCACCTGGGGTTCATTGCGCAGGGTGAAGATGGTGGCGTGTCGGAGCCCGTCCTTTGCTTTGAAATAATAATGATTTAAAAAATTATCATGGGGTACGTGACATGCATTGCAATTGGTCACTTCCCGGTGGGCACTGTGCGACCAGGTGGCATACTGGGGGGTCATGATATGGCAGTTGACACATGTTGCCGGGTCGTCCGACAGGTAGGAATGGGCCTTAGAGATATAAAAAGCATAGACGACAAACCCGATAAAGATCCCGAGGACAAGAATCACCGGCACCTTCCATTGATCAGGTGGTATGAGCTTTCTGATTAGCTTCATAAAAAAGGAGCTTAGGGTCTTATTCAAAGATAAGGATTACAGAGATAATTCAGAATTTTGATACCACAATTCCTCTTAGTTTAAAAGAAATCTAAATTAAAATGCCCATGCTTGCGCCATCTTCGCAGAGCCGGAGTGGGTGGCACGGCTGCACTCTATGGGTAGGGTAATCTGCCAATCACCTGGGGCTAGACCTCCACGCCAAAAAACATGCGCACGAAATAGCTGATGCCAAAGGTCAGAGCAGCCACACCCAGGCTCAGGATAGCCATCTCCAGGAATCGCTTCTTAAATTTCAGGTCCTTAGCCACGGAAATGTAGTAATTGAAAAAGAAAATGATCAGAATAGCCAGGGCCAGGGTCATGGCCAAACACACAAAGTAGTTGTCCACCAGCAGGTAAGGCATTATCAGGATAAAAACCGTGATGATATAAGCTACTCCTGTATACAAAGCTGAAGGAAGGGCCTTCTGATGATTGCCCTCTGATTTGTTGGACAGGTATTCGGAGGCACCCATGGAAAAGGAGGCGGCAATGCCTGTAATCAGTCCGGCTGTAGCAATAAGCCGCGTATTTTGAAGCGCCAGGGTCATCCCGGCCAGTGCTCCCGTGAGTTCCACCAGGGCATCGTTCAACCCCAACACAATGGATCCCACATAATCGAGGCTTTTTTCCCGTATCATACCAATCAGTTCCTCCTCATGCTGATCTTCATCCTCTACAATACTTTTGGCTTCGGGAATATAATCCAACGCCTCATTGTATTTTTCCTGGGCCCCGGCTTCCCCGTTCTCCATGAGCTTAATACCGAAAGTAAGACCCATAAGCCTTGTGATCCAGTAAAACTTAAATACCTTCCACCGGTTGGGTTTCACCTCTTTTCCGCTGTATTTCTTCCAGAAATGATAGTGCTTGAGTTCATCTTCGGCAATGTTTTTCAGGACAGCGGCATTATCATTCTTCACCCGTCTGGCTAATCGTTGATAAATATGGTACTCGGTAATCTCATTCTTCTGAAACGTCTGAACATCTTCCAACTGTTCGGGTGTTAACTGAGTTTGGCTCATAACGATATTATCTTTTGGGTGATACAGGTAATAGTTGATCGGGGCTCCTTATCCCCGCATAAAGGTAGAATTTTTGTTGCATTCACCTTTTCCGGGCAAGCACAAACAACTTGATGAAATCAAACTCCTTATTCTTCCCCTCGGGTCTCCGCCGTCGGGTCAGAATGGTCATAAACCCGGAACGCTGAAGGATATGCTGAGTTTCATCCTGAGATACGACATTCAAAAAAGTCGTATCATCAGGATTGAAAGGCTCTGTGAGAAACACCTCCTGGGAACGGCCGCTTTGGAGGGCAACAAAAAGCAACCCGGAGGGCTTCAGCAGCTTGTGGTATCTTTCCAGGGTAGGGATCACATCGTCTTTGCGCAGATGGATCAAGGAGAAGGCGGCCAGGATACCATCGAATGTGGGATGGGGGAAATCCGGATACCGCAGATCCTGAAGAAAAAATTCCACCCCGGGATGGTTCTGCCGGGCAATGTCCAACATATTCTCCGACAAATCGATGCCGCTTACCCGATGCCCCATTTGACTAAGATACCCGGCATCCGTGCCTATACCGCACCCGGCATCTAAGATGCGGGCCCTTTCAGGCAGACGGGAAGTAAACTCCTCCAGATAATCGGTGGGCTGAGAAATGAAATCCTGGTAAACACCGGCTATATGGTCGTATAAATCGGCTATCTTATGATGATGCTCTTTTCCCATAATTATTACGTATCGTTTAGTTGAAATAAAAGGAACATTCCATTTTGCCTTGTAAGACAAAACGGATGTTCCTTTTTACCTTTTCCGGGAGGTGGAAAAACAATTCCTTTAGTATGCTGAAACAAACCCCAGGCTAAACTGTCCATATTGACCGTCATCGGCCGGGCCTGTCAGAACGCGGGTATATTCGCCGACCAGTCTCACATTGCGTCTTAGCAGGTATCCGGCATGGAAGGTCAGCGATTCGTAATCGGCCGGATTAAAATCGGATTCCACCTGGTTGTACATCCCCAGCAGGTACCAGTCGCTCTGGTCGCCGCGGGGGGCAAAGATGGCTTCCGCCAGGATGCCCTCGGTAGATAAATCTTCGCGGGTATTCAGCGAATTAGCGGCGGGGAAAACTTCCGAGTCGTTCCGCATGGTATACTGGAAGTTGAAGATATACGAGTCGTTCACATTCAGGGTGAAATCGGGTCCCCAGATTTGAACTTCATTGACCACCGCATCGTTGAAATTGTTTTCCAGCCGTTCCTTGCCGGTATAGGCAAAGGCACCTACCCGGAAATACTTGCCTATATTTTGCGATATACGGCCCATATAGCCTTTGTACTTATCGCGGTCGAAGACATGGAAAGGATCGGCTTCGGCGAGGCCGTTGCCGTTGACCACCTCGGCCACCACATCGGTGCCGGTATCAAAGCCATAACTCAGCATCACCCCCTTATCGTACTTAAGGGTTATCCGGGATAGACCAATCTGCGAGGTATACAAACGATAATCCTCCAGCTGAAGGCGCAATTCCCGCTTGAACAGGGGATCAGAAACCTGGAACTGCCCCAGCATGATATCCAGTTCGGTGTCGAACAGGTTGTCGTACATCAGATAGGCATCTTCCACACCTACTACCTCACCGCGTTCACTGAGGTAAAAGTAAAAATAGTAGGCCAGGTGTTCAGAGATCGCACCACCGGAGAGCAGTTTCATGAGGTAGGGGGAGCCGAAATCGCCTCTCCCGTCGCTGCCCATGTTGTAGGAGACAAATCCATCCAGACGTACAGCCAGGGGAAAGTTTCGAATCAGCGATAGTTTGTCGTCGCCTGCATCCACATAATACCCGGGGGCATCGTACTCTTCCAGCTTAAAACCGGCTCCGGCAAAGTCATCGCCGTAATCTTTCAGGGTAGGGGCAGCCGGGGCATGGCATGTTTTGCAGCTCAGACGGTACTTCCTGGCAAAGGCAGGAATGGCCTGACTGTGCTCGGCCAGCAGGACAGAGAGGATGAAGGTAAACAGCGTAAATGTAAGTATTCGTTTCATAGGCTTTTTATTAATGAGTGAATGCGTAAATGCATGAATGATTATATTGCAATTTGTTCCTTGTTAAATTTATGGAATAACCGTTATTTGGGTTGAGTGCCGGTTGATTTCGTGGATGGCGTATTCTTCCTCAGGTACATCCAGCAGTTCACCAACGGGTTTGACCAGCAGCCGGTAATTCATCACGGCCGTGACGGTCAGTTCTCCCGGCGCAATATCGTAAGGAATATTAAAAGTATACGTCTCCAGCTTAGTTTCCCGGGGACCAATGCGGTAATCCACACCGAGAGATTTGGTATTCCATTGCATGATGGTCATCCGGCCCTGAGGGTCAAAGTAAGGCATCCGGAAGATCCGGTCGCCGTTGGGCACATCTTCCCGCTGGACGCCTTCAAAATCCTCTTTGCCAAGGGGGAGGCCCATATCCTGGTAAGCTTTGGCATCGCTGGCGATGGTATACTTTTCTCCCTCAAAACCTTTCTTGTCCACAGGCAAGTGATAGACATTGCCTTTGGAATCTTTGGCCTCCACATGGAGCCATACGATCCGGTCTTCCACCGATCCGGTCGGAAACTTGTGGCCGGTCTTCTGGTTGAACAGCGCCACCTCAAACTTCACCGGATCGCCCATCAGAGCATCCTGGGTGCTGGGGTTGACCCGTATCTCCACAACGCCATTCAGCTTACCTGGGTCGTGTGCTCCATGAAACAGGTGCAGCTTGGCATCTTCATAGGTAGCTCCCATCTTAGCTGTTTTGGTATGTGCCTTGGTCATATGACAATCCTGACACTGCACCCCTTCTTCCGAGTAAGGCCCCTCTTCCCATTCCAGCTGGGTGGATTTGACCCAGGCCCCGTAAGAGCTCTTCTCGTTGTGACAGATGCCGCAAAACTTAGCCTGCCTGTGCAGCTCGGTCACCTCGATCTGGTGCTCGGGCGAACTCTTTTCTCCCTTGCGGGAACTAAACTTGGTGAAGCCCGGTTGAACAATATAGTTGTGATTATAGGCGGTGTCGCCCCGAATGCCTTTGATCAGGTGACAGGCTTCGCAGGAAACCGACTCGTTGGCCCGGGAGCCTTCCTCCGGCCTTGGTGGAGGAACATCTCCGGCCATATAGGCCATAGGGGTATGACAGCCGTTGCACCCCTCATGAGCGCCTTCCATCGCAGGGTCTTTTTCAGAGTGGGGCACGGCCAGTTTGAAATACTCAATCTCATCCCAGTGATGGGTATAAGCCTCTGACATCATCGACTGGCTCCATTGCTGATAAAAAGCGTTGTGGCAGGAACCGCAATAATTGGGCTTGCTGAAGTCTTTATACTCGAAATCTCCCATCTTGCCGCCTTCTTTGGGGGGCAACAAAAAGCCAAAAAACAAGACAAGGGAAACCGGCAAAATAAGATATAACAGGGCTGGTTTTTGCATGGTTGTTTTCATTTAAGATACTAATCCAATTTAAGCAGAATTTCATCTGGAATCAATAAAAATAATGCCCCGATCCGGCATATAAAAGAACTTCCTAAGAGCGGGAGCTGACACCCGGAACTGGCAACAAGTATTACAATATACTGCTTTTCAGGAATGTAAATCAGTTAATGTGATATTTAGGGGAGTCTGGAAGCCCCCTCCGGAGATACTATTTAGAGCGCATAAAAATTTACCCCTCCAAAATCAAAGTTCGCCTTTGCGCCTATCCATCGGTTTCTTTCTTCCTTCTGTGATTCCCCCTTCTTATGCTTTCTTTTTCCTCTTACGTGTCCTCATATGTTTGCAGGCAATCATATAGGCCCCAATGATCTTATGTGCCATGTTATTCTTCTTAAGTGCCCTTCTGTGCATTATGGGGTTGCATTCTTAGGTGCCCTCAGTGGGGTAAAAAAAAGGGACATCCTCTAAAGGACATCCCTTTCTAATTCTTCCTACGGGAAGGATGCATTCACTCTTCCTCATACTTTATAACTTCGGCCGGACATTCTTCGGCCGCCTCTTTAATGCAGTCCTCGTTAGCTTTCAGGTCTGCTCCGTCCTTAACATACGCCATATCATCGTCATCCATAGCGAAAACATCCGGGCAGATTTCTTCACATATACCATCGGATATACATCCTTCTTCGATCCATACTTTTTTAATAGCCATAATAAACTCCTTTCTTATTGATTAATTCGTGCATTCAATTTACAACAATCCAGCATTATATCCAAAAAAGTTCGGGTATGCAAAATCACTTTAAATAAAGGCGACCGCATAATATATATCAGGCCTACGATTCCTGGATCTGGATCACCTCAACCGGGCAGCTTTCGGCGGCTTCCTTGATCTCGTCCTCATAGGCTTCAACGTTGGCATCAGGCTTGACAATGGCTTCCTCCCGGTCGCCCAGTTCAAAAATCTCGGGAGCGATTTCCTCGCACAACCCACAGGCCGTGCAACCTTCTTCGATCCATACTTTTGTGATTGGCATTTTTACCTCCTTTTTTATTGATAATCAACTTTATTACATATCGAATCTAAAAAAATTTGTCGAAGAACACAAGATTCTGCTCCGCCGCGGAGAGAGAATCAGCATAACCAGCAGTCCGAGGCCTCCGGCCAGTGCTCCGGCCCAGATTGCCACATGTATTCCCACACCGACAATCCTCATCAGAAGAGCCGTGGTAACGAAAACCAGCAATATGGTGTGCCGCAGGTTCCCCTTGGTTCTGTCTAATCGCCCCCTCTTTTTCCCGGGAACGGTCAATTGATGGTCCATGGCACCTAAGTAGCACAGATGGCTGCACCAGGCCGGGCCGGTCAGAATAACTGTGCTGAGAAAAAGCAACAGCATTTCCACAAAATACTGAACACAGAACAAAAGAGTAAATACCATCACGAAAACGCCGGCCGGCAGTTTCCAGGATTCTTTCCCGGTTCGGAAAAGAGATCTTTTTACCATATGCACAAAGTCTTCTTTTCTATAGGCATGTGAGAGAAATAACCGGTGTTGTAGAGCAAATATATAAATTAAATTGGCATTCTGATACCTATTTACTATTTTTGTCAACAGACACGTCTTGACAGAGGCAGCCGGGATGCATCATAAAAGGATTCCCGGCGCGGGGCACTCCCAACATAAACCATTTAAAACCACTGTGTTATGAAAAGAATCGGTATATTTTTTGCCAGCACCAGCGGCAACACAGAAAAGGCAGCGTGGAAGGTACGTGATGCCCTTGGACTGTCCAAAGAAGACCAACATAACGTAATGCATGCCAATGCGGCCACCCTGGAAAAATACGACGTATTGATCTTTGGCATACCCACCTGGGGTGTGGGAGAGCTTCACGAGGACTGGGAGGGATTTCTGCCGGAACTCAAAAAAGTTGACTTCACGAATCGGATGGTAGCTCTGTTCGGCCTGGGCGACCAGGAAGGAAACCCGGACTCATTCTGCGATGCCATGGGACTGATTGGCAAAAGGCTGAAAGAAATGAATGCTACCCTCATCGGCTACTGGCCCACGGAAGACTATGAATTTGATCAGTCAGAGGCCCGTGAAGACGGTCACTTCATCGGCCTGGCCCTGGATGAAGACAACGAACCGGAGAAAACGGATCAGCGCATCCAGGAATGGGCCAAATCGATATGGCCTGAGCTCGACTAAAAAACGGGACACCCGCTCAAAATTCATCCGGTTTTGAGCCGGTCGATTTCCGTTTTTATTAATTTTGATTCCAAGACACTGTTATCATCCGGCCATGGAAATATCCTACAAAGATGCACACCGCAAGTATGCCCTTCATGCATACAACATCATGGCCAAGCCGGTGGGGCCGGTTTGCAACCTCAACTGCACCTACTGCTATTACCTGGAAAAGAAGAACCTGTACAGCGATGTTCAAAGCTTCCGGATGAAAGAGGAAGTCCTGGAATCGTTCATCCGCCAAAACATAGAAAGTCAGACAGTGCCGGTAATACAATTTGTCTGGCAGGGCGGAGAGCCTACTTTGCTGGGCCTTGATTTCTTCGAGCGGGTACTGGAACTGCAGGCAAAATATGGGGGAAACAAACAAATCCTCAACTCCCTGCAAACCAACGGAACCCGGATCGATGAACAGTGGGCCCGGTTCCTGGCCCGACATAATTTCCTGACCGGCATCTCCATTGACGGGCCTCAACACCTCCATGATTATTACCGCAAAGACAAAAAGGGCAACGGGAGCTTCCGGGAAGTGATGCGCGGCATACAACTGCTAAAAGAACATGGGGCAGAATTCAACACCCTAACCGTAGTCAACAGCCACAACGCCAAGCACCCCAAAGAGATCTATGCATTTCTCCGGTCCATCGGAAGCCGGTTCATACAGTTCATACCCATTGTGGAACAGCAGTCTGATCCTTCGGAAAACAGCGCCCTGGAGCTCATATCGCCCGACTACTCAGGCCGGGCCCATCTAACAGACTGGTCGGTGAGTTCAACGGAGTACGGAAGATTCCTGACCTCCATCTTTGATGAGTGGGTGGTCCGTGATGTAGGGCGTCATTTTGTGCAGATCTTCGACACCACCCTGGCCAATTGGGTGAACCACGAGCCCGGTTTGTGTATTTTCGACAGGACCTGCGGTGAAGCTGCCGTGCTCGAGCATAATGGCGATCTCTACTCATGCGATCATTTTGTCTATCCTGAAAACTACCTGGGCAACATATTGCAGCACTCCCTCCAGGAGCTTATGAAATCAGAGAAACAGATGCAGTTCGGGCTCAATAAAGAAACCGGCCTACCGGAGAAATGTCGAAAATGCAGGTTTTTAAGAATCTGCAGGGGTGGCTGCCCCAAGAACAGGATTCACAAGACCCAAGAGCCCAACAGGCGAGTGAATCACCTGTGTAAAGGATACCAGTATTTTTTCACCCACGTAGCGCCCTACATGAACTATATGGCCGAAGAGCTTGCGAACAAAAGGCCTCCGGCTAATGTCATGAAATGGGCTCAAAAGCACCAGCGTTCCAACCCTTAACAATGAACGGTTGGATGTCTCCGGGGATCCGGCCAAAACACCTGTGGTCGGCGAACTCTGTCATATATCAGCGGATACCGGGCCGCCCTCTGTTTAACACCTCCGATTAAAAGCCCGTCATACCAAACAGAGAAGACTTTGCCATTATAAACAACCTGTTGATAAATTCACCAGACAACAGGATCGTTTTACAAAGAAGCAGTTCAGACGATTGAAAGAACAAAAGCCCCCGGACTGTTTGCCAAATAAAACAAAAACCATTATTTTCAGCCCGTCGGCCGAGGAGCCCTAAAAGTGCTGAAACCAATACTAATTAAACAAACCGGATCACTTATGCATTCGAATACCATTCAACTCGCTTCCGATAACCTCAGGATATTATCCTGCGCCATGGTAGAGAAGGCCCAGTCGGGGCATCCGGGAGGACCCATGAGTGCAGCGGATTTTATCCACATTTTGTATGCCGAATTCCTGCGATACGACCCCGATGATATGAACTGGCCTTTTCGCGACCGTTTCTTCCTGGATCCCGGCCATCTATCGGCCCTCTTATATTCCAGCCTGTCGATGGTAGGCACATACAGCATGGAAGACCTCCAGATGTTTCGACAGTGGAAGAGCCCGACCCCGGGTCATCCCGAAGTAGACATTGAACGGGGCGTAGAGAACACCTCGGGCCCCCTGGGCATGGGTCATGCCTTTGCTGTAGGAGCAGCCATTGCCGAAAAATTCCTTGTTAGTCGCTTTGGCGACTGGATGAGCCACAAGATCTACACCCTGATCTCCGACGGCGGCATCCAGGAAGAGATATCACACGGGGCGGCACGCATGGCTGGTTTCCTGGGCCTCAACAACCTGATCATGTTCTATGATTCCAATGAGGTGCAGTTATCCACTTATACCAGTGCCGTTTCGACCGAAGATACGGCCAAGCGCTACGAATCCTGGAACTGGCGGGTGATAAGCATCAACGGACACGATCACCATCAATTGCGCAAAGCCCTTAGAGAAGCCAACGAAGAGGAAGAAAGACCGGTTTTGATCATTGGTAAGACCATCATGGGCAAAGGGGCGGTGGATGAAAAGGGACAAAGCTACGAGGGCAAAGTCGAGTTGCACGGCAAACCCCTGAACAAGGCAGGCGCTTCCTTCGAAAAGACAGTAGAAAAGCTGGGTGGCGACCCGGCCGAGCCTTTCCGTATCCTTCCCGAGGTACAGGAATACTTCAACCAGATCAACCAACAGAAAAGGGAGGAGGCGGCAAGCTTCCGGGTGATACACGAGAAATGGAAAAAGGACAATCCCGAGCTCGCCGGTAAATTCAAACGATTCATTAAACTGGACCTGCCGGAATTCGATTTTGAAAACCTGCGCATCAGTGAGAATGACTCGACCCGGGGTGCCTCCGGATATATCCTCTCCAAGCTGGTCAACAAGATAGAAAACATGGTAGTGGCATCGGCCGATCTGAGCGAAAGCGATCAGACGGCCGGCTTTTTAAAAGGCACCAAGCCCTTTGTCAAAGGCAATTTCTCGGGCGCATTTTTGAACGCCGGGGTATCCGAACTTTCGATGGCAGCTGTCATGAACGGCATGGCCCTGCACGGGGGCATCATCCCGGTATGCGGCACTTTCTTTGTCTTCTCCGATTATATGAAGCCGGCCGTCCGCCTGGCCGCCCTGATGGAGCTGCCCATCATATACATCTGGTCGCACGACAGCTTCCGGGTGGGCGAGGACGGGCCCACCCACCAGCCCATCGAACAGGAGGCCCAGATACGGCTTTTGGAAAAGGTCAAAAATCATTCGGGCGAAAACAGTCTGTTGGCCCTGCGTCCTGCCGACGGAGCAGAAACCATCACCGCCTGGAGAATGGCCCTGGAAAACCGAAAAACACCCACTGCCCTGATCTTTACCCGGCAAAAAATTAAGGATCTACCCCCTGTTTACGGGTCCAGCCGCGTCAAGGAAGCCCGGATGTCCCATCGTGGAGCCTATATCCTCTACGAACCTGAGGAAGACCCGGACCTGGTGCTTATAGGTAACGGCTCGGAGGTGTATATGCTTTATGAGGTGGCCCGCATCCTGGATCAGGAAAGGGGTATCCCCGCGCGATTGGTATCGGCCATTTCTGAAGGGCTCTTCCGCGAGCAGGATATCCTCTACCAAAAACGGGTCATCCCCGAAGATCTGCCGGTATTTGGCGTAACTGCCGGTTTGCCCGTAACCCTGCAAGGGCTGGTTGGTTCACAGGGAGAAGTCTACGGCATGAACCACTTTGGCTATTCAGCCCCGGCCAACGTGCTGGATGAGAAGTTTGGCTTTACCACGAACAACATTATCAGCAAGATTGAGGAGTTTATGAATAAAAGGAAATAAAGAAACAAACATCAACCCTCACCCATTCCTCTGACAGGGTTAAAGTGCAAACATGCACCGGCGCCATCTTCCGGTCGGGATAATGAAGCTGCGGACCAGGCCCGAACCTTTAGATTGGACGGTGCATGGATGCAGATCCTCCCACAATTTCCTACACAAGGCTTTCAATAAGCTTTGCCCAGAGTCTGTATCCCTTTTTATTCAAATGCAGGCCGTCATCGGTAAAAGATTTTTCAAGCCCGTTGTCCTCATCCCGGAAAAACACGTTCAGATGCAAATACGGCTGCTGATGCCTGTCGGCCAGTTGGTGTATCCGGGTATTCAGCCGGTTAATGGATTCATTGGGACGGGGAGGGTTGTCGAGGGTGGGAAAAAGAGAGGCAACGTAAATCCGGAAAGATTCCTTGTTGCTGTAAGATTTTATTTTTTCGATGATTTCAGAGAGGTTCGCTATGATTGCATCATCCTCTATCTCCCTTGCCATATCATTGGTTCCAAGACAAATAAACGCCTGGTCAGGTTCTTCTTCCAACCATCGGGGCGAGAGGTATTCAAGGATCTCGCCGCTGGTAGTTCCAGAGATTCCTCGGTTGATAATATGTTTACCCGGAAGCAGCTCCCTCACCGGGAAGCCCTCTGTAATCGAATCTCCAATAAATAAGGATGTCATTAGCACAATGTTTATCAACGTTCTGTTTATACAATACAACACCAATCTTTCATCTATTTACAACCCTATCCCGGGGTCGCTTTCACCTTGATGGTGTCACCTTCGTAATTTTTCGGGTTGATCCTCAAACACATCCACCTCGAAAAAGTAGTGGGTGCCGTGCCAGTTTTTGCCGGCGATCCACATGATTAATTCATGTTCTTGATGGGAAGGTTTCCGGATGCGAGGCAACGGCACGACAGAATTAAATACATGGAGGGAAGGTACGAAAATAACGAAGACGCCGCAGGATGCCCGAACTCTTCTTAAAAGCCGGACAGGGCCTGCGGCGTCTTACTGACCCGCTCTTCAGTATTGTTTATTCCTCAATGGTTTGCATCGATCATCCAATCTTTCATCTATTTACAACCCTATCCCAGGGTCGCTTTCACCTCGATGGTGTCACCTTCGTAATTTTTCGGGTTGATCCAGGAGCTCGATGCCTTTTCCCCGTTCACCAGCAATTCCTGCACGCCCTGGTTGGCTCCTTTGGGGTTGAGGATGGTAATGCTCAGTGTCTTACCCCGGAACTTACGGGCAACCTGGACATTGTCCCAATGTGCCGGTATATGGGGATCCACGGTAATACCCTTCAGAGAAGTGCGCAGGCCCAGGATCCAGTCAAGGCCGATGCGATACATCCACACGCTGGAGCCGGTAAGCCATGAATGGGAGGCCTGGCCTTCCGTTTCATGTTCCCGGCTGGTCACATATTCGGAATAAACATATGGCTCGGTATCATACCGGTCGGTACCCACTTTATTTGATGAGTTGAAGGGAATCATCTTGCTGTAGATGCGCCAGGCATCTTCGGCTTTTCCGTTCATGATAGATGCCAGCACGAACCAGGCAGAGGCATGGTTGAATACGGCTCCGTTCTCTTTTTTCCCTGGTACGCAACGGGATATAAGTCCGATGTCGTCTTCTACCTTTCGGTATGCCGGCCAGCATATCTGCATGCCGGTCTGGTTTTCCAGGTTGGTGTAGCACTGGCTGATGGCTAAATCGGCACGGTTTTCGGGTGCAACGCCGGATATGACAGACCATGACTGGGTATTTAGGAAGAGCTTTCCCTGTTCCTTGGCATCGGATCCCACTACATCGCCGTTATCGCGGAAGGCGCGCACATACCAATGACCATCCCAGGCGACCGAATTGATTGTGTTGGCTATCCCCCGGTAAGCCACCGACCAGCGTTCCTCCACCTCGATGTCGTTGCGATGGTTCAGCAACTCGAAGGTTTTATCGAGCACGTAGCACAGAAACATGGCCCCCCAGATGGTCTCTCCTTTGCCCTGGGGGCCAATATGGTCGAGCGTATCGTTCCAGTCGCCCTTGCGTATCTTGGGCAGCTTCCGCTCGGTTGTATCGCTGATGGCAAAATCAAGGGCCCGGACCATATGATCGTATGCCGTGGCCTCTCCCCCGTCGTAAAACCGCACTTTTTCGTCAAGAATGCTAAAATCACCGGTTTCATTGAGATATTCCACTATACCAAAAGGGATCCACAGGGGGGTATCGGAGTGGTGAGTCTGCTCTCCATGGCCGGTAAGCTTAAAAAAGTTATGCAGGGTAGAGCCACCCTGGAACTGGTATTGCAGGGCGTTGAGGATCCTCTCGCGAACTCGTCCCCCTTCGGGTATTACCATCCCCAGGATATCCTGGAACTGGTCGCGCAGGCCGGTACCAAAAAGCAGTCCGCCATGGTAATAGCCAGCATTCCTTGCCATATCGAAAGTTACTGCCGTCTGGTACTGGTTCCACACGTTGATCATGGCATTGAAGGCTTCGTCGGGGGTGGAGGCATGCACGTGCCCCAGGTAACGATCCCAATAGGTTTTCACTTCCCGAAGCTTTTCATTCACAAAGGCGCTGTCCTTATGCTGTTCCAGTTGCAGATCCTCGTAGGCATTTTCATTATCCTTCTCCCCGATGCCCATAAAAACGGAAAATTCACGCTCATCGTCCGGCTCCATCTCCAGCTCGCTCTGCAGAGCAGCTACCGGATCGCCAGCAGTGATCTCGGTGTTGTGCATCTTCCCTTTTTCAATAGCTTCGGGGTTGGCCTCGGAGCGCCACCGGCCGATGAACTGGTCGAGGCTGCTGTCAAAGCCTTTAACCGGCAGGCTCATGGTAAAATACACATGGTATGACCAGGAAAAGTTGGGCTGTTCAACGCTGGCCGACTTGGTGTTAAGCACCCAGTAGCGTCGGGTAGCCTCAAGGGTTTCATGCTCCCTGTTAAAACGCACCTCCGTAAAATGCTTATCGTTAGGCTGGTTGATGATGTCGTTCATAGCATTGCCCATCATCAGCTCCTGGAAGGCATAAACCTCCAGGTGGCGCTTACGGCCGCTTTCATTTTTTAGCTGCACTTTCCATATCTCCCCATGGCTATCGTGGGGTACGAAGTAGGTAAGCTCGGCCCGAATGCCTTTATAGCGTGTAACGATGGTGGTATAACCCTGGCCAATATGGCCCTCATAAATCTCATAATCCTTTTCGATGGTAGGAGCCCAACTCAGCGACCAGTAATCACCCTCTTCAGTATCCCTGATAAAAATATACCGCCCCGGCCGGTCCCATGGCAGGGAGTTGTAGCGCATCCGGGAGATGCGGTTGTCCCGGGGACTGTCCAGGTAGGAAAATCCTCCGCCCCC
>P_1C_Sed_2_UnCtyDRAFT_1000312_pt1 | contig 15090 bp, 11 predicted proteins | sample Pon1CUnioCityCA_4_FD_10229 | JGI IMG/M metagenome (IMG submission 10229) | reverse complement strand
AAAAACAGGAGCAGGATCTGCCGGAAACCGGGGACTTCCTTGAGACGGCGGGCCCTGATACGGAGGCCGATACGGAGGCCGGCGCGGACGCTGAAGCGGGCGCCGAAGCTGCATCCGATGACGCGGAGCATTTTCATATTCTTGTCAGCGCCCTGCCGGAGACGCTGCAGGACGCATATGAAGGATACGGCCGGGAGTTTCAGAAAGGCTACATCGCCTTGAATCAAGGTGATTTTAAGGAGGCTGTCGAATGCTTTCAGGCAGCCCTGGCTGAAAACCCCTCTGTCGACAACTGGATTCCGCTCGAATTGGCCACAGCCTATCTGAATCTCTCTGAGCCGGAGAAGGCAAGAGAAACCATGGAATCCTATATCCGAAACAATCCGGAGTCTTTGAGGGGCTACCAACTGCTCTGTGATATCTATTGGGAGATGGCGGATTTTCAGGCGGCCGAGGCGCTTCTCAGCAATTGCCCGGATGAATTGAAGCAAACCGCATCGATCCGGATGCTCCTGGGGGAAACTTTTTATCAGGCGGGCCAGTACGCGGCGGCCCGGGATGTTTTCATGGATTGCGACCGGCAGTTCGGCAATGGGGAAATGATTAACCGGGCGCTTGCCAAGACGTATGAAGCCATTGGGGATCTGGATTCCGCGCGCGAGCGCTACGGTCAGATTTTAAACGGATGCACCAGCTGCGGGGCCCGGGTGGACCCGTTCATCAAGTACAGGTTCGCGGAGTTGAGCTTCCAGCAAGGCGATACCTCAACGAAGGTTCTGGAGATGTTTCTTTCGCTGGTGCGTGAGGATCCGGACAATCGCCGGGAGTACTTTGACCGTATCGCTAAAATCTATGAGGCCGGCGGCCATACAGAGGAAGCCCGCCGGTATCAGGCGTTTACGACCTCCATGGCCTGACGGCCCGGCGCTCCGGGGTTTTCCATTCAGGCGGTTTTTTTTTGCACCAGAAAGCTTGCAGATTGTAATTTNTATTTTTTGGTCGACGTATTCGGGCCAAGGCGTTTCTCATGATGAACCAGCTTCGAAGCAGCATCCAATGAAAACTGTTCTTCCTTTATTGATCCGGTATGCCCTGGGGGCCTTACTGCTTGCCGGTATCTGCAGCAGCGGGGCCGCGGCGGTTACCACGGCTACCCCCCGAATCTCCGTGGGGGAGGCTTATACGGACAACATAGATCTTACCCCGGATGACGAGGCACATGATTTTATCTCTACGATAAGCCCGGGCGTCGACATCGAGATGATCGGACAGTTGAGCACCGTGAGCCTTTCCTACACCCCGACCTATGCCAGTTATATGAGATCTCCGGAAAACGACACCCTGCGTCACAATGCCACCCTTGGGGCGTCAAGGCAATTATCCCGCTCGACCCGTTTTGAAATCAGCAATGACTACCTGTATACGGAAGACCCCCTCTATGATACGGAAGATCCCCTTTCCGAAGCTGACACCACCGTACGCCAGGGAAGAGAAACCTATACCGCCAACAGTGCTGAACTCGCCGTGATCAACCAGTTTGGCCCTGAGAACAGCGTCGAGCTGGGATATGCCTATGATTTCCTGGAAAACAGCAGCCCGGCGTTGGAGGACCATGATTCTCATCGGCCGAGCCTGACCGTGACCTATTGGCCGGACCCCGGCCAGTACGGCAGTGAATCGGAAGTCAGTTACACGCGCCGCTATTTCGAGGATTCTGAGAACTATAACGACCTTCTGGGCAGGCTGCGCCTCATCCGGCGGCTTGGCCCGCACCTGGATGTTTATGCTGAATACACGCACGAATGGACCGAATATGTGGAGGCGGGGGCGGACTATCAGGTCTACACCCCCCTGGTGGGGTTTGCCTGGGATGAATACGCACACTCGACGATTGCCGCCAGTTTTGGCTATTTTTTCCAGGACAGCGACGGCATGGAAACCGAAAGCGGCCCGGTTGGGAGCATCGAAGCCATCTACAACTGGCGGGACAGGCATTCCCTGTCTTTTTTGGGGGATGTCGGATATGACCGGGCGGATGCCGGTCCCGAAAATTTAGGGTTTACTACCTTCTACAGCGTAATGGGAGTTTTGGACTACCAGCTGGGGCGGCGTTGGGCCAGCAACCTTTCCGTCGGTTTCCGGCGCAATATTTATACGGCCGAAGATCCGGACCGGGAGGATTCCATCTGGAGAACCAGCGCGGGGCTGGCGTACCAGCCGTCAACCTGGATGGTGGTGGAGGCGGGTTATGCCTTCCGGAAACTTAACTCCAATATCAATGAAAATGACTATACAGAAAACCGGGCTTTTATCAATGTGACCCTGAGCCCCCGGCAGCCGGTAGTTGTAAGCCGTTAGCCGGCGGTTCAATCCCCCGAAACCTGGAGGGCATATGCAAGAGTTAAGGAAAATATTAATCAGCGGCGCGGCCATTATCCTCCTGGTGCTGGGGGGATTGCAACTTCCGGCGGTTGCACTGGATGTGAATGGCATGATCCATGCGGACAGCCGTTGGACGACCACGGACAGTCCGGTCACTATTACCGGCAATGTGCGTGTCGCTGAGGATGCGGCATTGACGATTGACCCCGGCGTTGAAGTGGTGTTTCAGTCGTCGCCGGATGTCAGCGAAGGGTTTTCCATCCGGATAGACGGCACCCTGGTAGCCCGGGGAAGCGAGAGCCAGCCCATTGTTTTTACGGCCGCGGACAGATCCATCCCGTGGGGCGCGATAAAGTTTCACGACACGAGCAGGGATTGGGATCCGGCAGCTTCCGCCGGAAGCGTTATGAGTTATTGCGTTCTTGAATACGGGGGCAATGAAGCCGATGGCGGCGGCATGATCAGCACTTTTAACGCCATGCCCTTGATAACGCGAAACGCCATTCGGTTTAGCGATGCCGCCGGCATTTCAGCAATCGTTGCAGAAGATCCGGCGCTTATCTCCTCCTTAAGTGGTGCGGCACGGATTGTGTCGAACCTGATATACGGCAATGCCATTGGTATCCGGCTGGCAGCGGAAGGCGGAATTGTCAGGAACAATTATTTTTTAAACAACACCCGGGCGGTAGATGCCCGGGTGCGGTCCAATGACGTCACCTTTGTCAACAACACGGTGTTCAGTTCAGCGCCTGAATTGTTCGGAACCGGGCTCCGGTTTGTCTTGGATGAGCGGGCGAGCGGCATTGCCCGCTACCAGTGGGAACAGACGGCTGGGACACCGGTAATCCTGAGTAACCCGCAAAGCCCCAGAACCGGTTTTACCGCCCCCGATATCGGTAATGACGTGGGTACCCTGGTTTTTGAGCTCACCGTTTGGGGAAAGGATGGGGGGCAATCCCGGCAGAACGTGGCAATCACCGTTATCGGTGATAATCCGCCGCCCGTAGCCGAAGCCGGCGCAGATGCAAACGTGCAGCTTGCCCGGGAAGCGGGGGAAACCGTGACGGTAACGCTGGATGCCGGCGCCTCCAGCTCGTCCCACGTTGGTATTGCCGGATACGCCTGGGAGCAGACAGGAGGCAGGCCGGTATTTATCGTGGGAGCCAACAGCATAACCCCGGAATTTACGGTGCCCAACTCGGTAGCCCCCGGAGATGTCATGACATTCCAATTGACGGTGACGAACCAGGCGGGCCTGACAGATACGGATACCGTGCGTATCCGGTATTACCGGAATAATATTTACCCCGCCGCTGATGCCGGGGAAGACCAAACGGTCGAACAGGGGGCGGAGGTCTCCCTGGACGGTTCCGGTTCCGGGGATCCGGACGGCTTTATTTCCGCCTACGCCTGGGTGCAGACGGGCGGGCCTGCGGTCGAACTTGTGGATTCAAATACCGCAAGGCCGGATTTTTTTGCTCCGGGCGATAACCCGCAGCCTGAAACTTTGGTGTTTCAGCTGCAGGTTACCGATAACGGCGATTTGCAGGATACGGATGAGGTTTCCATCACGGTCAACAGTTCGCTGGTTGCCGATGCGGGAGCGGACCGAACCGTTTCCGCCGGCGACCAGGTGGTGCTGGATGGCAGTGGCTCTGTGGACCACACGGCTGTTGCAAATATTAATATAGAAACCAATTCCTTTAAAATGGAAAACTCCGATGCCGGCTTGCTGGCCTTCACCGCTGACGAGGCGGCAGCCTTTAATCTCAATGTTTCCGGAAATCGGTTGGAGGCTCTTGGCAATGACGGCTATCTTGTCTATGCCTATAACTGGTCCGGGCAGGCGCCCCAGACCCTGTCCATGCCATATAATTACTGGGGATCCGAGGATTCAGTGATTATCGACAGCCTCATATATGACAGCAGCGATGATTATACCCTGCCGGCTATTGACTACCAGCCGATTGCTGCCGGCGATTTGTCCGACACCGGTTCAACACTTCCTTATCCGCCACTTGCCGATGCCGGGCCCGACCTGGAATCGGGGGCGGATGAAGCCGTGACGCTCGACGGCAGCAGCTCTTACGATCCTGACGGCATCGTCCGTTACCAATGGGAACAAATCGACGGGCCGGCCGTTGCGCTCAAATCCGGTAATCAGCCTGTGGCTGAGTTTATTGCCCCGTCCGGCGGTGAAGCGGGCGATACCCTGCATTTCCGATTGACGGTCGCAACCGGGCCCACCTTTTCTCACAGCGATACGGTCGCGGTTGCCCTCACGCCGGCAGAGCCCCTTCCCACCGTGGATGTTGGCGGATGTTTTATCCAATCGGCGGGATCCGAGATTCTGGGCGGCATTTTTTCGCCCGGTTTGACCGTGATAATCGCTCTGTGCATGACCGCCGGGATAGGGTTTTCATGCCGCCGCCGCATTTGCCGGTGCGGAAGGATGCGGATTGGCCTGCTGCTTGCCGCACTGGTTTTAACGGCGATCCCCGCCCGGGCCGGTTATTTTGCAGTGGGCGGCGGTGCCGGCGGAGATGCGGAGGAAGTCAACGTGACCGTTGAAACCGGTGCAAAAGATATCCGCGCCTGGGGTCTTAACTTGTTATTTGGCGTTGGTCTTCATTTAATTCCCCATTCCGACAACGAACTGCCTTCCGAAACCATTGCCTTACCCTGCCCCAATGAAGATTGTATCCCCATGGAAAACGTGAGAAAGGGAACCGAGGTGGGCATGCTGGGGAAGCTGGGCGTTGAAATCGCCTCCAGTGATTTTTATGTTTCTGCTATCGGCGGTTTTTCAGCTTTCACGGAAAGCGAGCTGTCCCAATCTCCGGCCACCGGGCGTGCGTATGAAGATGATTCGGAAACCAAGCTGGAAGCTCTCTACGGCGGGGGCGTCAGCTATTTCATGGATTTTAAATGGGATGTTGTGCTTCAGGTGGATTATGATAATATCCGGGGGGTTACGGGCAGTGTCGGGTGGCACTGGTAAGGGCTGCGGAAAAAGCCGCTCCTTTTTTGGCCTGCGTGACAGGCACCGACTTTTCTTGAACCTTGCACCTTGAATATTGTACCTTGAAAACGGATTTTTTCGCCAACATCGATTATGGGGTTTCGGGCTCTGCGGACAGCAGGTTTATTGCGGCCCTGATCCGGGGAAACCGGCTGGAGCGCCTGGGGTTTGAGCGGTTTGTGTTTTATGGGGGGATGCTTTACGCAGCCGCTGACAAATGGTGGGGAACACCCGGACGCCGGCATGCCCGGCATGAAGGCATTGACCTTTGTTTTTTTCGGACCCGCGACGGCAGATACTGCCGACTGGATCATAGCATTGCGGTCCCTATGGCTGCTGACAGCCGGATCGTTCATATAATGGATGACTTTTTAGGGCAAACCGTGGTGGCCCGGTGGCGGGTGGCGGAATCCGCCGGCAGGGAATTGTTAACCATTTACGCCCACATTCAGCCGGTACAGGGGCTTGCCGTTGGCGATCGCGTCGAGGCCGGTTATATGTTTGCGCGCATCGCGGATGTGAAATATCCAGGCAGCCCGATGCCGCCGCACCTGCATATTTCCATGGCCTGGGCGGATCAATTGCCGGAATACAGGCGATGGAGCTGGAAATTACTCAATAAATGCGGCAGTGAGCGCTTTATTGACCCTCTCGATCACATCAACATCCCCTACACGATACTTACCTCTGCTGCCGGTATGGATCCGGCAGCCGAATATACGCCCTGTCGGCACGTCCTGTCCGAATTATAATGCTATTTCGCTATGCACGACAATGACCTGAGCATGAACCAACTCGCAGGGCGGAGCAGGCGAAGGTCCCCGTAGACTCCCGTAGGGCGGACCAAGCGCAGCGTGTCCGCCTGTAAGAGAAGAAGGCGGACGCATTGGGCTTTGAGAAAAGGGCGGGCCTGTTGTGTTTTTTGAAAAGGGCGGGCAATGTTGTGAAAAGGCGGACACGCTCCGCTTGGTCCGCCATGCGCCTTCATGAGCGCCTTGCCTGGCCGTCCGATGCGTTCGGGTGCAGGTGTGGCGGGAAAGCCCATGGGGCCAAAGGGCCAGGTTGCCTTATGCGGGCAGGTTTTGGAGTCAGCGAGTGATTTAATATGTGATCTAATATTGGCACCACCGAGTGATCTGATATTGGCACCCGCGGATGATTTAACAAATACCGGGCGCTTGTACCCTGGCGTGCCCTGAAAAGCCTTGCATATTTTCTTGTATATCGATAAAATAATAAATTTATGACTTCATTCAAAGTGGGCTTCTAAAAAAGCCGTTTATAAATGCGGCCATTTGTAATGGAAAAGTGAGGTAAGTTAGATGATCAGGGCCGGAGTTATTGGGGCGAATGGATATGCAGGGGCCGAATTGGTGCGTATTCTGGCCGGCCACCCCGAGGTTTCGCTTACGGTATTAACCTCAAGGAGTTGCGCGGGAGTGGCGTTTGATCAGATTTATCCGGCCATGGCCGGATGGGTGGACCTGGTCTGCGAGGCGTTTGATTACGATTCGGTCTGCGACCGGACAGATATTGTTTTTACCGCGCTGCCCCACCAACTTCCCATGGAAATTGTCCCCGAACTGATACGCCGGGGGAAAAAGGTTGTGGATCTTTCCGCGGATTTTCGGTTTTCAGATCCGGAACGCTATGAATCCGTGTACCAGGCGCATTCCGCCAGGGATCTGCTTAAAAGATCCGTCTATGGACTCTGCGAGGTGAACGCGCAGGAAGTCAGGAAGGCCGAGCTTGTCGGAAACCCGGGTTGTTATCCCACCAGTGTGCTTTTGCCCATGGTCCCGCTGCTGCAGCATAATATGGTTGAACTGGAATCCATCATCGCGGATTCAAAATCGGGGGTCAGCGGCGCCGGTCGTTCCCTTTCCCTGACCACGCATTTCTGTGAAGTCAATGAAAGTTTTAAGCCTTATAAAGTGGAAGGCCACCGGCATAAACCGGAAATGGATGAAGTCCTCTCCCTTGCGGCGGGCCGGAGCGTGGATATCACCTTTGTTCCCCACTTAATTCCCATTATTCGCGGCATGGAAACGACAATTTATGCGAAACTGGCCAAGCCAATGGGCTACACGGAGATTCACAACAAGATTGTCGATTATTATTCGGACTGCAAATTCATTCGCGTTCTGGACCGGGGCAAATTCCCCGATACCCGGTGTGTCCGGGGGACCAATTATTGCGATATCGGCTTTGTTGTGGACAAGGCCAAAGGGCGCCTCATTATTATGTCGGTGATCGACAATCTGGTCAAAGGCGCAGCGGGCCAGGCTGTGCAGAACATGAACCTGATGCTTGGGCTTGAGGAAACAACCGGGCTGAACTCGCCGCCATTCCCGGTGTAAACCCCGAATCAGTGAGGCTGATATGAGAATTCGCCAGCTTTCCATATTCATGGAAAACCGCTCGGGCCGGCTGGCCAAAATAACCACCACCATCGGCAACGCGGGCATTAATATCCGCGCCATGTCACTGGCTGATACATCGGATTTCGGCATTCTGCGGCTGATTGTAACCGATACGGACAAGGCCCGCCAGGCCCTGAAGGAACAGGGGTTTACGGTGAAGGTCTCGGATGTCATCGCCGTTGCGATCCCCGATATTCCGGGCGCGTTGGGTAACCTGTTATCCATTATCGAGCGTGAAGGACTTAATGTGGAGTACATGTACGTGGTTGTTGAAAAGAAAATGGAGGAGGCGATTCTTATTCTTCGTTTCGACGATCTGGACAAGGCAGCCAATGTGCTGCTTGAAAACGATATCCAGGTGATTGATGAGGCCAAGGTGGTCAGTGTTTAGGTGTTAGTGCGAAAACCGGGCGCAGATTGCGCGGTTGGCCCATAAACCCACAACAAACAGGGAGGGGTGTTTTGAAAAAGGTTATTTTTTCCGTAATCCTGGCGATTCTTTTTGTTTTTCCCGCAACTTCAGTTTATGCCGAGCCGGAGCCATACCATATTGGCTGTGCATTGGCAGTTACCGGCAGTGCTTCCTGGCTGGGGGAGCCGGAGCGTAATACCGCCCAAATGGTAGCTGATGAAATCAATGCCAATGGCGGGATTAACGGTCATAAAATTGTGCTCCACATTGAAGATACCCAGGGGAAAAATACCCGGGCAGTCAATGCGGTCAAGAAGCTGATCCAAAAAGACGGGGTTTGCGCCATTATCGGCCCCTCCAGAAGCGGGACCTCGCTTGCCGCCATTCCGGTAGCGGAAAAGGCCGAGGTGCCCATGCTCTCTCTGGCTGCAGCGGCAAAAATTACGAACCCGCCGGAGGAACGGCGCTGGATTTTTAAAATGGGCCAGAACGACAGTGACGCCGTGCGCAAAATCTATGATCACATAACGGGCCGGGGTTTTTCCAAAGTGGGCATCATGACCGGAACCACGGGGTTCGGGGCAGCCGGTCGGGAGCAGTTAAAGGAACTGGCCGAGGGCTACGGCATAGAGATCGTTGCCGATGAAACCTACGACCCGGGTGCAACCGATATGACCGCGCAATTGATGCGGATTCGCAAGTCCGAGGCCCAGGCGATTATCAACTGGTCCATTGTGCCGGCCCAGTCCATTGTGCCAAGAAACATCCAGCAGCTGCGGATTGATCTGCCGCTTTACCAGAGCCATGGATTTGCCAATATCAAGTACGCGGAAGCCGCGGGCGATGCGGCGGAAGGGGCGATTTTTCCGGCCGGCCGGATCATGGCGGCAAAAAGTCTTCCGGCGGACCATCCGCAAAAAGAGATCCTCATGGCCTACAAAACTGCTTATGAGTCCAAGTTTGATGAGCATGTCAGCACCTTTGGCGGCCACGCCTACGATGCCATGCACCTGCTTGCCAAAGCCCTGGAAAAAGTCGGTGATGACCCCGCCGCGATCCGGGATCATCTGGAGCAAACCCGGTTTGTAGGGATTGACGGCATATTTGAGTTCTCGCCAACGGACCACTGTGGGTTGGACAAATCGGCTTTTGAGCTGCTGACGGTTAAGGACGGCCAATTTGCGGTCCTGGAGGACTAAACCGGTTTCTCTGCTTTCCTGAACCTTCGCATATCCGCTGTTAATGAGCGATCCGTCATTGACAGCGGATATGCTTTATTTAAAATGGCAACGAACAACGTAATGGAGACCCAATGAGCCAGGTCAGCGGATTGACCGATATCATCCAGTTTATGGTATTGGGCGTGCAGCGGGGCGCGATCTATGCCATGGTGGCCATGGGGTTTAATATTATCTACAATGCCACCGGCATCATTAATTTCGCCCAGGGCGAGTTCGTGGTGTTGGGCGGCTTGTTGATGGTAACCCTGACCATGGCAATGGGTCTGCCCATAATTTTTGCCTTTGTGCTCACGGTAATTGCCGTTACCGCTGTGGGCATCCTCATGGAGCGGCTGACCATCAATCCGGTCCGTGAGCCTTCGGTGTTGCGGCTGATCATTATTACCATTGCAGTTTCCATCCTGCTCAAAGGGGCTGCCATGTGCATATGGGGCAAGGGCTCCCATTACATGAATCATTTTACGGATGCCCCCCCGATCGAGTTCATGGGTGCCTTCATACTGCCCCAGACCTTGTGGGTGGTGGGCATTCTCCTGCTGGTGGTCCTTTTTCTCGTGGTGTTTTTCAATTACACCATGATCGGCAAATGCATCCGGGCCTGCGCCATCAACCGGGATGCGGCCCGGCTTGCCGGCATTAACGACCGGAAGATGGTCATGCTCTCCTTTGCCCTGTCCGCGGGCATCGGTGCGATTGCCGGCATTATAATCACCCCGATTATCCAGATGGACTATGGCCGCGGCGCCCTTCTGGGGCTCAAAGGCTTTGGCGTGGCCGTTCTGGGAGGCCTCGGCAACAGCATGGGCGCTGTCGTCGGCGGTCTTTTGCTGGGCATTCTGGAAGCTTTGGGAGCGGGCTATATTTCTTCGCACTATATGGACGCCATGGCGCTGATGATCCTGTTGATCGTGCTTTTCATTCGACCCAGCGGAATTTTCGGCAGCTCCGAGGCCATGCGCCTGAAAGAGTTCTGATATGCAGGGACGCGACATTACCGGGCTGTTGGCGTTGGTTCTGTGCATCGCGGTGGCGCCGGTGCTCATCACCAACGATTATTACCTGGGCGTGCTCATCTTTACGGCCTTTAACTGCCTGGCCTGCATCGGGCTGTGTCTCCTGATGGGCTATGCCGGCCAGATATCGCTTGGCCACGGCGCCTTTGTCGCCATCGGGGCCTACGCGGCCGGCATTTTTACCGTCAAAATGGGTTGGTCCCCGTGGAATGCCATGCTGGCCGGGGCTGCTATTGTAGCCGTGGTTTCCGCCATTGTCGGCATCCCCACCCTTCGGTTGAAAGGCCATTACCTGGCCATGGGCACCCTGGGGTTTGCCTCCATTGTGCACATTCTGGCGGTTGCCACCGTGGAAGTCACCGGCGGCCCCTCCGGCCTGTTGAATATCCCCCGGATTTCAATTTTCGGAATTGTCCTGGACTCGGATGTGCGCTTTTTCTACTTCAGCTGGGCCGTCGTGGTGATCGGTCTTTATCTGGCCTTTAACCTGGTCAATTCCAGGATGGGCCGGGGCCTTCGGGCGCTTCACGGCAGCGAGGAGGCGGCCGCATCCCTGGGGGTCAATATCACGGGCTATAAAATTCAGGTTTTTGTTTTAAGCGCGGTTTATGCATCGATCGCCGGAAGCCTGTATGCCTATTATGTCAACTACATCGACCCCGGGCCCTTTGACGTAATGCATTCCGTGCTGCTGGTGACCATGGTGGCGGTCGGCGGCATGCACAAACTCTGGGGCGCCTTTACCGGGGCGGTGCTGCTCACCCTGCTGCCTGAATTGCTCTCCTTTGCCACCCAATATTTAGAGGCCATGGGCATTGCCTATAAACCGGACTACGATATCCTCGTCTATGGGGGCATACTGTTGATCATCATGCTGTTTCTGCCGGAGGGGGTTTTTGACGGCCTGGGCAGTGCGGTGCGTTTCGGCAAGCGGTTCATCCAACGGTGATATGATGCAGGCACAGGCAGTCGTACAAATTCTCGAACTGGACAATATACGCAAGGTTTTCGGCGGCGTGGTGGCGGTCGATAATCTGAGTGTGCGGGTTGACAAGGGCAGCGTGACTTCCGTGATCGGGCCTAACGGCGCCGGCAAGACAACCCTTTTCAACATGATTACCGGCTTTCTGGCGCCCACCGCCGGGCGCATTGCCTGTTCCGGCAAGGTGCTCAACCGGCTCCGGCCCCATGATATCGCCGCCTTCGGTGTGGCACGCACGTTTCAGAACGTGCGGCTTTTCCCCCAGATGAGCGTTCTGGAAAACGTCATGGTCGGCCGCCATTTGCGCTCCCGTGCCGGCATGCTCGTTTCGGCCTTCCTGCCGCCGGTGCTGCGGACCGAGGAGCGACGCGTCCGGGAGGATGCCCGTCAGTGGCTTGAGTTTGTAGGGCTTGCTGCTCATTCCAAAGCCACGGCCGGCAGTCTTCCCCTTGGCAGTCAGCGGATGCTTGAGGTTGCCCGGGCCCTGGCCCTGGAACCGCATCTTTTGCTTCTGGATGAGCCCGCAGCCGGCTTGAATAGCCGGGAGACCATCGCCATGGGCGAATTGATCGAAAAAATCCGCCAACAGCAGATTACGGTGGTTCTTGTGGAGCATGACATGGAGTTGGTAATGGATATCTCCGACCGGGTGCTGGTGATTAATTTCGGACGGCTTATCGGCGACGGCACGCCGGAGGCCGTTCAGGAAGACGCGGATGTGATCGCGGCTTACCTGGGGGAATAATTTTTCCTTTTTTAAACTTTTTTAACTTTTCGGGCAAACCGAAAAAGAAATTCGATTGAATTAAAAAATGCTGCGCTTGGTGAATGTAAATAGTTACTATGGTCTGGTTCGCGTTTTAAAAAATATTTCCATCCACGTGAACGAAGGCGAAATCGTCTCCATGCTGGGCGCCAACGGAGCGGGCAAGACCACTACCCTGCGGACCATCAGCGGGCTGCACCCCTTGCGCTCCGGCCATATTTATTTCAACGGCCACGAAATCACGCAGATGAACCCGGGAAAAATGGTGGAACTGGGCCTTGCCCATGTGCCCGAGGGCCGCCAGATTTTTCAGCCCCTGTCGGTTTATGATAACCTTGAAGTCGGGGGGCATTTCATATATAAACTGTATGGGAAAAAAGCGTTAAAAATCGATATAGAAGCCATATTCGGCCTGTTTCCCATTTTGAAGCAGCGCCAAAGCCAGTATGCGGGAACCCTGTCCGGCGGTGAGCAGCAGATGCTGGCCATTGCCATGGCGCTGATGGCAAGGCCGCGCCTCCTGCTGTTGGATGAACCCTCCATGGGGCTGGCCCCTATGATTGTCAAAGACATCTTTCAGCTGATCGCCCGGCTCCAGGCAGAGCGGAAGCTTACGGTGCTTTTGATCGAGCAGAATGCCCGGGCGGCATTGAGAATCGCCGATCGGGGATATGTGATGGAAACCGGCAAGATTGTGCTGGAGGAAGCCGCTGATGAACTGCTGGCCAACCAGGATGTCAAGCGGGCTTACCTGGGCCGTGAGCAGCGCGAGATCTGGGAATAAATGCCTGATGGCAGGGGATTTTGAAATTGCTCGTTGCCATCCGAAACAAAAACCAATGCGAGGACATCAAGCCCTGATTGGATAAAGCCTATGGCCTTCTGGGATGAACAAGTGGAATGCATGGACCGGCAGGAGATTGCGCAGGTGCAGTTGGAGAACCTTCAGGCAACCTTGAACCGGGTATACAAAAATGTCCGCCATTACCGGAAAGTCTTTCGGGAAGTCGATTTTATGCCCGAAGATCTCCAGTCCATCGAAGATATCCAAAAGCTTCCGTTTATCACCCGCCGGGATCTTAGCCGCAATTATCCCTATGACATGTTTGCAGTGCCCCTGCGCGAAGTTGTGCGTCTGCATACCGCCTCGTTTAATTTTGACGACCCGGTGGTCATCGGGTTTACGGAAAATGACATCCGCAACTGGGCTGAGCTCATGGCCAGGAATTTAACGGCGGTCGGGGTGGGAAAAGATGATGTCGTCCAGATTGCCCTTACGTTCGGCATTATTACCGGTCCCTTCGGCGTCCAGGTCGGGGCGGAGAAAATCGGCGCCTCGGTGATCCCCATTTCCGCCGGCCGGCTCTATCAGCAGGTCAAGATCATGCGGGATTTTCGAACGACCACGCTCGTCTCCACACCCACCGTCGCATTGGGCCTTAGCCGGGCAATGGCGGAGATGAACGTGGATGCCAACAGCCTGGCCATCAAGTGTGGTATTTTCGGATCCGAGCCCTGGTCGGAGGCCGCACGCGATGATATAGAAACCCGGCTGCACCTGACAGCGACCGACACTTACGGGCTGACCGAAATTTTTGGCCCTGGCGTGGCCTGGGAGTGCCCGGAAAAAAACGGACTGCACATTGCTGAAGACCATTTTATTCCGGAAATCATTGATCCGGAAACCCTTGAGCCGCTTCCGCCCGGCGAAGAGGGGGAGCTGGTGCTGACAACCATCGCCAAGGAGGCCTTTCCGCTGATCCGGCTGCGCACCGGGGATTTGACCCGCATCGATTATTCCCCTTGCGCCTGCGGCCGCACCCACTGCCGGATCGCCCGGATTTTTAAACGCTCCGACGAGGTGCTCGTGGTAAAGGGCACCAGTATAGCCGCTGAGCAGGTGGGCCAGGCCATCGCCCGGGTCAGCGGCGGGCAGCCCAGTTTTCAGCTGGTTATCACCAGGGAGGCGGATGCGGATCAGCTGCTGGTCATGGTGGAGATTTCTGATATCAATTTTTTTGACGAAATGAAAAAACAACGGCGCTTTGTCGAGCGGCTGCACAAGGAGATATCCGAAACCCTGGGATGGGAGGTTGGGGTCCGCCTGGTGGAACCCGGCACTTTTGATCCCCGGAAGCGTGTGCGCGACGAACGCCGGTTTATGTAGTTGCGGTTATAGTGGGGACGTATTCAAGGCTGTCCCTCAAACACACTTAATGGGGATGGCATTGAAATCTGTCCTGGTTTTTAAGTTAACGGGTTTTTAAGTTAACGGGTTTTCAAGTTAACGGGTTTTTAAGTTAACAGGTTTTTAAGTTAAATTGATGGGAAAGGAGTGACAAAATGACAGCACAACTGATTAAAGGCACCGACATTCGAGAGGAAATTTTAGAGGAAATCAGCAAAGAGGTCGGCGCGATCAAGGAGAAGCACGGCCAGGTCCCCGGACTGGTGACCATCCTGGTGGGGGAGAACCCGGCTTCTGTCTCCTATGTGACGTTAAAGGTGAAAACCGCCGATCGTTTAGGGTTTAAGGAAATACAGGACAACCAGCCGGAAGATATCTCCGAGGCCGACCTGCTGGCGCTGATTGACAAGTACAACAAGGATGACTCCATCCACGGCATCCTGGTCCAGCTGCCGCTTCCCAAGCAGGTGGATGAGAAAAAGATCTTAAATGCCATCGATCCGGACAAGGACGTGGACGGTTTCCACCCGGTTAATGTCGGCCGCCTGATGATCGGCGGATCAGAGGTTAAATTCCCGCCGTGTACACCCGCCGGCATCCAGGAGATGATCGTTCGCGCGGGCGTTGAAACCAGCGGCGCTGAAGTGGTCGTGGTGGGCCG
>P_1C_Sed_2_UnCtyDRAFT_1000311_pt1 | contig 15092 bp, 12 predicted proteins | sample Pon1CUnioCityCA_4_FD_10229 | JGI IMG/M metagenome (IMG submission 10229) | reverse complement strand
CTGTTGAAACCGGCTCGGAAAAGGGCCGGCTGGATTCACCGCCAATATCAATTATATCAGCTCCCGCCGCTACCATTTGCTCTGCATGTTCCAGGGCGGTTTCGGAAGAAAAGAAACACCCCCCGTCAGAAAAAGAATCCGGCGTGATATTCAATATCCCCATTATTCGGGTTTGTGCGCCCAATTCAAGATTGTGCGTCTGCCACTTCAGATGATGACTTTTCATTTTCACTGTCAGCAGTAGGTTTATATGTTGGATCTGCGGGAAGGGATATTCCCGGCCGCATGGCGTAAATGAGCTCATCGAGCTCCTTGCCCATAACGGTTTCTTTCTCAAGCAGCTGCGCCGTGAGCTTATCAAGAATGTCTCTGTTTTCGTTCAATATATCCATGGCCTTCTGGTGACTTTCTTTAACCAGGCAGCTGACTTCAGAATCAATTAATCTGGCCGTATCCTCCGAGTAGTCCCGGTGTTGAGCGATTTCCCGGCCGAGAAAGATCTGTTCATCCTGCTGTCCATAAGACAGGGGCCCCAGCGCCTCGCTCATGCCCCAGTTGCGAACCATTTTATGCGCAATTTCAGTTGCCTGTTTGATATCGTTGGCCGCCCCGGTGCTGATGCGGCCGAATACGATTTCTTCAGCCACCCTTCCTCCCATGGCAACGGAGAGTTCGCTCAACAACTGGTCTTTGTATCGGAAATCCTTTTCTTCAGGCAAAAACCAGGTCACGCCGGCCGCCCGCCCCCGGGGAATGATGGTAATTTTATTGATCGAGTCGGTTTCGGGAAGGAAACGCGCCACCAGTGCGTGGCCGCCCTCGTGGTAGGCGGTTGTTCTCCGGTCCTCCTCCCTCATAACCTTGGATTTGCGCTCAAGCCCCATAAATATTTTATCCTTGGCATCCTCAAAGTCATCCATGGTCAGGTGCTCTTTATTTTTTTTAGCGGCGATCAAGGCCGCCTCGTTCACCATGTTTTCGAGGTCAGCACCGGAGAAGCCGGGTGTACCTTTAGCCAGTATCTCCGGATTAACCCCGGGACCAATTGGACTTTTTTTGAAATGGACTTTTATGATTTCGGTACGGCCCTTTATATCAGGCATTGGCACCACCACTTGCCGGTCGAAGCGTCCGGGCCGGAGAAGCGCGGGATCAAGTACGTCCGGCCGGTTCGTGGATGCCACCAGAATAACCCCCTCGTTGGACTCAAAGCCGTCCATTTCCACAAGTAACTGGTTGAGCGTTTGTTCCCGTTCATCATGGCCGCCCCCTAATCCGGCACCCCGGTGACGACCCACGGCATCGATCTCGTCAATGAAAATGATGCAGGGTGCATTTTTTTTGCCCTGGACAAACAAGTCGCGAACCCGGGAAGCCCCAACGCCGACAAACATTTCCACAAAGTCGGAGCCGCTGATGGTAAAAAACGGAACCCCTGCTTCTCCCGCAATAGCACGGGCCAGAAGGGTCTTGCCGGTACCGGGCCCGCCCACCATCAGCACGCCTTTTGGGATGCGCCCGCCCAGTTTCGTATATTTTTTCGGGTCTTTTAAAAAGTCAACCAACTCAACCACTTCCTCTTTGGCTTCTTCCACCCCGGCTACGTCGTTGAACGTGATTTTCTCCGCCTGATCCGAGAGCATCCGGGCGCTGCTTTTGCCAAAAGAGAGCGCCTTTCCCCCACCGCCCTGCATTTGACGCATAAAGAAAATCCATATGCCGATAAGGAGAATCATGGGTAGCCAGGAGACCAACACAGATACAAACCAGGGCGTTTCCTGCTCAGGTCGCGCTTCTATGGAAACCCCTTGATTTCTGAGAATATTGATCAGGTCGTTGTCCCGGGGCGCATAAACCTGAAACTGGGCGCCCTTATCATCGGTTACGGTCAATTCCTGGCCCTGAATAACAGCGCGGGCGACTTCACCATTATTTACCATGGAAAGAAATTCCGTGTAGTTCATCGTCGCCTGGCCAGTCTGCTGCTGGCTGAATATATTGTAGAGCAGAACCATCATGAGAACGATGACGATCCATAGCGCCAAGTTTTTGTTAAGATTGTTCAAGGATGATTACCTCCAAAATTTTGATTAGCTAAAATATTTTATTATAATTAATAAATCTTTTTTTTCGCAACAACGAATTTTGTGTTTGCCTGTCCAAGGATGCCGGTTTCAGTCCAAGTCGTTGATATTCATTGTATTTTCGGACAGCCTGGCGTCCATTCCGGTTTTGATCTCCGCTTGAAGTATATTCCGCGTTCCCGCAACAAGTTTCGCCACCTCCGAAATACGCTGCCCCGCCAGCCAGATAATGTTTTGCCCGCTTGCAACGACGGGATAAAATGGCCGGTCCGGCCTGGGGATGTGTTTGTTAATGAAAAAATCTTTTACCTTCTGGGAACCCTTCATCCCAAGGGGAATGAACCGATCACCGGGACCTGGATTTCTCACCGTCAAAGGAGAGCGGATATGGTCCAGGTCGAAAAAAACAAGTCCCGCTATGGCCGGGTTATTAAAATCAGGCAAGGAACAGCCCTGCCATTTGGATAAAATGATAGTTTTTTGAATCTCAGGGATCCACAGGTGAACCGGCAGATTTTCCAAAGGAAATATATACTGGTAAACCGGCGGGGCGCAGAAGGGTCGGGATGTCCTTAAATGCTGCGGCTCCCGCCGAATAATGAGTTTGTCCTTGTTTTTAACTATTCGAATGCGCGCCGGTAAATCAATCCAGGCCTCGGATCGATTCTGGTAAAGCAGCGCTATTGCCGACGTCACTTGAGATTGGCGGATTCCGCGGAGATCCCCCTTGATGTTTTTAATACCCGCCCGTAATATACGCCTGAGTTGGGCTGTGTGCAAGTCCTTTAGATCAGCAATGCGAAGTACCTGTTCCTGGTTGCTGGAAGTGAGCGTGCTCTTCTCAAGAGACTGATCGATCTGGGCGTCGATCCAGCTCTGTTCGGAGCGGAAAATATCGGAGGTCCGGTTTAAGGTTTCCTCAATCCGGGGATTATAGTCCCGTTTTAAGAGAGGTAGCAGCTCATGCCGGATTTTGTTTCTCAAGAATGCGGGGTCGGTATTTGAATGATCGCTCCGATAGGCGAGATGGTTTTCCGCCAGGTAATCCATGATTTCTCTACGCTCAGCCTGGATCAAAGGCCGAATTATCACACCCCGGGCAGGCGGGATCCCGCCCAGCCCCCTTGGACCGCTTCCCCTGAAAAGGTTAATCAGAAAGAGTTCGGCATTATCGTCCCTGTGATGACCCAGGGCAATTTTTGAAAATCCTTTATTTGATGCGATTTCATGAAAAAACGCATAGCGATGATCCCGGCCAGCCGCTTCAATGGAAGTTTTCGAATTTTTTGCTGCATTGCGTACGTTAATTTTTTTTTCGTAAAAGGTGAGCTTGTATTTGGCGGCCAGAGCCCTTACAAATGCGGCGTCCTGGTCAGCTTCGGTACAGCGGAGGCCGTGATTCAGATGGGCAACGCCAATGCGTAAGTCCATGCGCCGGGACAAAACCGTTAATAGATCTAAGAGACAAACTGAATCCGGTCCCCCGGAAACGCCTGCCAGTACGGTGTCGTGGGGCTTGAGCATCCTGAAGGATTTTATCGTTTGAACGGTTTTCTCAAGCAGTTGCTTCGAGCGTGAATTGGCTGTCATTAGATCCGGCAAATGCCTATAATTAGTTGATTCCCCGTGTTGGCGGAAAATGCGCGGTTGATTTCGCACGGCCTTTTTTGATTATTCTTTTCCCGGAAGAGAATTATTATATCTTCCTAATATATACAGTAAAATCCGGCAGGGCAATACGAACCCGCGAAATTCTCTCTTGAAAATATGGCACAGTGGTTTTATATTGGTACTTCCTGGTTGTGATAAGCGGGGGGTTAGCGGTACCCTATTTCCCGAAATCCGCTTAATGCGGGGCCGAATTCCCTGCCAAGGGCTGCAAGTGGTATTTTTGGGGGTTCTGACCGGCCGCCGCGCAACAGGCGGTTGCGAACCTCGTCAGGTCCGGAAGGAAGCAGCGATAAGCAAATCAGTCTGTGTCGCGGATCGATCCCGGTCATGTTACCCCCTTTAACCCACTTAAGCTCAACGCAGGGTTCACAGCCAGGTCAAAAACAGGCAGGGATCTGTTCCTATTCTAACCTGGAATTCTAACTTCAGGTTCTTGCTTCCTTCCACGCCTTTCCGGTTTTTAATCTGTGTACTCCCTTGACATTCCTTTTTCGGGTCTTATTTTTGTTACGAATTTAGGTATGGATTTAACATTTTTAGTATACTCATGAAGTTATAGAGACGCTTAGCCGAATGAAATCAAATAAGTTGGGGTGAAGATAAATTGAGCAGAAATTCAGAATCAAAAAAGGCGGATACAATGGACCGGGAAACGGCGAAAGCCAATTCAAATGCTTCTAAAGACCGCTTAGATAAAAAAGGCCAAACCGGTGAGGTTGAGGCTAAGGATGCGGAATCGGTTGAAGAATCTGCGGACGTGACCATTGAGGAGTTAAAGACAGAGTTGGAAAAGGTCCGTCAGGAAGCTGCCGATGAGCATGAGCGTCTGTTGCGATTATCCGCTGAATTTGAAAATTATAAGAAGCGGATCGATCGCCAATCGGATGAGTTTAAAAAATATGCGAATGAAACCCTTATAAAGGAGCTTCTGACGGTGGTGGACAACCTGGAAAGGGCCATTTGTTCCACTGATGGGGATAACGGTGTCACCCGTGATTCATGTGTGGTCGAGGGTGTTGAAATGACACTGAATGAAATATTGAAGATATTGAAAAAATTTAATGTAACCCCCATCGAAGCCAAGGGAAAACCGTTCGACCCGGTTTATCATGAGGCCATGATGCAGGAAGAAACGGATGAATATCCTGAAAATACGGTGATCAATGAGTTTCAAAAAGGCTATATGATTCACGATCGTCTTCTGCGGCCTGCCATGGTCGTTGTATCCAAGCCAAAATCCAATAATTAAAACTAAACATACAAATACTAAGATTTGCATAAGGAGGGAGACAAATGGGGAAGGTAATCGGTATTGATCTCGGTACTACCAATTCTTGTGTTGCCGTACGAGAACAAAATGAAACCAATGTAATTACCAATCCGGAAGGCAATCGAACAACGCCTTCCAGTGTTGCGATATCTGAAGATGGTGAACGCATGGTCGGGCAAGTGGCAAAACGCCAGGCCATCACCAATCCGGAAAACACGGTGTTTGGCGTCAAACGGCTGATTGGACGCAAATTCGATTCACCGGAAGTGCAGAGAGATATCAAAAATTTGCCTTATAAGATTGAAAAAGCAAGCAATGGCGATATTCGCATCAATCTTCGAGGTAAGCAGCACAGCCCGGCCGAGATCTCTTCTTTTATTTTAGCCGATATAAAGGACACGGCAGAGCAATATCTGGGTGAAACCGTAACGGATGCTGTAATAACGGTGCCTGCCTATTTTGATGACAGCCAGCGTCAATCCACCAAAGATGCGGGAAAAATCGCGGGGCTCAATGTGCTGCGTATTATCAATGAGCCCACAGCCGCTTCCCTGGCTTATGGCCTGGACAAGAAATCTGATGAAAAAATTGCTGTTTTTGATTTGGGCGGGGGCACATTTGATGTCTCGATCCTGGAAATCGGCGACGGCGTCTTTGAAGTCAAGGCAACCAATGGGGATACCCATCTGGGCGGCGATGATTTTGATCTGCGGCTGATCGATTATCTGGCTGATGAGTTCAAAAAAGAAAGCGGAATTGATGTACGAAACGACAAGATGGCGCTGCAAAGGCTTAAAGAAGGTGCGGAAAAAGCCAAGATGGAGCTCTCCACGGCGTTGCAGACAGATGTTAATCTGCCATTTATTACAGCGGACGCCCAGGGACCGAAACATTTAAACATAAAGATCACGCGGGCCAAGTTTGAATCGCTGGTTGAAGATCAGCTCAACAACTTGGAAGGTCCCTGCAAGACCGCATTAAAAGATGCGGGAATTAAGGCGAGTGAAATTGATGAAGTGATTTTGGTTGGCGGAATGACGCGTATGCCGGCTGTTCAGGAGCGGGTGAAAAATATTTTCGGCAAGGAGCCCCACAAAGGCGTCAACCCGGATGAAGTCGTGGCGATTGGGGCCGCCATCCAGGGTGGCGTACTCAAGGGGGATGTCAAAGATGTCCTGCTTCTTGACGTTACCCCGCTGTCTCTGGGCATTGAGACGCTTGGTGGGGTCATGACCAAGCTGATCGAGAAAAATACCACTATTCCCACGCGAAAAAGCCAGATTTTCTCGACGGCCCAGGACAACCAGCAAGCGGTAACCATTCACGTACTCCAGGGAGAACGCGAGATGGCCGCGCACAATAAAACGCTTGGCCGTTTTGAACTGACGGATATTCCGCCGGCGCCCCGGGGCGTGCCGCAGATTGAAGTTACTTTTGACATCGATGCCAATGGGATTGTCCATGTTTCCGCAAAAGATAAGGCCACCGGCAAGGAGCAGTCCATTCGGATTACGGCTTCCAGCGGCTTGTCCCAGGAAGAAATTGACCAGCTCATCAAGGATGCGGAAGTGCATGCCGAGGACGACAAAAAGCAAAAGGAGCTTGCCGAGGCCAGAAACAATGCGGATTCGTTGATTTATTCTACTGAAAAATCCATGAACGAACTGGGTGACAAGGTCGATGCGGAGACCAAGTCCAAAATTGAGGAGATCACCCAGCGGCTCAGAAAAGAGATGGAAGGCGATGATCTTGAAAAGATAAAGAGTATTTCCGAAGAGTTAACACAGGCCTCCCATAAGCTTGCGGAAACAATGTATCAGCAGGCTTCGGAAAGCGGCGAGCAGCAAGCTGGTGCGGAATCCGCCGGCGCTTCCGACTCCCAGTCTTCCGCAGCAGAGGATGAGGATGTCGTTGATGCGGATTACGAAGAGGTCAAAGATGAGAACAAGTAACGGTCGTGGATGAATAAAACCCACGGAAAAATTAAAGCCCCGACTGCCGCCCCTGGCAGCCGGGGCTTTTTGTGTCTGCCCGGCAAAGCCATGAAGGTAAATGTCTCGCTATCCGGTCTTTTTTTGGGGATGTTGCGGCCGGGCTAACAATACGGTTGACATTTTAGGTAGATTTGATAGGTGCAATTGGCATTTATCGGAGAATCAAACGTGTTTGGCGAAACTGGCGCGGTTGAATAAAATTTAAGTTGCGGATACCACTATATGGTAATAACGGAAATACTGGCGCGTAATGCCCGGATGTATGGAGCTGAGACGGCGTTGGTCGAACGTGATCCGGCGGCCCAGAAAAGATCGGAAATCAGCTGGCGGCAGTTCTATCAATTGTCCAATCAAACGGCTCACGCATTGCGTCGGCAGGGTGTGCAAAAAGGTGATCGGGTGGTGCAGTTGATGATGAACTGCATTGAATGGCTGCCTGTTTATTTTGGCATCCTGAGGGCCGGTGCCATTGCCGTGCCCTTGAATTTTCGGTTTCAAGAAGCCGATATCACGCGATGCATTCGTCTTTGCCATGCCCGGGTGGTGATATTCGGCGAGGGATTTTCCGAGCGGATCGTGGCCTCCAAAAATGAAATTGATCAATGGGTGCATACTTACGTCTTTGTCGGCCCGCCTTCCGGATGCCCGGTGTATGCGCGTTTTTTCCCCGATTTTCTGGAAGCATCGGAAATTCAGGCACCGGATGTTGAAATTAACCTGTGGGACGGCGCCGGGATTTATTTTACTTCCGGCACCACCGGCAAGCCAAAGGGGGTGTTTTTACAGCATCGACATCTGGAATTTGCCTGTTATGCGGAAAACCGGCATCACAATCAAACCCATGAAGACAATTTTCTCTGTATTCCGCCGCTTTATCATACAGGCGCAAAAATGCATTGGTTTGGTAATTTGATAGTCGGCGCTCGGGCGGTTATTCTAAAAGGTGTCAGCCCGGAGGCGATACTTGAAGCTGTATCGGAAGAATCCGTAACGATTGTATGGCTCCTGGTGCCATGGGCGCATGATATTCTTGTTGCCATAGAAAGCGGGCAGGTTGAGCTCGCCCATTACAGCCTTTCACAATGGCGGCTCATGCATATTGGCGCCCAGCCGGTTCCGCCCAGCCTGATTCAGAAGTGGAAAAATTATTTTCCGGGCCATGATTACGATACCAATTATGGATTAACCGAGGCCACCGGCCCGGGCTGCCTGCACCTGGGGCTCGAGAATTTTAACAAAATCGGTGCCATCGGTGTGGCGGGCTTTGACTGGGAAAGTCGGATTGTTGATGAAGCCGGCATGGATGTGCCGGCCGGTGTGCCGGGGGAACTCCTGGTAAAAGGCCCCGGCGTGATGGCCGGCTATTATGAAAATCCTGAGGCCACGACTGCTGTGTTAACGGATGGATGGCTGCATACGGGCGATATTGCCCGACGGGATGCGGAGGGATTCGTCTGGTTGATCGACAGAAAAAAGGATGTCATTATCACGGGCGGTGAAAATATTTTTCCAGTGGAGATTGAAACTTTTTTAATGACCCACGAGGCTGTTTTAGATGCCGGTGTGATCGGCGTGCCGGACCCCCGCCTGGGCGAGATTGTTGCCGCTGTCATTGCGGTCAAGCCGGGGTTAATCCTGGAGGAAGCGTCAATTCGTCGTTTCTGCCAGGGGCTTGCCAGGTATAAACAGCCGCGGCGCATCTTTTTTGATGCGGTGCCCCGCAATCCCACAGGCAAAATCGAGAAACCCAAGCTCCGCCGGAAATACGCCTTATCCGGCGGCGATGTTTAATCCGTGCCCTCGGATTCTTTCAGCAAGGCCCTGGCGATATCAATGTCATAGGCCTGGGCAGGATTAAACTGTTTGCCGTCATAGATCTTGATCGCCTCCTTAACCGCTTCATAAGGCACCCAGCCGTGCTCCTGCCATAGGTTTTGGTCATCCGCATTCCAGAGGCGGAATGAAATCCCGCCGTTTTCCTGCTTGATATACATTCGAACCCGTTTGTTCTCCGGGAAGGGATAGTAATAAACACCTAATTCATCCTTCATTTCATTATATCTTTCCGTGTGGTCTCAGGTTTTGGCTCAGAAAGGGTGAGCAAATTTTATCCTTATTATTGACGTTTTTAAGCCTTCAAACCTCAGGCGTTATTACCGCTTTTTCAAAATCCAGGGTGGCAAAATAATCGGTCATGGTTTCCTGCCGCCTGATGCGTTCAACCGTGCCGTCGCTTCGTAGAAGCAGTTCCTGCGGCCGGAGTTTGGCGTTATAGTTAAATCCCATGGCATGGCCATGGGCGCCGGTATCCTGGATTATCAGAAGGTCGCCGGTATCAATTGCCGGCAGTCTCCGCTGAATGGCGAACTTATCGATATTTTCACAGAGGGAACCCACCACATCGACTGTTTCAGCGAAGGAATTTTCCAAATCTTTTCCCAAAACGTCAATATGATGATAGGCGCCGTACATGCCCGGCCGCATTAACGCGGACATACATGCATCCACGCCGATATATTTGCGATAGATATCCTTTCGATTAATGGCCCGGGTAACCAGGGCCCCATGAGGGCCGGTCATATATCGCCCGCTTTCCATGTAGAGCTTGGGCGCCTCGTCGTGCCGGGCTTTAAACTCGGCAAATAAGGCTGTAATTTTTTCGCCCATCGCCTTGATATCCAGAGGCGCTTCCCCCGGCTGGTAAGGTATTCCCAGGCCGCCGCCAATATTGATGAATTCAAACCGAATGCCCAGCTCCCGGCTGAGCCATTCCACCATGTCAAGCAGCATTTTAGTGGTTTCAATCATGTATTCATAATGGCATTCGTTGGATACCAGCATGGTGTGAAGTCCGAAGCGTTTGCAGCCTAAGTCGACCATGCGTTGATAGGCGGCCTTAATCTGATCATGGCTGACACCGTATTTTGCCTCCACCGGGTTGCCGATGATGGAGTTGCCGGTTCGTCTTTGCCCCGGGTTGTACCGAAAGCAAATTAAATCCGGGATTTCCGGCAATTTATTAATAAGGGTGATATCGTCAAGATTTATAATGCACCCGTTGTTGTCCATGGCCGCCCTGAAGTCCTCGGTCGTGGTGTTGTTGGACGTAAATATGATGTCTTTGCCTTTTGCACCGGCATCCCGGCTTAAAACCAATTCGGGAACAGAACTGCAGTCGAAACCAAAGCCCATATCTTTCATGATGGATAGGATGCGTGGATTGGGAAGTGCTTTAACCGCAAAAAATTCCTGGAAGTGATCAATATTTGAAAAGACTTGTTTTAATTGGTTTCCTGTCCGCCGTATGCCGGTTTCATCATATATATGAAAAGGCGTATCAAAATATTGCGTTATCTGCGGCAAAACCGGGTACAGGCGTTCTTTAAAATCCGCTGGCATCGGCATAAGCGTTCCCCTTCAGTCGGTTAAAAATTATATGAACCAAAATAAATAACCATCATTTGATTATTTTTCAAGGGGCAAGTGATCCGGATGGTTGCGTGTTTATAATTTGACGTTAAGAACTGTCTTGGGTCCCCGGTGTCCCACATAAGACCGGCCATTCCCGCTCAGTTTAACGGATTCAGTGTGTGGTTTTGTATAAACATGTGTAGAATACGATACGATTTCAACTTCAGGGTGTAAATACGTGGTTTTTGCATATCAAGGATCCACAAACAGGGTGCGGCAAGCGCTTGGCGTTGCAGCGACGCTTTGCGATAGACTAAAATTTGATGGTAAAAGCCATTTTTGGCTTTGTTCATTAAAAGATGCTTATCTCTGGCAAGAAACTTGCACTACTAAAATTTACTTTCGTTTGCTCCATTAATCGCATAAACGCTCGGTATGAAGGGATGTCGGCTTCGCTCAAACAACACGGGAAAAAATTTTTTTTACGAAAGCGTTTTTTGTTGAATAATTTGCTTGACATAACAACAATTTAAAGGCAAGAATAGAAGCGGGTTATTCATGAACGCTTGAAAATGATCAATAAGTACTGTAAGTTTTAATTAATGTTGACGATTGGCGCTAACCTCAGTCAAGTGTGCGAGTAAATACTTTGAAAAATACCCCACGCCCTCTCATTTTAAGTTCATTGTTTGCAAGGCGTCAGTGCTGTCATAATCCTGACAGGCCTTTAATTTTTCCTTTTAGTATTGATTTTTCCTTATTTTTTTCCACCATCACCCACAGGACAGCAGGCAGAGATAAATCATGATATTTGGGCCCAGAAACCAAATCGTCGGGTTGGATATTGGCTCCAGAGCCATTAAGGCTGCTGAAGCGGTAGAAACCAAAAAAGGATGGGAATTAAAAAAATTCGGGAGTGTCGAGATTGAGCCGGGGGCCGTAGAAGAGGGGGTTATTAAAAACCCGGACGTGCTATCCAACGCAATCAATCAACTCTTTGATTTATACAACATAAAGAAGAAAAATGTGGCCATTTCTATCGGCGGCTATTCGGTGATTGTAAAGAACATTAATGTTCAGAAAATGCCGGAGGAGCAGTTGGTTGAGTCGCTGAGCTTTGAGGCCGAACAGTACATTCCTTTTGATATCAACGACGTGAATATCGATTTCCAGATGCTCGGGGAAAACGAGCAGAATCCGAACCAGATGGGTGTAATGTTGGTGGCCGCCAAAAAGGACATGATTAACGATTACATCAACTTGATCGACAGCGCCCAGCTCAATCTCTGCATTATTGACATCGACGCCTTTGCTTTGCAGAATATCTACGAAGTTAACTACGGTGAACAAGGTGCAAACGTTGCCTTGATTGATATCGGTGCCAGCAAGACCTCGGTGAATATTTTAAAGGGCAATACTTCGGTATTTCTCAGGGATGTCTCCTTGGGATGTACCCAGATCAATGAAAGAATTGCTTCCATAGCGAATTGTTCTCTTGCCGAGGCAGAAGTTTTGAGACAGCAGGAAGCTCCGGATAAAATTTCGCCGGAGAATTTAACGCAGGTATTCTCCTCTGTGGTAAATGACTGGTGTGATGAGATTGGACGGGCATTGGATTTTTTTAAATCAACGAACCCGGATGAAGAAATGAAGCACATTGTTCTCAGCGGAGGCGGAGCCAACATAAAGGAGTTCAGAGAACTTCTGGCCATGCAGACGTCGGCCGAAGTTAATGTGATTAATCCGTTTGAATCCTTTTCAATCGGCAACAATCAATTGGATGATGCCTATTTAAAACAGATAGCGCCTCAAGCCGCCATTGCAATGGGGCTGGCACTAAGAAGAGTGGATGACAAATGATAAGGATTAATTTACTTCCCTATCGGGCTGCCCGAAGCAAAGAAAATATTCGGCGGCAGGTTTCGGTCTTTGGCCTGTCAATCGTATTGCTGCTTATTGTTTTGTGGGTTATTAACAGCTTTTTAGCCGGTCAGGTAAAAGCGTATGCCGAGGACCTGAACGATCTTAAGCAGGAAGTCAAGCGGTTCGAGGAAAAAGCCCAGCAGGTTGAAGCAATTAAGAAGAAGCTGGCGGATTTGAATAAAAAAATTGAGATTGTAAAGCAGCTCAAAGCGCATCGCGAGGCCCCCCCGCAATTGCTTGCGGAAATGACCGAAATGGTGGTGCCGGACCGGATGCAGCTGACCAGCTTTGAATCTCAAGACGCTACAGTTTCCTTGGAGGGACTGGCGATGGACAATGAAACTGTTGCCGTTTTTATGACCCGCCTTGAGCGCTCTCCCCGTTTCAGCAACGTGACGCTGAAATCAGCTAAACAGGAACGCAAGTACAATATTGACATGAAAAATTTTCAAATCGTATGCCAAAAAGCCTCAGCCAATCAGCCAACACCAGACAAGGCGGATAAGCAATGAAAAAAGGCAATCTGTCAAGTTCAATCGAGCCGGTGTTTCAAAAAATCGGTCAACTCTCTAAACTCCAGCGTATCCTTATCTCCGCGGTTACTATGATCATTATTATCGCTGCTTTTGTTTATTTTTTCTGTCTCCCCAACTTACAGGAGATTGACCGGTTAAAAAATGAAATTTCCAAGACGGAGAAGAAGCTGGCGGAGACCAAGGAAAAAGCAGCGGATCTGGAGGCATATCGAGCCAAGATGGAGGCTGCCCGAGCAAAGTTTACCGTTGTCTCAAGGGCCTTGCCGCTAAAAGACGAGGTGCCCTCGCTTCTGACCAATGTCTCTCAGGCGGGAAAAGATTCCGGCCTTTCTTTTCTGCTGTTTGAGCCCAAAGCAGAAATAAAGAAGGATTTTTATGCAGAAATTCCTGTAAATATGCAGCTTTCAGGCGGTTACCATGACCTCGGGGAATTTTTTGATGAACTCTCGGGTATGTCAAGGATCGTGAACGTCCGGCATTTCCGTCTCGATTCTTCAAATGAAGAGACTTCGAAACTCAATATCGACTGTACCGCTGAAACTTATAAATTTATCGAATCCTCAGGAAACGAGAAAAATAACAATGGGTAAAAAAAGAGCTATCATGCGAAAAATAGGCGTAAGAAACATTGCTTGGCTTGTTTGTTTGCTGTTTTTGGTTCTGTTTTTGGATGAGGTCGTGTACGCCCAATCGCCCGCCCGGCATAAGAGCGACCCGGTTAAAATTGAGCGGCAGGAAAAACCAAAGCCGGATGCGGGGGAGGATCAAGACGGAAAAAGCGCTGAATCGAAGGCGGTTGAAGAAAAAGCTTCTCCCGAGGCGTCGGCAGACCAAAAAGCCGTTGAGCCAAAGGTAACGGAAAAGGGAGATGATCCCGCAAAGCAATCAGGTGATGATCAAAAACAGGCGGATTCGACTGAACTTCAGAACGATGCTCTTGGGCTGATGGGCGAGAAACAGGATCTTTATTCCCGTAAAGGACGCGTGGATCCTTTTGAGCCTTTTGTTCAAGGTCCAAAACCCGAGGAATCCAGCAAAGCTCAGAAAAAGCTGCAGCGCAGAGATCCGCGAACACCCCTGGAGCGGCTAAGCCTTGGCCAGCTGCGCCTGACGGCAGTGATGGAAATGCCGGATGAAAACCTTGCGATGGTCGAGGAGGCTTCGGGAAAAGGCTATGTGGTAAAGCAGGGAACTTATATAGGGGATCAGGGTGGCCGCATTACGGAAGTTATGCCGGATGCAATTATTATAGAAGAGAAATATCTGGATGTCTTCGGCAAGGTTTCCGTCAGGAAAAAACAATTAAAACTTCAGAAATAACCTGGAGAACTTAAACATGCTTAATCGAAGGTATAGTCGCAATATCGGAAAGGCGTTCTTAATCGGAGCGATAATCGCGCTCTTAGCCGGCTGTGCGGCAAAATCAGTCAGTGAGGAAAAAGGCGATTCCGCGCCCGGCGATTCCGTCATCATTTCATCCATTAATACCCAGAAAATCGATGAAGGGCTGCGCGTTTCGATTAAAGCCGATCAGGAGGTGAATTATACAGCGGTCAAGCAACAGGATCCGCTGGGCGTAATTCTTTATTTTCCGTTAACCCAATTAAGTATTGAGCGCCCCGTTCCGCTTGAGGATAATGATATTGTGGCATCCTTATCTCCCAAGGTTTCTGAGGACAAGAAAAATACCAGCATTGAAATCGCTCTAAAAAAGGATAGTCCTTACAAGGTTGAAAAAAAAGGCTCCGCCCTTGACATTGTTTTCAGGGAAAAACCGTCTGTTCAAGGATCCGCAGCTGTCAATCGTCCCGAGGAAGCGGCATCTCCTGAGAAAGTCATTGAGGAGCAAACGATTTCCGCCCAAATGGAGAGCGCGCAGGAAGAGGCCTCCCCTGCCCAATCCTTTGTTTCGAATCGTTCAAACAAGGGAAGCGATATGGCAGCCGTCAACCGCATTGACTTCTCAGCGCAGGAAGATGGGAAATCCGCGGTTATAATTGAAACCGAAAACCCTGTGGACTATGAGATCCGGAAGCTGGACAGCAGGCTCTTGAAAGTTGTTTTGTATAACACCTCGCTTCCTGAGTACCATCAAAATCGTCCTTTGATCACCACCCGNTTTGACAGTGCAGTAGACCGGATTATTCCGGCCCGGGTNAAGGGAGGGCAAGATTCCACCAAGGTCCTGATCGAACTTCGGGAA
>P_1C_Sed_2_UnCtyDRAFT_1000310_pt1 | contig 15116 bp, 10 predicted proteins | sample Pon1CUnioCityCA_4_FD_10229 | JGI IMG/M metagenome (IMG submission 10229) | reverse complement strand
GGCCGGCTCTCCGTTGAAGGCGCCCGCCTCTGGCAGGAAGTGTTGGATTCCGCCGCCCACAAGCCTGCGCCGATGAGCGCGTTTGATGCTTTTTTTCATATGGCCTTGATTGTAACCCTTCGCGGCACGCAGGTGACGGTGGATTATTATCGTCAGCTCCGCGATGAGATGCAGGAGCGGATCGCCCGGGGCATTGCCATGGTTCCCAATGAGAAATACCGGCTCCTCTGGGATAACCTGCCCGTCTGGTACCGAACCAAGTGGCTGTCGGAAAAATTCGCCGCCCATGATGCCTGTCTGGTCGGGGATACCTATACCTCGGCCTGGAGCGGTATGGCGCCGCACATGGACGCCAAAAATTTTCTGGAATCCATGAGCTGGGCATATTCCCAGGTCTATATCAACGTATCTATCGATATTATGATCGACACCCTGCGGCGGTTGATCCGTAAATACGATGTCGATGGCCTGGTAATGCATTCCAACCGCAGCTGCAAACCCTACTCCCTGGGTCAGTATGACCTGCAGCAGATGGTCATGAAAGAGCTCGGGACACCGACCTTGATGCTGGAGGCCGACATGGTCGATGAACGCAGTTTTTCGGAAAGCCAGATCGAGACCCGGATCGATGCGTTCATGGAAACCCTGCAACAGGAAAAACATTAAAAATAAGGTAGTTTGTCTGAATGATTACTGTTGGTATCGATATTGGATCTATAACAGCCAAGGCAGTTGTTTTAAGTGATAACCGGATTGCGGGAACGAAGGTTATCTTTACCGGATATAACGCCCGGAAGGCGGGAAAGTCGGTTTTTGATACGCTGCTGCAGTCCCTTGAGATCCCCGCCGGAGATGTCTCTTCCATCGTGGCCACCGGCTACGGCCGCAATGCGGTGGATTTTGCCGATAAAGCGGTCACGGAAATCACCTGCCACGGCGCGGGCGCACATTTTATCGACCCGCAAGTCCGGTTTGTCATTGATGTGGGCGGTCAGGACAGCAAGGTGATCCGGATGAATGAAGGTGGCAAAGTCCTGGATTTTGCTATGAATGACAAATGTGCGGCCGGCACCGGCAGGTTCCTCGAGGTCATGGCACGGGCCCTGGAAGTTGAGCTGGACGAATTCGGAGATATTTTCGCCAACGCGCAGAAGCCTGCCAAAATAAGCAGCATTTGCACCGTTTTTGCCGAGTCCGAGGTGGTCTCCCTGATCGGCAAGGGCGAGACCCGGGAAAACATTATTGCCGGCATTCATGAGTCGGTGGCTTCCCGGATAGCGGCCATGGCCCGGCGGGTGGGGGTGGCGACGCCCGTGATGATGAGCGGCGGGGTGGCCAAAAATGCCGGTGCGGTGAAGGCACTTGAAAACAAGCTTGAAGTCGCGATCCGGGTCTCGGAATTTGCCCAGGTCAATGGCGCTGTCGGGGCGGCCATTCTGGCCGGAAATCTCTGATTTGCTCATCCGGAACGGCCTGCCGGAGAATTTTCGTCCGGCGCTTAAACGCCATACCCTCGTAAAAAATCGTTTTTCGAAGCCACCCCCTTGATGGACTCGTAAAAAGTCATGTTTTAGATGGCGCCATCCCCCTTAGCCCGAAAAAAAGCGGCCGTACCTGAGCGTGCCGGAGCATTGGCAGGCAGCCACTGGACCGGCTGTAAGCAGGTTGATAGAGCGGAGTGTAGAATGAATAGGGTTCTGTACCATATGATTTCGTTGGTCTTTACGGTTCTTGGCCTGGTACCCCGCCATGCGGCGCGCCGGCTGAGCCGGGGACTGGCAGGAATCTGGTTTATCTGCGATGGCCGCCATCGGCGGGTGACCATAAATAATTTGACTTATGTTTTCGGATATGAAAAAAGCCCAATCGAGATCCGGCGGATGGCCCGGCGGGTGTTTGCCAACATTGTCATGATCCTGTTTGAAGTCGGGTGGCTGTATCGCTGCCAACCCGGGGAGATGGCTGCAAACATCCGGTTCGAGGGCCTGGACCATCTCAGGCGGGCATATAAAAAGGGCCGGGGGGTGCTGGTGTTGACCGGTCACCTGGGAAACTGGGAGCTTTTGGCCAATGCGGCCGGCTTTTTGGGATACCCGATCAATGTGGTCTACCGGCCCTTGGAGTTTGAGCCGCTTGACTACTTTTTCGGGCAATTGCGGAGCCGCCAAGGGGCGCATCTGCTTCCAAAGGCGCAGGCCATGCGGGGGATTCTGAGAAAGATTAACGGCAAAGAGTTGGTCGGGATTCTGCTCGATCAAAACACCAGCCGGCAGGCGGGCGTGTTTGTCGATTTTTTTGGAAAACCGGCCTGTACGAACAAGGGTCTCGCGCTGGTGGCAAAGCGGCGGAAAGTTCCTGTGGTGCCCATTTTTATGGTGCGCGAGGGGGATAAGTACCGGATGATCATCCGGCCTGAAGTTCCGTTAATCGTTTCAGGCGACAACGTCCGGGATGCCGAGGCCAATACCCGCCAGTACAACCGGGTGCTTGAATCCATGATCCGCCGTTACCCGGAGCAGTGGTTCTGGGTCCATCGACGCTGGAAAACCCGGCCGCTGCAGCCAGCCGCGCCGCAGTCAGTCACCCGGAGATGAAGCCGGAGATGAGACAGCAGGTGAGAAAACAGGTGAGAAAACAACGATACCCCGGAAATTTTAGCAGCGTTTTAATATTTTTCGTTACCATCTAAAATCGATTGTTTATGAGTGCATCCATGATACCGGAATATATTTTATCCATTAAGCCCTATAAGCCGGGCAAGCCGATAGAAGAGCTGGAGCGGGAATATGGTATTTCAGGCTCTGTAAAACTTGCCTCCAATGAAAATCCGCTGGGATCTTCACCCAGGGCCCTTGAGGCGATGACGGCGGCCATGCAAAGCCTCAATCGCTATCCGGATGGCAGTGGGTTTTATCTTACCCGCAAACTTGCCGGGAAACTGGAGGTTTCCCCGGAAAACATCGTTCTCGGAAACGGCTCCGATGACGTGATCGGGATGATTTGCCGGGCGCTGCTGCAATCCGGCGATGAAGCCGTCATGACCGCGCCCTCCTTTTTAATGTATGAAATTCTGGTGCGAAGTGTCGGGGCCTCACCGGTCTTTGTGCCCTTAACCGATCTGGCCGTGGACCTGGAGGCCATGCTCGGGGCGGTGACTGAAAAGACCCGCATTATTTTTATTAATAACCCGAATAACCCAACCGGCACGTTTATCCGGCAAGACGCGTTCGAGGCGTTCATGGCAGAAGTCCCCGCATCGGTGACCGTTGTTCTGGACGAAGCTTATATCGAGTTTGCCCGTGATCCCGCATGTTTCAACGGCTTGGCGGCGCTTGCCGATTTTCCTCAGATGGCGGTGCTGCGTACCTTTTCAAAGATTTATGGTCTGGCCGGCATCCGAATCGGCTATGGGGTGATGGCCACGGAACTGGCTGAAATCCTGAACCGTGTCAGGCAGCCGTTTAATACCAGTTCCCTGGCCCAGGCGGCTGCCGTTGCCGCACTCGATGATACGGCTTTTTTAAACCAGACCCTTCAGCTGGTGTCCACCGAGTTGGATTTTCTGCAGCAGGCCCTTCAGGCGCTGGGGGTGACCTGTTTCCCCACCCAGGCCAATTTTTTCCTGATCGATGTCGGCCGGGATGCCGACCGCGTGTTTGAAGAGATGCTTCAAGAAGGCGTAATTGTCCGATCCATGGTCTCTTACGGTTATCCTGAGTATATTCGCATTAATGCCGGGACGCGGGAGGAGAACAGACGCTTTTTAAGGGCGTTTGAGAAGGTCATGAACCCGGGGGCGGCCGGAGGCGGGTCATGAAAAAGCTGCTTATCACAATCGATGGACCGGCCGGCGCCGGCAAGACCACTGTCAGCCGGAAGCTGGCGCGGCAACTTGGGTATGTTTACGTGGACACCGGCGCCCTTTACCGCGGGGTGGCCTATGAAGCCCGCAAGCGGGGGGTATCGCCCGATGATGACAAGGCTTTGGCGCGTTTATGCGCGGAGATCGACTTGCGGGTCGTCCGTACACCGTCCGGAACCCGGCTGTATTCCGGGGATATGGATATTTCAGATAACATCCGCACGCCGGAGATGTCCATGATGGCATCTGCCGTATCCGCCAGGCCGATTGTCCGCGAGGCGCTTTTAGACATTCAACGTCGGCTCGGCGCTGAAAAAAATGCCGTTTTTGAAGGCCGGGACATGGGCACCGTGGTTTTTCCCGATGCCGAGGTCAAATTTTTTTTGACGGCCGATATCGCGACCCGGGCCGGCCGGCGCCACCAGGAGCTTTCAGAAAATTGCGGCCAGACGCTGGAAGCTGTTACGGCTGACATGAAACGGCGGGATGCAGATGATTCATCCCGGGCCGCAGCCCCGTTAAAACCCGCAGACGATGCCGTGCTTATCGATTCCACCACCCTGTCGGTGGAGGGCGTGGTCAGGCAGATGCTGGCCCGGGTGGAATTGAGCCGTTATTGAGCTGTTGTCGGAGCATGGGCAACGATCAACCGCCCGGGAAGCCATGAGATAACATGGCGGGGATTCGGGCAGGCCTTAAATTAATCATTGAGTTTTTATACAAGCTCTGTTAAACAACTTGGGTTATTAGCCCGCTAATGAAAAGCGGGAACGAGACTATGGCAAAGGGGGACAAAACATCAATGGACAACATTATGGACAATTCGCAAAACAGCCAGACCGATCTGCAGGACACCGAGCTTGCTGACCGGGCGGCGCAGGTATCACCCGACGAATTTGAAGGCGTAGGCAGTGCCGACAATTCCCAGGCAACGGCTGAGGTCGGGATGGATCAGCTTATGGAGATGTACGAGGAAAGCCTGAAGCAGTTTCAGGAAGGCGAGGTGGTCAACGGGATCGTCATTTCCATGGACAAGGACTATGTGCTGGTGGACGTGGGATACAAATCCGAGGGGCAGATTCCCATTCATGAATTTCGGGACGACCACGGTAATCTGGACGTTCATTTGAATGACGAAGTCGAGGTCATGGTGGAATGGTGGGATGAAGAAGAAGAGCGCGTCATCTTATCCAAGGAAAAAGCCGCCAAAGTAAAAGTCTGGGAAGCCATCAAGGACGTCTACGAATCTGACGGCACCATTGAAGGGGTCATCACCAATCGGGTGAAAGGCGGGTTTTCCGTTGATGTCGGCATCCAGGCGTTTCTTCCCGGCTCGCAGGCGGATCTGCGGCCGATTCGCAACCTGGATGAAATGGTTGGTCAGACCTTCTCCTTTAAGGTTTTAAAGTTCAATCGCAAACGCAATAATATTGTACTCTCACGCCGCGCCATCCTTGAGGCCGAACGCGAAGCCAAGCGCTCGGCCACCCTGGAGTCCATCGAAGAAGGCAGTGCGATGGAAGGGGTCGTCAAAAATATTACGGAATACGGTATATTCGTGGATCTCGGCGGCGTTGACGGTTTGCTTCATATCACCGATATATCGTGGGGCCGGGTGAAGCATCCCTCCGAGCTCTATGCCATCGGAGACCAGATCACGGTCAAGGTGCTCTCATTTGATGCTGAAAAAGAGCGGGTGTCGCTGGGAATGAAACAGCTTGTCCCCGATCCCTGGTCATTTGCAGAATCGAAATATCCGGTGGGGACCAAGATCACCGGGCGCGTTGTCAGCCTGGCCGACTATGGGGCGTTTGTCGAGGTTGAAGAGGGGATTGAAGGGTTGATTCACGTCTCCGAGATGTCCTGGACGCGAAAAGTGCGTCACCCGTCCAAGGTTGTCAGTGTCGGTGAAGAGATTGAAGCCGTTGTGCTTGACATCAAGCCGGAAAGCCGACGGATATCGCTGGGCATGAAACAGACGGTTCCCAATCCATGGGAAGTGATCAGTGAGAAGTACCCCGTAGGTTCAACCATCGAGGGCAGGATCAAAAATATTACGGATTTCGGGATGTTTATCGGCATCGATGATGATATTGACGGGCTCGTTCATATATCCGATATTTCCTGGACCAAGCGGATCAAGCACCCCTCGGAGATTTATAAAAAAGCCGATACGGTACAGGCTAAGGTCCTCGACATCGATAAAGACAATGAGCGGTTTTCACTGGGGATCAAGCAGTTGGAGGAGGATCCCTGGAAAACGGTTGCCGATCGGTATCCCGTGGGTACAGAGATCAGCGGGGTCATCACCAATGTAACGGATTTCGGCATTTTCGTGGAGCTCGAAGAAGGCATCGAGGGCCTGGTGCATGTTTCGGAAATCAGCAAGGAGAAAGTGAAAACCCCGGTCGGTCAGTATCATGTCGGGGATACCTTGAACGCCAAGGTAATCAATATAAACACCGAGGAACGGCGCATCGGCCTGTCCATCAAACAACTGGAGATGGAAGATGACCATTCCGTGCTTGAGGATTATGTCAATCAAATGAAGCCGGCCCCGTCGAGTCTGGGTGAGATTTTAAAGGAAAACCTACAGGAAAAGTTCAATGCCAGTGAAAAACTGGCCGCGGAGGAGGCGAAGGCCGCCGCTGCACTGGCAGAGAGCGTACCTGGAGAAGACGCCGGTTTAGAGGATCCGGCCTCCGCGCCGGAGCTTAAGGCGGATGCGGAGCAAGCACAGGAGCCGGACAAAGAGCTATAGTCCAGCACCCCCGGGCGTTTATCGCCCCTGTTAATGTGCTGATGCATTTATAAAAGTGGTTTTGAATGGCAGGTAATGGGGACAGATTGCAAATCTGTCCCCATTTCGTCTAAGCGTAGGACCCGATACCTGAAACAAAGAGCCAAAACTCCCATGTTTTCCCGCAGGCATCCATTTCTGTTCTTTATTCTTTTTTTCTCAGTGATTGTTGCGGTCACGGTCGTGTTGACCTCGCTCATGTCACTTGTGAGGGAAAAACAGGCGGCAGCCAGCTTCGGTGAAAAAGTAGGGGTTATCGAAATTGGCGGTGTCATAACCGATGCCCGGCCGGTGCTTGAACAGCTCAAACGTTTCAGGGAGCAGGAAGGGATAAAAGCCATTGTCCTGCGGATCAATTCCCCCGGCGGAGCGGTTGGCCCGTCCCAGGAAATATACCGGGAAGTTCGCAAAACTGCGGCAGTGAAAAAGGTCGTTGCTTCCCTTGGCTCTGTCGCGGCCTCCGGCGGTTATTATGTGGCTGCTGCGGCTGACCGCATCATGGCCAATCCGGGCACGATCACCGGCAGCATCGGCGTTATCATGGCCTACACCAACTTTGAGGAACTTTTTGATAAAATCGGCCTGCGCCCCATCGTAATTAAAAGCGGAAAATACAAGGACCTTGCCTCCCCGGTCCGGGAAATGTCGGATACGGAGCGGGCCCTGCTCCAGGAATTCACGGATAATGTTCACATGCAGTTTATTACGGATGTTGCCGAGGGCAGGGGCCAGAGCCCGGCGGCGATCCGTAAAATTGCTGATGGCCGGATTTTTTCGGGTGAGATCGCACAGGGCCATGGACTGGTTGATCGAATGGGCAATCTGGCGGATGCCATTGAGTGGGCCGGCAAGCTGGGCGGTATCAAGGGTGAGGCCCGACCCGTATACCCCCCGGAAAAAAAGCCAAGGATTCTCCGGTATCTGATGGAGATGGCGGTCGCTGAGATGCGCTCCCTCATGGCTGAATCCAGTGTCCCGCCAGCCAGTTACATGTACATGCCGGGAAAGTGATGAGCCGGTGGCAGAGAGGCACTAGTTAAAACCTGAAACCTGTTTTTATACCGTTCTGAGATTAGAGCGGTTTTTTTATTCGAAAATACTGATATCGCCCCGGCCTTCCCGAATAATTTCCGGGATATCGTCAATCAGGGAAATAACGCTTGAAGGCGCGCCCGGTACCGGCCCGCCATCGATTACAAGATCGAGGTGAGGGGCAAAATATTCCTCGATCAGGGAAGGGTCATCGAGGATATTGCCATCTTTTGTGTTGGCCGTGGTGGATATAATGGGATGGCCCAGCTCCTCCACGAGGCGGGTGCTTATGTTGTGATCGGGAACCCGGATGCCGGCGGTTTTTCGTTTGGTCAACATCATTTTGGGAACCATCTTGGAGCCCTCAAGGATAAACGTGTAGGGGCCGGGTAAAAGGCGTTTCATCGTTTTGTAAGCATAATTGGTGACCTTGGCGTAGCGGCTGATGTTTTTTAAGTCCGAGCATACAAAACTGAAGGGCTCGCGTTTGTCCCGCTGTTTCAGCCAATAAATTTTTTCGATGGCTTTTTTATTCATGATGTCGCAGCCGATCCCGTAAGCGGTATCGGTTGGATAAGCAATGATGCCACCCTGGTTCAATACTTCGACGGCGCGTTTAATAAGGCGCGGCTGCGGGGTTTCAGGGTTGATATGAATTAGCATGCGTTTTTCCGAAAATCAGCGTATGAAATTGTAACCTGGTTTGTTTTCTGTGTCGCCAGGTGTTCCATCAGTCTGTTATTATTTTTCGTTGTCCGGTAAATCTGTTCTGTATTATGCTATTGACAATCCGCCTGTCAAGCGCGCAATTCAGAGCGCCTGCCTGGATAACATGAACTTTTTGGAGGCGTTATGAGCAAAATACCACCCGAAGAGGCCTATTCATTTGATGATGTGCTGCTTCTTCCAAGCTATTCGGACGTTTTACCCGGTGAAGTCGACACCCGGACCCGGCTTACCCGAAACCTGACATTGAATATTCCCCTGGTCAGCGCGGCCATGGATACGGTCACCGAAGCGCGCACAGCCATAAGCATGGCCCGGGCCGGCGGTATCGGCTTTATTCACCGGAATATGGATATTCAAAGTCAATGCAGAGAAGTCGAGCATGTCAAGAAATCAGAGAGCGGCATGATTATCGACCCGGTCACTACAGCGCCGGATATTCCCATCAGCAATGTTTTAAAACTCATGGAGCACTACCATATTTCCGGTGTGCCGGTCACTGAAGGCGAAAAGCTGGTCGGCATTGTCACCAACCGGGACCTGAGGTTTGAAACCAACCTGGGAAAGCCGGTCTCTGAGGTCATGACCAAAGAAAATCTGATTACGGTGGAGGAGGGCATCAGCCTGGATGCCTCCAAGAAGCTGTTGCATGAGCATCGAATTGAGAAACTCCTCGTGGTTAACAACGAAGGCCGGTTAACCGGCATGATCACTATCAAGGACATCGAGAAGATCCGGCGATTCCCCCATGCCTGTAAGGACAGCCTCGGCCGTCTGCGTGTGGGCGGCGCCATAGGGGTTGGCACAGACATGGAAGCCCGGGCGGAAGCCCTGATCCAGGCCGGCGCCGATGTGATTGTGATCGATACCTCGCATGGCCATTCCGCAAATGTGATCAATGCCATTAAAACGTTGAAAGCCGATTTTCCCGACGTTGACCTGGTTGCCGGCAATGTGGGTACGGCCAAGGGGGCGGAGGAGCTCATCAATGCCGGCACGGACGGGATTAAAGTGGGCATCGGCCCGGGCTCCATCTGTACGACCCGGGTGGTTGCCGGAATCGGGATCCCGCAGCTGACCGCAATCATGAATTGCCGCTCGGTTTCCAATAAAAGTGGTGTTCCCCTGATTGCCGACGGGGGGGTGAAATATTCCGGGGATCTGACCAAAGCCATTGGCGCGGGTGCCAATTCAGTGATGATCGGCGGGCTATTTGCCGGCACCGAAGAGAGTCCCGGCGAAAAAATAATATTTCAGGGCAGAAGCTATAAGGCCTATCGGGGCATGGGCTCTGTGGAGGCCATGAAGCAGGGCAGCAAGGATCGTTATTACCAAACGGAAGAGGAGAGCAACGATAAGCTGGTTCCCGAGGGGATCGTCGGCCGGGTGCCCTATCGCGGAACTCTTTCGGAGAACATATTTCAATTAATCGGAGGACTTAAGTCCGGTATGGGATATGTGGGCTGCCGGACCATTGACGAGCTGCGGGAGAAAGCGCGGTTTATCAAGATCAGCCCGGCCGGCCTGCGGGAGAGCCATGCACATGATGTGATCATTACCAAAGAGGCGCCGAACTACAGTCTGGATTGATTTTTTCACCTGTCGCCTCAGTGCCTTTCATTCAAGGGGGGGAGCATGGCAGCATCTGCCAATAATTTTGTCCATCTGCATGTACATACCGAATACAGCCTGCTTGACGGGGCCATCCGTATCAATGAGCTGCTGAAGCGCGCCGGGCAGTATCAGATGCCTTCGGTCGCTATTACTGACCATGGAACCATGTTCGGCGTCGTTGACTTCTACGAAAAGGCTACCAAGGCCGGCATTAAGCCTGTTATCGGATGCGAGTGCTATGTGGCGCCGCGCACCATGCAGGATAAAACCCCCCTGGATCATAAGGGCCTCTCTCACCTGGTTCTTTTGGCGCAAAATCAGACGGGCTACCAAAATTTGTGTCAGTTGGCCACCAAGGCCAGCCTCCAGGGGTTCTATCATAAACCCCGCATCGACAAAGAAATTCTAAGCCAGTACAGTGAAGGGCTGATCGGGCTGTCCGCCTGCCTGAAAGGCGAGATCCCTTCCAGGATTCAAGCGGGCCGGATCGAGGAGGCCGATGAAGCGGCGCGGTTTTATAACCGCTTGTTCGGGGAGGGCAATTTTTTTCTTGAAGTGCAAAACAATGGCATTGATGTGCAGACGGGCGTCAATGAAGCGCTTCGGGAGATGAGCCAGCGTCTGTCGATTCCGCTGGTGGCTACCAATGACTGTCATTATCTGGATCAGAAGGATGTGCGCGCCCATGACGTCTTGTTGTGCATCCAGACCGGAAAGACCGTCAATCAAACCGATCGTATGAAATTTGGCACCGAAGAGCTGTATTTCAAGTCTGCCGAACAAATGTGCGAAGCATTTGCGGATTACCCCGGCGCCATCGGGAATACCGCCGAAATCGCCGCCCGCTGCCATGTGGACTTTGATTTTTCCACGCATCATTTCCCGCATTTTGATCTTCAGACCGGCAAATCAGAGGCCGAGCTTTTTGAAGAAAAGACCCGGGCCGGCTACGTGACCCGGCTGGCACGGATCCAAAGCAAAAACCCGGATATCGATCCGGGGATGTATAAGGAGCGGCTGGATTATGAAATCTCGGTGATCAATTCCATGGGGTTTCCCGGTTATTTTTTGATTGTGGCCGATTTTATCGAGTATGCCAAAAAAAACAACATCCCCGTCGGGCCGGGGCGCGGATCGGCCGCCGGCAGCCTGGTGGCCTACGCGCTGGGCATAACCGACATCGACCCCCTGGAACACGGCCTTATTTTTGAGCGGTTTTTAAACCCGGCCCGTATCAGTATGCCCGATATCGACGTGGATTTCTGCATGATCGGCCGCGAGGACGTGTTCCACTACGTTGTGGACCGTTATGGCGGGGAGGATTATGTCTCCCAGATCATTACCTATGGCAAGATGAAAGCCCGTGCCGTTATCCGCGATGTGGGCCGGGCCCTGGACATCCCTTTGCGGGAAGTGGATGCGATTGCCAAGCTGGTGCCCGAAGATCCCCGTATCAGTCTTGATAAAGCAATGGAGAAAGAGCCCCGCCTTGCAGAGAAGGCGGCTTCCAATGCCGACTTTGCCGAGCTTCTGGAAATATCCAAAGCGCTTGAGGGCTTAAATCGGCATGTGTCCACCCATGCCGCGGGTGTGGTGATCGGGGATAAGCCGCTTGTGGAATATCTTCCGCTCTATCGCGGGAAAAAGGGGGAGGTGCTGACCCAGTTCGATATGAACATGGTGGAGCGCATCGGCTTGGTAAAATTCGATTTCCTGGGTTTGCGCAATCTCACCATCATGGCGGACACCCTCTCCATTATTGCCGGCCAGGACAAAACCCCGCCGGATTTGGTGGACCTGGATCTCTGCGATGCGGATACCTACCGGCTGCTTTCATCCGGAGATACCACCGGCGTTTTCCAATTGGAGAGCTCGGGCATGAAGGATCTGATGATTCGCCTGAAGCCCGAAAAGTTTGCGGATGTGACCGCCCTGGTGGCGCTTTACCGGCCGGGGCCGATCGAGTCCGGCATGGTCAATGATTTTGTCGAGCGCAAACACGGCCGAAAAAGCGTGGAATACCTTGTCCCCGAGCTGGAATCCGTGCTGGAGGAAACCTACGGCGTTATTCTGTATCAGGAACAGGTCATGAAAATTGCCGGCAGGCTGGCGGATTATTCCATGGCCGAAGCAGACGGCCTGCGCAAGGCCATGGGCAAGAAGATTGCCGCCAAGCTGGCCAAGGAGCGGGAGCGGTTCCTGGAGGGCGCCGCCAAGAATAACATTCCCGGGGACAAGGCCGAACAGCTTTTCGAATTGATTGAAAAATTTGCCGGCTATGGGTTTAACAAGTCCCATAGCGCGGCCTATGCCATGATCGCCTATCAGACCGCCTATCTCAAGGCGCATTTCCCGGTGGAATTCATGGCCGCGGTGCTGACCAGTGAAATGCACTCTTCCGACAACGTCGTAAAATACATCGCCGAGTGCCGGAATCAGAACATTCCTGTTCTGCCGCCGGATATTAATGAGAGCAACCGGGAGTTTACGGTCACCGGTGAGGCCATTCGCTTCGGCCTGGCCGCCGTGAAAAACGTCGGGGATGCCGCCATTGAATCCATTATTGCCACGCGGGAGGAGGGTCGCTATGCATCCCTGTTCGAGTTCTGTCAGCGCGTGGATATCCGCAAGGTTAATAAGCGGGTGTTAGAAAGTCTGGTGCAATGCGGGGCCTTTGATTCCACGGGGTATAACCGGGCCCAGATGATAATGGCCGTTGAGGATGCCCTCGATTACGGGCAGAAAATTCAGAAGGAGTCGGCTGATCCCCAATTGCAGTTGTTTGGCAACGGTGCCGCCCGGCAGCCGATCAATCCGCCGGTGATGCCGGAGATCTCGGAATGGGATAAGCGAAAGAAGCTTGAGTTGGAAAAAGAGGCCATTGGATTCTATATTACCGGCCATCCGCTGGATGAATATCAGGATCTGATTGAAAAATTTGCCAGCACCAACTCCATTGCCCTTAAGGAGCAAGAGGTCAGGGACGGGGCAATGATCCGGATCGGCGGGATTATAAGAAGCATCAAGACGATAACAACCAAGCGGGGCGACCCCATGGCCTTTGTTGTGCTCGAGGACATGCAGGGGGCAGTGGAGGTGACGGTCTTTAACTCCGTCTATACCGGTGTGCTGGATCTTTTAACAGAAGATGCCCCGGTTTTTGTGCAGGGGCAGGTTCAGAAAAATGAAAAGTCGGTAAAACTTCTGGCGGACAGCATTATAGCCATTGACCAGGCTGAGGAGACATGGGCGGCCAGTCTGCATTTGACCGTGGACACCGGCATATCGGAGCAGCAAGCCCTGAGCCGTCTTTACGAAATATTGAAAAAATATCCCGGCCAATGCAAGGGCTACCTCCATCTGGTCATTCCGGAAAAGAGTGAAACCGTCATTGAGCTTCCGGACAATTTTAAGCTGCGCGCCGGTGTCAACCTGACCCGTGAAGTCAATGGTCTGCTCGGTTATGCGGCCATTCAGACGCATTGTGCACCGATCCCCGCAGCACAGAACAACAACGGCAGAAAGAAAAAACCAGGGGCAAAACGTTAGTATGGAAAAGGAAATGCAATGAAGGTTCCGCTGCTTGACCTGAAACGGCAATATGAACAAATCAGGGATGAATGCCTGCAAGTGACAGCTTCGATCTATGAGAGCCAGCACTTTATACTGGGCCCTTATGTGGAGGCCCTTGAAGCTGAAATCAGTGAATACTGCGGAACGGATTTTTCCGTGGGCGTATCCTCCGGTACCGATGCCCTGCTCATTTCCTTGATGGCCGCTGGCGTAACCGCCGGCGACCGCGTGCTCACCTCCCCTTACACATTTTTTGCAACTGCCGGCGCCATCCGTCGCCTGGGGGCGATTCCGGTGTTTGCCGATATTGAACCGGATACCTACAATATGGACCCGGAGGCCGTTGAAACGGTTTTGGGGAAAATGGCCGCAGAGGACAAGCACAAGCTCAAGGCAATTCTGCCGGTGCATCTTTACGGGCAGTGTGCGGAGATGGCGCCTATCACAGAAATTGCCGAGGCCCTTGACCTTGTCATTATTGAAGATGCGGCCCAGGCCATCGGATCGGCCTACAAGGCCAAGCGCGCCGGCGCCATGGGGGACTTCGGCTGTTTTTCATTTTTTCCCTCGAAAAATCTGGGGGCCTTCGGCGACGGCGGTGTGGTGACCACCCATTCGAAGGCCTTATATGAGCAATTAAAAATTCTTCGCGTCCACGGGGGGCACCCAAAGTACTATCACCGCGTGATCGGCGGTAATTTCCGACTGGATGCCCTGCAGGCGGCCATTGTGTCGGTAAAGCTGCGCTATCTGGATCAATGGACGGGCCGCAGACAGGAGAATGCCCGGAAATACGCGGCCCTTTTCAAATCCGCGGGCCTGGAGGATGTCATCGAGCTGCCGGTTGAAAAGCAGGCGCGCCATATTTATAACCAGTATGTTATCCGGGTGCCGGAGAAGCGCGATGCGCTTTGTGAGTGGCTGACGGCATCAGGGGTTGGCAATGAAATTTATTACCCGGTACCCCTGCACCTGCAGGCCTGCTTTGAAGACCTGGGCTATCGGCCCGGCGACATGCCGGTCGCAGAGGCGGCGGCCAGCCAGACTTTGGCGCTGCCCATATTCCCCGAGTTATCCGATGCGGAACTGGAGTACGTGGTAGCCTCTGTTAAAGCCTTTTATGGGTAAGCGCTATTTTGCAGGCCTTTTGTGCCGCTTATTAATCTTGCATTTCGGGGGAGTTATAAATGTGGCAAAATTAAATGGAATTTCGGTGAAAATTCCTGTTGACAAAGATCTGCGTGACATGTAGAACCGCATAATTCGGTTACAGGAAAAACCAAGCCCGTCACGGTCACCGAAAAATCCAGATTTTAAAAAAGAAGAGATGCTGAATTTTTTTATTGACAAGAGCTTGGGGAAAGTTTATAAATAAAAATTGTCCTTGAGCAAAATAGGGCAGTTTTTGCAACAGATTTTAGCCTTTGATCTTTGAAAACTAAATAGTGGTAAGAAAAGAGCTGGGTCCTTGTTAAAAGGAACTTGAGTTGCTTCGAGAAGAAGCGNTAG
>P_1C_Sed_2_UnCtyDRAFT_1000309_pt1 | contig 15124 bp, 9 predicted proteins | sample Pon1CUnioCityCA_4_FD_10229 | JGI IMG/M metagenome (IMG submission 10229) | reverse complement strand
CCGAGCCGCTGGTATAGGTTGAGGTGCTTTATTACAGCCTCGGTATCGACTGAGAGCAGATACCGCGGGGACATAAGGTCAAAGGCCGACTGGAGATCCATCCCGTCCAATGCTTTGTCCTGCAGGCCCGTAACAAACGCCCGTTTTTTTTCAATTTGCTTGACAGCGTTGTTTGTAGCCAATTTGCCCTTTTCAAGAATGCCGTAGACCTTGAGAAAAAAATCCCGCATCAAAGCGGAGCGCCACTCGTTCCAGGCCTTGGGTCCGGTGGCCACGGAGTCGGCAATGGTGAGCAGGAAAAGCATTTTCAGGCGCTTGAGGTCTTTGACGCGCCGGGCAAATTTGATGGCGGTTTCCTCGTCATTGATATCCCGGCGTGTGGCGGTTCGTGCCAGTGCCAGGTGATTTTCGACCAAAAATTTTACGGTTGCAATTTCCCGATCGGCGTAACCGAAGCGATTGAGCACGGTTTCAGAAATGGCGGCGCCCGCGGTGGAATGCTCCCGGGTGGCGCCTCCCTTGCCGATGTCGTGCAGAAGGGCCGCCCACAGCAGCGTTTTTTTTTGTTTCAGCCCTTTGTAAATCCTTGCACAGAGGTTGTCCAGGCAGGGATCGCCGGTTTCGCCGAAGGTTTTGATAATAAAAACCGTTTTCAGGGTGTGCCGATCCACGGGATAGAGGTGATAAATATCATACTCGATCCGGTCGGAAATCGCCTTGAATTCCGGGATCAGCGCCGCCAGGAAACCGGTGTTCTGCATCTGGTCGAGCACATTAAACGTGGGTGCGGGCGAGAGCAGAATGGTTTCGAGGGCTTTTCGCACCCCGGCCTGGGCCCTATATGCATCATCCACCATGTAATTGAATTCGCGCACCAAGCGGAACGCCTCCCGGCTCAACGGGACTTTCATCAGGGCGCTGGCTTCAAAAATCCGGATCAGCATTTCCGGCTGGTTGATGATCATTTCGGGCGAATCGAAACTGAGGCGCCCCTTATACAGGTGGAGCCCGGGCAGTTCGTCGATTTTGCGCCCGCCCGGCCTTTTTCTGCCGGTCTGCTCAAACCCCAGCTCATAAAGCAGCAGCAGCAGTTGCTGCTTTATAAAGGTCATGTGAGCGTGCAGGGTGCCTAAAAACCGTTCAACAGGGGACTGGCCGTCTGCCTCCACGAATCCCATGGCCTGGGCGGCCTGGGACTGGTAGGGAAAATAGAGCTGATCGCATTTGCGGCCGGCCAGGCTGTGGAGCTGGTTTCGGGCCGCCCAGATAAATGCAAGGGCATCGGTCAACTCATTGTATTCATAGTGGGAGAGACATCCCTGGTATTCCAGGTCTCGGGTTTCTTTCAACCCGTAGGCGATGGCAGCCAGCCAGCGCATGGTGTGGTAGTCCCGAAGGCCGCCGTTTCCTTCTTTTAAGTTCGGCTCCAGAAGATAGCTGGAATCCCCGAAATCCTTGTGGCGCTGGCTGTTGCGGGATACCAGCCACGTCATGATATGGCGCGGCATCCGTTTGAGCATGCGCTTTCGCAAATTTTCCATCAATTCGGCAAAAACTGATGAAATCCCGCATATAAACCGGGCGTCAAGAAGCGCGGTCAAAACTTCATAGTCATCTTTTGCCAGTCGCACGCAGGCATTGATGGACTGGATGGTATAGCCAACCTCCAGCTTGATATCCCACAAGGGGTAGACAATTTCGCGGATCAGCTGTTCGGATTCTTTGGGAACCGACTTTCGAAACAGAAACAGGAGGTCCACGTCGGAATGAAGGCACTGCTCCGCCCGGCCATACCCGCCCAAAGCAATAATGGCATAGGGGTTGGACACAAAGGGCATTTTAGGACCGATCCTGGAAGCCTCAAAGCTGTTTCTCAGGTATTCGTCGATCAGTCGGGAATGCTGATGCAGGAGCTCCGGCGTTTGCTCGCCCGCTGGCGATTCAAAAAGGTTTTTGCGCCTCAGGTCCAGCCGCTCCGCCAGATTTCTACTGTTTTCTTGTTCCTTTACGTCCATGCTGCCTCCGTTACTGTATTGTTAGCAAATGATATGCCACTGGAAATTTTAAAGTATATTTTGTATTATATCGATAATATATATTTTTACAAAATATTTAATTATGACCCTGAGGATTACATTTTTGTAATTTATAATGACAAAAATGTATGACAGGCATCCGGGGACAGAGGTTGCTGATTATTGAATGGATGGAATGATCTGTGCCAGCTTTTTGCGGCAGGCAGCAGCAAAATCCTCGGGGTAGTGCCCGTTGATCCAGCGGAGTTGGGCCTCGCTGAAAGCACCGGGGGACTCCGGAAGTCTCGGAAGGAAGGCATAGATCAGACGTTGGCCGGTATCGGCCGGATCATCAATGGCTTTGGAATATTCTATGGATGTTATCATTCTGGCTCCCATGGCTTCCAGTACGCGTACCGCAAGCAGTATGCCGTAGTCAATGGCATCGCGCATGGCCGGGTCGGCGTGAAGTATATTGCCTACGGGCGGGATCGTCATGAGTTGAATTTCCCACTGCGAGGTCTGGGCCTTGGGCACAAATACCATGATATGAGCGTCGGAGTGGATTATCAGGCTGCTTTCCCGATCCTTTTGATCCATTCTTTTATTGAGATGGATCGCCTGGATATAAGCCTCAAAAAAAGAAGTGCCGGTCCGGTGTTTATAATCTTTGATAAAATCGGCGATCAGATCGCCGCAGCCAAAGGGTTTCAGGCCCATATCAGGGTTTTTCGGGGTTTCAAAATCAACGGGTACCATGGCATACTGTTGATGGACCTGCTGGTGGGAGGCGTGCAGGCGGTATCCGCTCGGCGCGTAGTCGAATCCGAAATTCCAACCCCAGAGCGTTCGGTTGAACGAGAGGTGTTTCTGCTTGCCTGAATCGGACAAAACCTTGATTATTTCCTTGCGCAAATCCTCCAGTTCGGCCGCTGAGAGCAGTCGGCGCCGGCAGTCCATGTCAAGCCCCAGTTCTGCGGAAAGCCGAATAAAGGAGCGCTGATAATAAAAGTGCCGCATGGCCCGCATATCGTTCCGGCTGAGATCGGCCAGACGATAGCGAACCGCATCATGGGCGTTGTTGGCTGCATAATGGCCGCCCGGGATATAGCTGTTCTGCCGCAGGTATTCAAATACATGGGTCTCTGCGGCTGTATCCGTAAATTCACCAACAATTTCGCTGTCCCCCTGGACGCCCGGGCGCAGGACCATTACCTCCTTGTAGTCATCCGGTAAAAAAATGTTGTTGGCCACCATTTCAAAGAGCAGGTGGTGGTGGATCAGCGGCAGGGTCGTACCGTTTTCTGTGACCCGGAACTTCAGCCCGTTTGGCCGGCCGTTTTTTTCATCATGCGCAAAATCGCAGGACAGTTCGGCCAGGCAGACAAGATCCGCCGGATCGGTAGAGGTTTCGGCAATGGAGAGCTTGAGCGGCTCCGGCAGATCAGCAAACATTTGGAAAAGGGTATTGGGTGCCGCCTGGTTTAGATTCAGCCATTTCTGCAGGGTTTCTGTAAACGATACCCGGCCAGGGGCCGGCAGGGAAATGGCCTCCGGGCTGGCTGCATTTTTTTCGGCCCAGCGTTTCAGGATAAAGGTGGCCCCTTTGAAGGCGAAGGCATTGGGCACCTCGAAAACAGTTTCAGCGCGGGGGACATGGACGTCTCCCGGCGGAAAATTCACGCGGTTCTCACATGGCGCCCCATCCGCGCCCCATCCGAGAGCGCAGACGCAATCGTTTTGCCTGAGGTTCTCCACCCGATACGAAGGCCTGTGGACCCCGTAAACGAACGTGCCGGAAGGATGAACGCAGGTTCGCAGGCTGTTGTCCGGGAATTTGGTTTTTATATTCATTGTTCAGAATCCCGGGTGAAGAATCGGCATAAATGGAAACCGGCTGTCCCTGACCACGTTGATTAATCCGATTTGCAGTCCTTTCAATTGATCTGCGGAATTGATCAGGCCAACCTGAAGCCCGTTGACCGCCGGGCTCTTGTTGTAGATTGCCGATATCTGAGCCCCGTTTACCCGGCTCTCAGCGACGCTTAAAATGCCGGCCTGCAAGCCGTCTGCCCGGTTTGTCGAATTAATTGCGCCCACACCGATGCCGCCCAAACTGCCGGGGCCGTTCATCAGCCCCACCTGGAGACCCCAGACGCGGCTTGGCGTGGTATTGGCAACCCCCAGGTCAAAACCCCACACCGACTGGTTTTTCCCATACAGCAGATTGATCCGCAGCCCATACACATTGCAGTCATCGGGAACAATCTGGGCGGGGTGCCAGATGGCCACCTGCAGGGGGCTCCATGCTCCGGCCATAGCTTTAAGCGGGAGCAGCAGCGCCGTAAATAGGGTAAAGATGATAACTGTTTTATTCATTCTTAATAATCCTGTTTAAAAATATTTTTAGCATTTATCGGGTCTCGCACAAATGAAAAGTTGTCACATCGGATACTGATAAAACCGGATGCCGGCCTGGCTACCGGGACTCATTCGTACAATTCTTTCCCAATATTTTGATAAATTTGTCAACCAGATCCGGGTCGAACTGGGTGCCGGAACAACGGCGAATTTCATTAAGGGCTTCCTCCTCTGTCAGGGCATCCCTGTAAGGCCGGACATTGGTCATTGCATCGAAAGCATCGACAATGGCAAGAATCCGGCATTCAATCGGAATCTCTTCGCCCTTCAAGCCCTTGGGGTAACCGGTTCCGTCCCATTTTTCGTGATGGTGTAAAATTAACTCGGAAATATGCTGCAGATCGGATGATGAGCTGGCGATTCGCTGACCTATTTCCGGGTGACGCCTCATCTCTTCCCATTCCTCCTCGTTAAGTTTACCTGGTTTAAACAAGATATTATCCGGTATCCCAACTTTGCCCAGGTCGTGAACGTGGGACAACAAAATAAGTTCGTTTAACTGTTTGGGGATCAATCCGAGTTGTTCTCCCAGATCCTTTGCTTTTCTGCTCATTCTCTCGGCGTGGCCGCCGGTTATAAAGTCTCTTTCCGCCAGGGTGTTTAACAGGGTGTTTACAATATCGCCGCGGATATTGACCCCACCGGCCAGTTTATCACTGTACATATCATTGTCCGCTTCTTTAAACACTTCGTGCAGCGAATGTCCGGGTTTAGTGGTCGTGGCGATACCCAGCGAGACGCTTAATGGTATTTCGGGGTTGGTTTTTTTGTGCTCCGCCATGCTGCGATTGATCCGTCGGCTGATTTCAATCGCAACATTCTGGGGTGTTTTCGGCAATATAACGACAAATTCATCGCCCCCGATCCTGGCGATGACATCTTTGTGACGCACCGACTGGTTGAATATCGTGGAACAAGTCTTTAGCAATATATCCCCGGCATCGTGCCCCAGGTTGTCATTGATGAACTTCATATCGTTGACATCAGCGACAATAATGCTGATCGGATGCTCCCTGCCATCCTGAAGCCGATTGATTTCTTCCTCAAAATAGGCCCGGTTGTAGGCCCCGGTCAATGCATCGTGCATGCTGGTAAATTTTAATTGATTTTCATATTTCTTACGTTCGGTAATATCAGAATAAATACAATAGGCGCCGACAACATCGTCTTCCAACACAACGGGAATGCCTTTTATTGCAACGTCGATCGCTTTGCCGTTCCTGTCCTGCCGGATCGACTCCTGTTCGACGGCTTCGCCCTTGAATATTTTAGCAGAAAAAAGCTTGGCCGCCATCGCTTTTGCTGCCGGAACTGTGAGGTGGTCAAGATTTTTATTTTGGATATCTTTTAATAAATATCCAAACAACTTGGAAAATTGTTCATTGATCGACATCACCCGGGCATCACGGTTTAAAAATACGATCGCATCCGTGGAATTGATAAATAGAGCTTCAAAATGTTTTTTCTGGAGCTCTATTTTCATTTCATCCCGTCTGCGTTCGGTAATGTCGCGTCCGATTCCCCTGAATCCGACCGGTTGGCCCGCCTTGTCTTTTATTAATGAAACCGACAGTTCAACAAATATTTCGCTGCCGTCTTTCCTGGTCAAAGTCCAGGTAACCCCTTTATCAGGGATTCCGGTTTGATATACCTTGTTGTAGATTTCAAATAATTTTTTTTCATCTTCCTTATTTTTTGCCAGGAGCTTATAATCTTTACCATTAAGCGCTTCCTGACTGTAACCGGTCAGTCGGGGAAATGCGTGGTTGAAAAAAGTATAATATCCTCTCAGGTCGGTTTCAACATAGGCCTCTTCAATAGAAGAAATGATTTCGCGGTATTTTTCCTCTGATTGGCGAAGCGCCTCTTCTATTTTTATACGTTCCGTGATATCGCGCGCAAGTCCCCTGAATCCGGCCGGTTTGCCATTTTTATCCCGTATCAGTGAGATCGATTTCTCCACGATGATTTCGCTGTCGTCTTTCCTCACAAAGACCCATTTAACATTCTTTTTGGGGATACCGGTGCGGTAGACCTTGTTGTACAGTTTAAATACTTCTTCAGGGTTCTTTGCGACGGAGGTGTACTGGGTTCCGATGTCCTCACGGCTAAAGCCGGTCATTTCAAGGTATATATTATTGCAAAGGTACAAAACCCCTTTGAGATCCACTTCATAGTAGGCCTCGGCAATGGAGTCCATCAATATTTGGAATCGCTCCTCGGACTGACGCAGGGCTTCAAGGGATTGTCTGTATTTGGTGATATCTGTTGCAAACCCTTCCACGGTGTTGATTTTTCCGGATTCGGAAAGGACGCCACGGCGCTGATCTAAAATCCATTTTTCACCCCCGGTTGCGGTTTTGATGCGGTATTCTAGTTGGAAAGGCTTTTGCCTTTCCAGGGCCGGACGGGTTTGTTCCCATACATAGTTTCGATCCTCAGGGTGAATCAAATCGCCGTAAGAGAGGGTCTGGTTGCGTTCCAAATCCGAAGGCTGATAGCCGGTCAGTTCGTAGCAACCCTCGTTGACGTTTTCAATTGTCCATTTTTTATCCACGCTGCAGCGATAAAGCATTCCCGCCATGTTATGGATCAATGTCAGAAAGGATTGTCCGGTGTGCCGCGAACTTTTTTTTTCAAAATGTGCGGATCCAGTGATGTCACGGATATTAAAAATTGCCCCGCTGACTTCCTTTTCTGTATTTGAAAATCTGTTTCCAACAAATTCAAACCAACGGTATTCGCCATTGGAGCACTTCAGGCGAAGAATCTCCCGTTTTTGCCAATTTTTTTCAGCAGCTCCCTGGATGGCGCTCAATGCCTTATCCAAATCCTCCTCATGAAGCAGGTCAAAAAGCGAATGATACAGTAATGTCCCGGAATTATAGCCCAACAGGTGTTTTGATGAGGAGCCCGCGTACTGCATGATGCCATCCAGGCCAACGATAAGGGTTAAACCAGGCATATTTTCGAGGACTAATTCCGGCTGGATCATTTTGCTATTCACCGCGTTTCTCCTTTCATGTGGTTTTGCTATTGCTATGCCTTTGTAAAGAAAGGTGCAGACAAAAAATACTTCATAACGTCGATGGATTGAGATAGTATCATAGATCAAATCAGGTTTTTTTTCCAGTAGTCTAGTTAATGTAAAGGAAATCCGAAGAAGAAAGAAAATCGGTGCCTGCCTGAAACAGGCTTCCCGGTAACCGGAGGTCATTTTGGAAAATGCCTTCAAATGGGGGTTTAAATGGCAACCGGCTCATTTTCAAGCCTATTACGGGCACAATCGTTTCCGATTGTGCAATCCCCCTCTTTTTTTGTGGATTGCATTTTAAAATAGTTTTATGGTAATTTTAAAATTTTGAATTAAAACTTATATTTTTGAGGTGGTGAAATCATGCGGGCAAGAGATATCAAGGAACTTGATGACTTCATCAATCAGTGGCGGGATTCTTCCAATAAGATTCGGCATTGTTTTTTGCAGTTAATAGAACACCTGGAAAAAAAAGACCTTGTAAAATTTGAATTTATTCCCAGGCAGGGGCTGACCTATTCATTGCGGGCCAGTCACCCCAATCAACGCTCCCGCCCCCTGTTTGCTATGATCGATGTAATCGAGGACGATCCGCGCTGGCTTTCCGTCTGTTTTTTCGGAGAAATGATTACAGATCCCGAGGAAAAAGGAGATATGGTGCCCGAAGGCCTGCTCGGCGAAGATGCGCATTGCTTCGATCTGGATGAATGCAATGAAACGCAATCGGCTTATGTCGCCGCCAGGATTGATGAGGCTTTTAACAGTGCGTCCAATGCCTGAAATCATTTCTATGGGCTGATCGGCAGGTGTCGGAAAAGGGGTAAATAATGTGTCGATGGCGTTTTTTTTATCGAACAATCGGTGTGCTGTGCATTCTTTGGCTGTTGATGGCCGCATGCAGCAGTGTACCTTTCACCGAGAGAAAGCAGCTCAACCTGATTCCCGCCGCTTCCATGCTTTCCATGAGCTATCAGCAGTATGAACAGGTTCTTGAAAAAGCCAAGTTGAGCGATGACAAAGAAAAAACCCGAATGGTCAAGCGGGTGGGCCGCCGCATTCAGGAGGCAGTGGAACAGTATTTTGACAGGCAGGGCGAGACCCAGCGGCTTGAAAATTACAAGTGGGAATTCAAGCTTGTTGAAAGTGATCAGGTCAATGCCTGGGCCCTGCCCGGGGGCAAGGTGGTCGTGTATACCGGCATACTGCCGGTTGCCCGTACAGAGAACGGGCTTGCTGTAATAATGGGTCACGAAGTCGCCCATGCAGTGGCGCGCCATGGCAATGAACGCATGAGCCAGTCCATGCTCGCCCAGTTTGGATCCGTGGCCCTTTCCCAGGTAATGCAGGAGAAGCCGGAGCAGACCCGGCAGTTATGGATGATGGCCTATGGCCTGGGAGCGCAGGTCGGTTTGATTTTGCCCTACAGCCGGCTCCATGAGAAGGAGGCGGATCACCTGGGACTTATTTTTATGGCCATGGCCGGCTATGATCCCCATGCAGCGGTTGATTTCTGGCAGCGCATGGCGGAGAAAAAAGAGGGCAAAGCCCCTCCTGAATTTCTGAGCACGCATCCGGCGGATCAGACGCGTATTGCCGCCATTAAAGAGCTGATGCCCAAAGCCATGTCATATTATAAAAAAAATTGACGGTTTTGGAAAAAGAGCGCTGGGTTTCGCGCAACGCCGCAGCCGCACGCATCATCTGGCGCATGTAACGCATACCATTGCTGTTGATGTCAGGCTTTTTTGATAGCGCGTGGCTAGTTTGGGATAGAAGGAAAGGCCCCGGCGGGGTGGCCCTATCTTTTTTTGAGGGATGCCCCCGTGGCCGGGCAGACGTTATTTTTTTTCACTGATGCTTTGTTCCCTCAGCGCTTGCCAGCTTTTTGTTGCCGGAAAGAGATGCATAAAGCTGGCTCAGCTTTTTTTTGGTCATAAGGAAGCGTTCCAGTTCTTCCCCCTCCAGGGTCCGTCCCGGCGGGGTCTTTAGGCTGGTGGGGTTGATCGGTTCTCCGTCGCGCCGGATTTCAAAATGCAAATGCGGTCCTGTAGATCTGCCAGTGGAGCCGACATAACCGATAATTTCACCCTGCTTGACGCGAACCCCCCGGCTGATGTCCCGGGCATAATCGCTCAGGTGGCCGTAAACGGTTTGGTACAGGTTGGGATGGCGTATGCGAACATAGTTGCCGTACCCACCGTTAGGCCCTGCAAATTCAACAATCCCGTCGCCTGCCGCCATTATGGGCGTACCTTTTGGGGCGGCAAAATCAAGCCCCCGGTGCATCTTGTTGTAGCCCAGAATGGGGTGTTTGCGCATGCCGTAACCGGAACTGATGCGGGCGCCTTCTATGGGGGTGAGCATCAGGGCCTTTCGTACACTCCTGCCCTGGCCGTTGAAGAGATGGGAAAACCCGTCGTTTGTTTCGTGCCGGTAAACCCGGAGGGCTTTGCTCCGGGTATGTAAGGCGGCATAGTGCACTGCACCGGCCTCTATCACCTTTCCACTCTTAGCGTCAACTTTTTCTTCATACAGCACCTCGATCCTGTCTCCAGGTTGAATGTCGCGCTGAAAATCAACATCATAAACATAGGCCCGCAACATCTGCATCAGTACTTCAGTGGGCAGATCCGCATCCTGTGCGGCCTGATAGAGGCTGGATTTAATAGTGGCCTTGCCCTGATTAAAACGGGTTTCCAGTTCACGGCTTGTCTGGCGGGTCTGAAAGCCGTGGTCCACCCCTCGCATGACCTCTATTTTCCGCCTGGTGTCCAATTTCAGGTGGAGGCATTGAAAGATCGGCTTGTACCCGTTGTAGGTGATAAAGTCCAGGCTCATTTCATGGCCCTTGCGGAGTTTTCCGGGATCAAAAACCGATTTCAGGGCCTCTATCACGTCACGGGCCACTTCATCTTTTACACGGGCCCAGCGCAAAATGCTGCTCAGGGTGTCCCCGGCGGAAACGGTAACGGTGACTTTTTTGACCGCGGTTCCGAAATCCTGTTCCCAGGGCGTTCGCGCACCGGGGTTTGCGGGCAGTGATGAGGCGTCGTCAAGTTGGTTGTTTGGAAGATTCCGGGGCAATGGGCTCAATTTTAGCTTCTGCCCATTGTGTGGGATGCAGCTTAAAACAGGGCTGGACTGCAGACCGAAATAAACAGCCAGCAGCACCAGGAACACCAAAAACAGCCAGGCAGCTCTTTTGGTATTCCTTATCCTGCCGCATTTTAGTGAATTGATATAGGCCTGATATTGGTATTGCCGGTACCGCATCTCTTTGCTATCCTATGGTTTCAAAAAATTATCCTATGGTTTCAGAAAACCTATGGTCTCGAAATTTAGATTTCAACTAATCTCTATATCATTGATGATAGGAAAATTCAACAAAGAATTTAATCGTCGGCATTGCTTGTTAACAGGACGGCTTAAATCTAAGCCATCCGTGGTCCATTGACAGCCGGGCGTTGAGCTGTAGTACAGAGTCTTGCCAATAAGATTAAAGCCCGTCGCTTNCCGTGATTGGCGCGGTTAAAGTTTAAAATTTTTACGTACCCAAAACCGGCTTGAGCTGCAGGGAAGGTGAAAACACCGCCTTTTAAGATTCAGGCGGTAAGAGAAAAGGGGCGTGAAGAAAAATTTCGATTTCTGCGGATTATTTTTTTCGCGCGCTGAATTGTCTGGCACCCGCTACCGTTTCCCCGCCTTCTATAACCTTCAGACCGAGTTTAAATTCCAGGGCCATTCCCTCGGTCCGTGATTGGTCAAATCCCTGGTACACGGCCTGCCGGTCGCTTCGAAGGCAGAACTGGGGGAAAGCAGCTATCTTGGCAGCCAGGCGCCCGGCTTCTTCCCGGGCTGTTCCCTCTGCCACTACATAGTTGGCAAGCCCCATTTGAAGGGCCTCCCGGGCATCAACGCTGCGGCCTGTAAGGATGAGATCCAGAGCCCTGCCCATTCCGATGATTCTTGGCAGCCGCTGGGTTCCTCCGTCAATTAAAGGGACACCGAATCGCCGGCAGTATACCCCAAAAACCGCCGTTTCCTCAACTACCCGAATGTCGCACCAACAGGCCAACTCCAGGCCGCCGGCCACAGCATAGCCGGATACAGCGGCAATAACCGGCTTGTCCAACTGCATGCGGGAGGGACCCATCGGAGCGTTTTTGGTCATATCCGGGTCCAATCGATTGGCATGTTTATGGGAAGGCTCCGCGATAGCGCTTAAATCGGCCCCGGCACAAAAGGTGCCCCCTTTTCCCCATAAAATTGCCACTCTGGCAACCGCGTCTGCATTAAAATCTCTGAAAGCAGCTGCCAGGCTATCAGCTGTTTCCCGGTCAACGGCGTTTTTTTTCTCCGGCCGATCAATGACAATGGTCCATACATCGTCCTGTTTGTCAATCCATACGTTCATTTTTCCTCCTTCCTGCACACGCTGAAAAAGAAGTCCCGCGAGGGTTTTAGGCCCACGGCCATCACGCTTGGAAATATGTAATTACGGATTGTCTGCTTTGATATCAAGCCTTATTTAGGGAGAGAATGAAAACCGTCCGGTTTGCCTTCCCTGATTAGAATGAAAAAGGATTTTGACAAAAGCCTGGTTTTCGTTGGGAGCTATTTAATCAGGGATGCGCTGAATTGATTTTTGCCCCTTTAAGTTATGTAGAAGCGACGTGGGGGGCCCCGGAGGTTTACAAAAATTCAGGGTAATGTTATAAGACTCACATGTCGGGATCATGTTCGCGGTTCCGGGCAAGTCAAGCTTGGTGCAGGTTGGGGAAATCCAACATTTTTTCGGGCATCGCCTAAAATGGACAATAGACGCAATTTTTACCGAATTCTAGAAGTGCAGCCGGATGCTTCCTTTGATGTTATCCGGCACAATTATAAACTCCTCCTGCAAAAATTGCGGGTACATCCCGACCTTGGCGGCAGTCACAGGGATGCAGCGCTTATCAATCTGGCTTTTGAAACTTTGAGCGACCCTGAGAAGCGGCTCAGGTATGACCGTCAACTATTAGAGCAACACAACATTGTCACATTGTCCCAGGGCCATCTGAAGCGTCCCGGTTTTTTTGTCGCCAAGTCCCTGCGCCGTCCATCCATTTCTTATGCTCCGCTACAGCAGAATCGTCGAAATTACTACAGAATCATGGGCTTGCAGCCGGATGCGCATGCAGCAGTCATACGAGAGACTTATCTGGCGCTTCTGGATAAATCCGACATCCCGCAGGATTTGCTCCATGAAGCCTTCGTTGTTTTAAACAATGCCAAAAAGCGTGCTGAGTATGACAGGCTCCTAAAGCAATACGGGCACCGGGAGGCGCTGAAGAAAATGCAGGCAGATGGCTTTAAAATAAACGATTTTTCCCCTTCCGAAAGCCAGGCCTCTTTCCCGTCTCCATTTGCCGGCAATGCGTTAAACGGTTATGCCGGCTATTCAGCAAATCCAGTCCATGATACCGGGGATCAAAATGATTTGTCAATTTTCAGACCCTTGATTACTCAGTATTGCATTTTTTGCAAGACGCCTCATGACTTTGATTCCGCGGCCGATATAAAAAGACTTTGTCCGGTTTGTTCAAGTCCTTTATTTTCCGTGGCCTCAGAGATGCCAGGCAAAACAAAACGAGCGCTGGTACGTATGAGGAAGGAAGGCGCAATTGTTTTCTGGGTCTATTGGCCAAGCCGGAAATTGGGCGGACGGCTTTTTGATATCACCCCCCTGGGGCTTCGTTTCACCACGGAATACGGTCTGGATGTCGGCCAGATAATAAAAATCGACGGGGAAAATTTCAAATCTGTGGCTGAGGTGGTTCACAGCCGGGCGGAAGATTTTCTGACCAGTAACGGGGTCTGTTTTCGAACAGTGGTTTTCAGTTCACCGAAGGGAAACTTTCTTGAAGCGACCGTATAGCGGTTTTTTCTGATGGAACAACAGGCTGGGCATACCAATATCCCCTAAAAATCAAGAGAGGTACAATGAAGGAGAAGACCCGGGAGAATGTGCATACGGCGTTTATTGGCGAGGCAAAGGCGTATTTCCGGCTGCTGGCGTATGCGCAAAAGGCCGAGGAGGAAGAGATCCCGCAGATGGCATTGTTGTTTCGCGCCATTGCCGAGGCCGAGCGTGTGCATGCTACCCGTCACATGGACTTGGTAAAGGATCTGATCGTTGAAGATACGGACACGAATCTGATGAATTCTTTCAAGCGCGAGCAATCCATCAGTGAGAATGAATATCCCGATTTCATCAAGACGGCCGAAGACGAGGGGGAGAAGGGGGCCGCCATCACCTTCACCCATGCCAGGGATGCGGAAACATATCACGCCAAGCTTTATGAGCGCGCCATCTATGATGTGATTAAGGATACCACAAAAGCCTACCATGTCTGCCAGGTTTGCGGCTATGTCACCGGCAAAAAAATACCCGAAAAATGTCCGGTTTGCGGAGCGGGCAAGGACAAATTTAAAACGGTTGAATAAGGAGATTGAGTACCGGTTTCTTTTTTTTTGCGTGCCGGAGCTATCAGACTATATTAAAATAGGAACCCGATGGCGGGGTTTGCTGTTGGCTGTTTCGCAGTTTCCCAAACAGTCAGACTTGATGGACTCGTAAAAAGTCTGATTTTAGATGGCGCCGTAAAAAGTTCAAGATCAAGGCTTGCGCAATTTCGAAGAATGCAGCGGTCTTAGCTAACCGTGAAATTCTGAGAAATTGCGCGTAACGCAGATATTGGACTTTTTACGGTGCCAACAGGCTTGAGTTATTAATTTGGAACCGATCCATAGCCCGGGGGCCGTTCATGCTTGAAAATCTGGATCCCGTTTTACTGGCGCGCATTCAGTTTGCGTTTACAATATCTTTTCACATCGTTTTCCCGGCTTTTACCATTGGCCTTGCCAGTTGGCTGGCAGTGCTTGAATGGCGATGGCTGAGGACCGGAAATCCGATCTTTGCGCAAGTATACCGCATGTGGGTCAAAATTTTTGCGGTCACGTTCGGCATGGGCGTGGTCTCGGGAGTGGTATTGTCATTTCAGTTCGGTACCAACTGGTCGGTTTTCGCGGATGCCGGCGGCAACATTTTGGGGCCGCTTCTGGGCTACGAGGTGCTCACCGCGTTTTTTCTTGAGGCCTCCTTTTTAGGCGTCATGATCTTTGGCTGGAACCGGGTGAGCCCCCGGATGCATTTTGCCGCCACCGTGATTGTGGCGCTTGGGACTCTGGTTTCGGCGTTCTGGATTCTTTCGGCCAATTCCTGGATGCAGACCCCGGCCGGCTACCGCATCGGCGGGCAGGGGCTCCTTTATCCGACCAACTGGCTGGAGATTATTTTCAACCCCTCGTTCCCTTATCGGTTTATTCACATGGTCACCGCCGCTTATCTCACCACCGCCTTTACCGTGGCCGGCATCGGTGCCTTTTACCTGTGGCGGCAGAAGTTTGTCCCCCATGCCCGGGTGATGCTTGGCATGGCCATGATCATGGCCATATTTGTCGCCCCCTTACAACTTTTATTTGGCGATATGCACGGGTTAAACACCTTTGCGCATCAGCCGGCAAAGGTGGCTGCCATGGAAGGGCTCTGGGAGACAACCCGTGGGGCGCCGCTGCTGCTTTTCGGCTGGCCGGACCAGGATGCCGAACGCAC
>P_1C_Sed_2_UnCtyDRAFT_1000308_pt1 | contig 15129 bp, 15 predicted proteins | sample Pon1CUnioCityCA_4_FD_10229 | JGI IMG/M metagenome (IMG submission 10229) | reverse complement strand
GTACGCTTATGTACGCTGCATTCCTCGGGATTTGCGACGCCTTGATCTTGAACTTTTTTCTTTGCCATCTCAAATTGACTTTTTACGAGTCCATCATGCATTGATTTGATTGTCGCCCGATTTTGCAAAGGTGCGGTAGAGCAGGTAGGCGGCGGGGATAAAAATCAGGGAATCCCGGATGATCGTGCCGATGTTGATAATGTCCGTGGAGCTCTGGGAAAAGCACCCGCAATGGATATTGAGGCCGCGGGCCGTGTTATAGGCCAGCACGCTGATGAATGTTACCATTAACAGGTTGTAGATGATCAGTGCGCCTTCCAGCCATATACCCATGATAATCAACCCCCCTGTTAACAATTCCAGCCATGGAAGAAAAATTGCCGCCGGGTTGACCAGGGCTGTTGGCAGAATCTGATAATTAGAAACAGTTTCCGCAAATGCGGCGGGGTTGGATATTTTGGGCAGGGCGGCAAAAATAAAAAGTCCCCCCACAATAATCCGGATGCCAATGAGCAAATAGGGGTCCAGGGTCTTGGAAGAGTTGTTTTTATTTTTTCTGTTGCCGGGACTGCCCCCCCCTGCGGGCTGTTCGGCATCCGAGATTTCGCACAGCAGGGTGGCGTTGCCGCAGACCACGGTTTCAAATTGAAAAACGGGATGATCAATGCCGAAGCGATCCAAAAGCTGCTGCCGGAGTTCTGCTGCCAGGGTTTCGGTCCTGCTGATCATCTGATCGTCAACCGTGAGGTGACAGGTAAAAGCGATGCCACAGCTGCCCACGTGCCAGGCATGCAGGTAATGCGCCGAATGAATTTCCGGACGGTCCTGCAGGAACTGCTGCACCCTTTCCAGCTCCAATTCCTTGGGCACCGCATTCATAAGGATGGTTACCGACTCTTTGACAACGGTCCAGGCATTTTTGAGGATAAAGGCGGCAATGAGCAGGGAAAGCAGGGGGTCAAGCCAGTACCAGGGTTTGATCAGGAGCACCGCACCGTTTGCCAGGACAACCACCGAGGTTAAGAAATCTCCCATCATATGGAGGAATGCGCCGCGGATATTCAAATTGTGGCCTGCGTCCCGGTGAAGTATCCAGGCAGAAAGGCCATTGCCGATAATGCCTACTGCCGCAAGCACCATAACGATCAGGCCGGATACAGCCTCCGGGTTGATGAAACGGTGGACGGCCTCATAGACAATATAAAAAACCGCAGAGGTGAGGATGATGACATTTAACAGGGCGCCGATAATCTCTGCGCGCTGAAGTCCGAAGGTGTGTCTGGCGGATACGCCTTTTCGACCAATGCGGTAGGCAATATAGGAAATTAAGATGGCGACAAAATCGCTGAAATTGTGAACTGCGTCAGAAATCAGGGCGATGCTGTTTGAAAAGATACCGCCGATAATCTGGGCCACCGGAATGAGGAAATTGATCGCCAGGGTGATCAACAGCCTTGCGCCGCGCCCGCTTCCGGCGGGAAGACCTGGGCCGAAGGGCTCGGCCGTTTTCGAATCCGCCGTACATTGGGCGGTGTCATGGTTTCGATGTGGATGTGCGTCTTGAGCCATAGAGGGGTACACTATCCTTCGGGATATGCTTGGGGCAAGCCCTTTTCCTGCCAGCGGCCCCAGCCGTCGTGCAGTGCTTTTGCGTTTGTATAGCCGAGATCCTGTAGAAATGCGGCCATAAAATCTGACAATTCACAGGACTTACCGTCACAATAGGTGATAATCGGTTTGTCCAGGGGGGTGTTTTGAATCACTTCAAACCATTGCTCTTCAGCTTTCTGCCAGGGAAGATTAACCGCGCCCTTGATGTGTCCGGACTGGTAGGCCGATTCCGGCCGCGCATCAATGAATAGCGCCGCATTGTCTTTGTAGAGACGCTCCGCCTCCTTCAGGGATATCCGTAAAGGATTGTTTTCCCCGGAATTGGTCCTGGTTTCAATATCTCCGGGAGGCCAGACAGGGAGTTGGGCGCTGCGGATGGTATTTGTGCCGAAACCAAGGGTTGCGGAGATCAATGCGATCAAAAAAATTTGGTAAATACTTTTCATAGCGATACCAGTATAAAAAAAATTTTATTAACCGCAGATTAAAACGCGTAACAATGCGTCGTGTCAAGACAAAACCGAACGCGGCAGGGTACGGAAAGATGGTTGACGAGAAATCTTCATGCCTATACAACAAGGGCTTTGATTTTGAGTTTATTGGAAAAGGAGGCAAAAAGAAAGTAATGTTTAAGGTGCGACAATTGATTTTGTTTTTTTTCGCTATTGCAGCCGTTCTGCTGCTAATGGACCACGGTCTGCAGGCAGGCAGCCGGCAGAGTTTAAAATATAATGAATCCAGGGGGGAGAAAGTCGGTACCCGGCATTTTTATGTCGAGGACAATGGCAAGGGGGTGGCCATTTCCTCATCCATGGCGGGCAGCCATGCCCTGACCCGCTGCGACGATTTTGGCAACACCCGGCAATGGGTTGTGAATAAAAACAAGATGAACATACGGGCCATACGTGAGGGCAATACAATTCAGGTTACCGGCCGTTCAGGAGATAAAGCCGTGGATAAACGGCTGACAGTGGGCGATGGGCTGCCCTGGTTTCAATCCTTGTATTATGCTCTTAGCCGGTTTGTTCAAGGCGAGCAGAAACAGGTCGAGTTCTGGATGATTCGGCCGGACAATCTGAGCCTTGTCAAATTGCGGGCTGAAAAGGAATCGGTTGCAATCATCCGCTTAAACGGCAGCGAGGAAAGGACTCAAAAGGTTAAATTGAGTGCGACGGGTCTGTTGAAATATATCTGGCACGGATATTACTGGTACCGCAAAGAAGATGGGGTGCTTTTGCAGTATAAAGATATGAAGGCGCTTCCCGGCCGGGCCAAGTTGACGATGCATTTGACCCGCGCAACCCATGCCAGGTTTTAAAAAGGAGGGTCATCAAATTATGGATTTCTGTTCAATGCGGCCCATATGGCTGGATGAAAATCTTGACCGGGTTAAAGTCATCGATCAACGCAAGCTTCCGCATCAACTGGCGTTTCTGGAACTGACCACAGTGGATGCGGTGATTTATGCGATCGTGGAAATGGTGGTCCGGGGCGCCCCGTTGATCGGGGTAACCGGCGCGTACGGGATTTTTGTGGCCCTGAAAAATGCCGGCGCCGCCGATTGCGATGATGCCGCTATTCAAAGGGACGCCGAGCGCATCAAGGCTGCGCGTCCCACGGCGGTTAACCTGGCCTGGGCGGTTGATCGGAGTATGGAAAAAATTTTGGCTTGCTCTTCAGTGGAAGAACGTATCGATGCGGCCCGGCGAGAAGCCGCCCGTGTCGCTGAAGAAGAAGTGGCCAACTCCAGGGCCATCGGCCGCTATGGCCTCACCCTGATCGAGCCGGTGGCCCGGCAAAAATCCGGTGCACCGGTCCATATTTTAACTCACTGCAATGCCGGCGGCCTTGCCTGCATTGAATACGGGACCGCCACCGCGCCAATCTACGAGGCGTTTAACGCGGGCTACAATGTCCATGTCTGGGTGGATGAAACCCGGCCCCTGAATCAAGGGGCCCGCCTGACCGCATGGGAGCTTGCCCGGCACGGGGTGCCCCACACCGTGATCACGGACAACGCCGGCGGGCACCTTATGCAGCATGGACTTGTGGACATGGTGATTGTGGGAACGGACCGGACGACTTACACGGGTGATGTCGCTAATAAAATCGGCACCTACCTGAAGGCTCTGGCGGCAAAAGATAATCATATCCCGTTTTACGTGGCCCTTCCTTCGTCCACGTTTGACTGGACCACCAGCGACGGTGTTCGCGATATTCCCATTGAAGCGCGCGACCCGGATGAGGTGCGCTACATGCCGGGCTTCAAGGGCAATGCCGGCTACCTTCTGGTGCCTGAGAACAGCCCGGCCGGAAATTATGCCTTTGATGTGACCCCTGCCCGGCTGGTTACGGCCTTTATAACGGAGCGCGGTATCTGCAAAGCCTCTGAAGCCGATATCCGGCGGCTTTTCCCGGGCTGAGGACCAGGCGGTGATCGCCCTTCGCCCGCTTGTTCATTTACGCTGGAATCAAACTTGTTTGTCTGCTAATATGGCTCCATAAAATTACGGGCTTGTTGGGAGCAGCCAAAATTGTCCCCACCTGAAACCTGAAACCTGAAACCTGAAATGAACCCTGCATTCATGCCAAGTGAGCTGGAAAAAAAGTTAATTGCGGTGCTTCAGGGCGATATCCCGGTAACCCGGCGCCCTTATCTGACAATTGCCGAAATTATCGGCGAAGATGAGGACACCGTGATAGCGGTGTTAGACGATCTCTATCAACGGGGCGTGATCCGACGTTTCGGCGCCACCCTGCGCCACCAGAAATCCGGTTTTAATGCCAATGCCATGGTGGCATGGCAGGTGGATGAGGGCGCTATTGAGTCCGTCGGGGAGCAGATCGCCGCCTGTGCTGCGGTAACACACTGTTACCGCAGAGACCCGGCGCCGGACTGGCCGTATAATCTCTACACCATGGTGCATGCCTCGGATGAGGCCGCTTGCCGTGAAATTGCCCGCAAAATATCAGAAGATACGGGCATTACCGCCTATACCATGTTATTTAGCCGCCGTGAGCTCAAAAAAACCTCCATGCAGTATTTTGACAACGAATTCGACGACCTTTCCTGAGCGCCCCCATGACCCCGCATATCCTGCTGGTCAATCCCTGGATACATGATTTTGCCGCCTATGACGTCTGGGCCAAGCCCTACGGGCTGCTCTCATTGGCGGCCATCTTGAGATCCCACGGTTTTGACGTCTCCTACATGGACTGCCTGGACCGGTTTCACCCCATGGCCGAACCCGCCTCCCCGGCGGCCAGAAACGGGCGGGGGCCATACCTGAAAGAGCGCATTCCAAGGCCTGCGGGCCTCCCTGATGTGCCAAGGAATTATTCCAGGTACGGTATCCGGCCGGCATGGCTGCGCCAGGACCTTTCGAAAATTTCCAAACCGGATTTGATACTTGTCACCAGTCTTATGACCTACTGGTACCCCGGTGTTGTGGAGACCATAGATCAACTGCGTCTGATGTTTCCGGATGTGGCGATTGTGCTGGGGGGAATTTATGCCACCCTCTGCCCCGGGCATGCCGAGAGCGTCACAGGGGCCAACGCGGTCATAACAGGAGATGCCTCCGGCCGCATCCTCTCTGTCGTCGAAGCGATTACCGGCGTTGGCCGGCAGCCGCAGTTTGATCCGGGAGACCTGGATACCTATCCCTGGCCGGCCTTTGATCTCCAGCAAAAGATCTCCTATGTGCCGCTGCTCACAGCCCTGGGCTGTCCCTATTCCTGCGATTACTGCGCCTCAAGGCGCCTCCAACCCAAACGGCTGCGGCGCTCACCGGAAAACGTTATCTCGGAGATCCGTCACTGGCACAAGGTTTACGGGGTAAAAGATTTTGTGTTCTATGACGACGCGCTGCTTGTTGACTCAGCTTCTCATGCAATCCCCTTGTTTGAGCAGATTGTCCAAACTCAGATGGCAATCCGGTTTCATACGCCGAATGCGGTTCATATCAGGGAGATCACGCGAAAAACCGCCGATCTGATGGCTCGCGCCGGGTTTGCCACCCTGCGGCTGGGCCTTGAGACCCTGGATTTCAGCCACCGCGCAATGGATCACAAGGTTCAAAGGGAGGAATTTTTCCAGGCTGCCGCCTTTCTGAGAGAAGCCGGTTTTGACTCCAGACGGGTGGGCGCCTACCTGCTGGTCGGACTTCCCGGCCAGGAAGCAGCTGTTGTGGAAGATGCCATCCGCATGGTGAAGCAAACCGGGATTCAGCCCATACTCGCCTATTACAGCCCCATTCCCCATACCGCCATGTGGCCGGAGGCACTCCGGGCATCACGCTATGATCTGGCATCCGACCCCATATACACCAATAACGCCATTTTTCCTTGCCAGAGCGCCTTTGACTGGAAAACGCTCTCCCGGCTCAAGCAGTTGGCATCCGGGTAATTTCCTCTGTGGCGCTTGCCGGAAGTGTAGTTTTTCAGTTTACTGGCGGGCATCGGGAGCCGGGCCGACAAACGAAATCCTGTCGCCGACGCTCACCCCTATCCGGTTGAAGAAGCCCCGGTTGGTTTCAAGGGCATATTGCGCTTTTTGTTTTGAGCGGATAATGGTCTCATCCAGGGGCTTCATTTGCTGGATGTCTATAATGGTCTTGTCTTTGTTAATAAAAGCGATATCAAGGGGGATAAAGGTGTTTTTCATATAAAAATGCCGCTGCTTTTCTTCCGGATAGACAAAGAGCATGCCTTTGTTTTTATCCAGGTTCTTCCTGTACATCAGCCCCTTTTTCCTGGCTTCATTGCTTGCGGCAACTTCAACTGAATATGTTTGGCCGCCGAGTTTAATTGCCGCGGTGTCCTGGCTCTCGGAACAGCCTGTTGCAATCAGCAGCGCGAGAAGGCAGAGAATCGGGATTTTGAAAATAATTGACGGGTAATTCATAATAGCTGCCTTTTGGAGTCGTGTGCTTGATTTTAGCCCGCCCCTCCTTTTATATAAACATTATTGCGAACAAAAGCAGGTATCCCGCCAGAAACAAGGTCGGGGTATCCCAGGTATGCGGTGAGAAAGCCTCGGTGAGGGTCATGGCTATCGGCATCGTCGCCATTGCGGCAATAAACTGGGCCGGGGTAAAAGCGGCGTGGAACGCTGCGATGACCACCACGCTGGTAATAAAAACGCAGGCACTGCCTTCCAGGGTCCGGTAATATTTTTTTTTCGTAAAAAGGGCTCTGACCTGGTATTTGTGTCGGCCGAACCGCACCCCTACCGGTTCGGCAAGGCCATCGCCGATACAGGCGATCAACAGGGGCAGCATTATCAGGTGCATCAGGCCGTGGACCATATACAACACAATAAAGGGAATGATTACCAGGTAGCCCGCGATTACCTGCGTAGAGAGCCACAACAGTGTCATGGGGCGGTCTTCCGGGCGGTCAAATCCTGTAAACATCATGTTGACGAAAGGAATCTGCCGCCGTACGGGGTAGATATATATCAACAGGGTAATGATGGTGATAATGAAACCGATTAAAAAGACCCCTAAACTCTGTTCATAAACGATTATCCGGTCCAGGAAAAAGGGGATTAGAAAAAGGCTGAAATGCCCAATCTTTCGGGTGTAATTGACTTTTAACGATTTGTGTACGACCAACATCCCGCAGCCGTATTGGATCATATACAGTAAAAACAGTTTAACTGCCTGGTTTGCAAAAAACAGCGTTGCCATTGCAGTAGCGCCTTGTTTAGAGGTTAATCTCACGGCTCGCTGATGCCGGGCATGCGTGCATCCCGGTATTCCGGTTGTTCGATCATCCGCTGCAGTCCCTGAAGGGTTTTGAGCGGCGTGTCTGCTGCAGTGGCGTTGTACATCGGCGAGGGGAGAGATCCGCCCGGATTGGCATGGATTTCATAAATAACCGCTATTTGCCCTTCCCCTTTAGGGGTAAGCTGCCACCGGTTAGTCATCGCCGGTATACGGACATAATCGTCCTGCTCCGGGAATGCCTCCGGACGCGCCACCATGTCAATAACAACCTCCTTTGTGTCCGGATCCTGCGATAATTTCGAGTAAACGACCATATCTCGATCCTTCACCGGCCAAGGACTGTCCTGGGCGGTATAGGTGAGCCGTTCGGTTTTGCTGAACTGCTCCACTATTTTGGCGTGCTTCATTTGGTGCATCCACTCGGGAAACGAATCCGTATCCGCGATCAGGTTGACGACGGCCCCAAGCGATGTCTTCACCGTGGTCACCCCGCGGGTTGCAATGAAGTCGGAGCCTTCGACACTGCGGGTGTAGACAACAATGTGCTTGTCTTCATCCGTTTCGGCTTTTTGCCAGTCCTGCCTGGCAAGCAGGGATATCGGTGTAAGTAGAAGCACCGCTGCCAGGATCCATGCTGAAATAATCTTGTTATACATAAAATCCCCCTGGGCATCCATGAAGTCGTAAACGATTCATCGCCCTAATTTTAAAAAAAACAGAATGGCTGGCTCCTAAGCAGGCATTGGTTGAGAGATGCCGGTGGCCGGTACTGTATGCCTTCGGGCAATTGGTCTTGGACCGGGCGATGGCTTTGGTGGCCAGTCACCGCAAACAGTCACAAGTGCTTACGCTTTTATATGAGGATGTTTTGGGGAAGACTGGCGGAAAAACCGCGGTGCCTTCCCCGGGTAGTGGTTGTTTTACGTGACGCAGTGTTTAAAAGCTAATCGTTTTTTTTCTTTTCCATTTCTTCATCCCGCAATACCCGGCGCAGGATTTTGCCCACCGGGGAGACCGGAATTTCATCCCTGAATTCAATATATTTGGGACGCTTGTAGCCGGCCATGTTTTCTTTGCAGAATTCCCGGATTTCTTCCTCGGTGGCCTGTTCGCCCGGTTTTAAATTAATGTAGGCCTTGACCGACTCGCCGCTTTTCGCGTTCGGGATTCCCACGACGGCTGCCAGCTGGATTTTGGGATGCGTAAAGAGGATGTCCTCCACGTCCCTGGGGTAGACGTTGAAGCCGCCGACCAGGATCATGTCTTTCTTTCGGTCCGTGATAACAATAAACCCGTCTTTATCAACATGGCCGATATCGCCGGTCAGAAAATAGCGGCGACCCTCGATTTCCCGGAAAACGGCCTGATTTTCATCCGGCCGGTTCCAGTATCCCTGCATTACCTGCGGCCCGGAAGCGGCAATTTCGCCGTCCTCGCCCAGGGGCAGTTCGTTTTTCCCGGTATCCAGGTCGACGATTTTAATATCGGTGCCGGGAAGGGGAAAACCGATACTCCCGATTCTGCGGTTGGCCTGGTCCGTAGGATTGGAGGTGAGCACAGGGGATGTCTCGCTCAATCCATAGCCTTCAAATATTACCGCCCCGGTTTTTTCTTCAAACTGCTTGCATACTTCCGGAGGCAGGGGCGCTCCGCCGGAGAAGCAGCCCATCAAGGAGGTCAGGTCAAACTTGTCGATCATTGAATGGTTGGTAAAGGCGACAAAAATGGTAGGCACGGCGGGCATAATCGTTGGTTTGTATTTCTGCACCGTCTGGAGCACTTCCGTGAAAGGCGGGTCACCTGCCCTTGGATCGGGAACCGCGATCATCTTGCTGCCGCCGCTGCAAGCGGAGAGCAAGCAAACGGTCAGGCCGAAGCTGTGGTACCAGGGAAGTACGCCGAGATAGGTGTGAAAGCCGCCTTTGCGCATTTTTTCGGGCTTTCCGCCGGGTTCGTGAATCAACCGGCCCCATTCTTCCAGCGCCCTGACATTATAGGTGAAATTGGTATGGACAAGGGCTGCGCCCTTGGGCTTGCCGGTCGTGCCGCCCGTGTAGATAATAAGGGCCAGGTCCTCGCTGGGGTTGATTTTAATCGACGGCGGTTTGGGTTCGGCGGATGCCACTGCGTCATCAAAGGACTTATGGGCGGGGTCATGACTCTCCGCCTTTGGAATTTTTCCCAGCAGGGATCCGAGAATGCCTTTAATTTTTGGTAGATAAGCTTTTACGTTGCAGTAAACTACGGTTTTTACGTCAGTATTTTTAACGGCTGCCACCGCGGTCGGGTAAAATTCGGGGTGATCCATGCAGAAGACAGCTTTGGCACCGGCATCGTTTAGCTGATAATTGAGCTCTGATGCCGTATATTGTGGGTTGCAGGTCACGCAGATGCCGCCGGCTTTGAGTATGCCGAAGAAGATGGCCGGGTAATGGGGGAGGTTGGGTAAAAAGATGGCCACCCGGTCCCCTTTTTTTATGCCGGCGGAAGCCAGAAAATTGGCCACGCGGTCTGCCGTTTCCTTGACCTGGGCATAGGTACGGGTGCTGTCGTTGAAAATCGTGTAGACATTGTCCGGATAATCACGGGCAGAATCGTCTAAGAGTGAAAATACAGGATGGTTATAACGTTCAGGATCAATGTCCTGGGCGACCCCTTGGGGCCATTTGTCGGTGGGCCAGGATGTGGCGACCATAGCAACTCCTCATTGTTTGGGTTAATAACAAAGGGTAAGGCGGTAGACAGAAATTAAACTAAATCACTGTTCAGTTAACATAACTAAACCCTCGTGTCAAAACAAGAATTGGTTTTGTCCCCGATATCTCAGTTTCGGGTAATTGTTTAACCGGGGATGGGTGCAGTGTGCCACGGCTGTCCGCAATGCAGCGCGTATCGCTATTTTTCACTTTGCCAGCAAGCATTCGATACGGGCAATTAATTTTTCGGCATCTTCAGGGCTTTTGATGGACCAGATGGTGTGCTGTTTGAATGCGCTCAGGTCGGCACAGGCTGTGGGGCAGCCCTGAATCGCCAGGATCAGCGAAATGCCTTCGCTCTTCGCCGGCAGAAACCGGACTTTTCCTTCGAGGCGAAGTTGCATCTGCTCAACCAGTTTAACACGATTATAGCCCGGTTTACAGCCGCCGCAATACTTGATGCCAATCTTTGGCGGTTCTGTTTTATCCGGCATTGATTGCTCGCAACGTCGCTTGAAGAAGGGGAAGTGACGCGGGCCCCTTCCATCGTTTAACTACTTTCATTTTCACGTTTAATTTTATTTCCTGCGCCGGGCGGCCAGTTCGGCTTGCAGGTCATCAATGCGCCGGTGGTTGTCTTCGGATCCGATATAGGAGCGGAAAAGCCATTCCTGGATGCGCATGGCGCCATCCAAGTCCTGGTCCAGGATCATATTGCCGAGTCGTTTGGACTCCTTTAAACAGCCCCTGTCAAAGGTCGCCATATCCCGGGCGATCTTACCGACAGAAGCCAGTAGTTCACCTTCGGGAAAGACCTTGCTTACATAGCCCATGCGTTCTGCCTCATAGGCATCGTAAATGCGGCCGGTCAGCGCCACTTCCTTGGCCCGGCCCAGGCCAATGATCCGCCAGAGCGGATCCATTATCGGCGTAAGGGAAAGGGCGATCTCCCGCTGGCCGAATTTGGCCCTTTCTGATGCGTAGCGGATATCGCACATCATGGTCAGATCAAAGCCGCCGGCTATGGCGGGGCCGCCCACAGCGCAGATGACCGGCTGGGAGCAAAATAAAATCGCCCGGTAAGCCCGGTGGAAAAGATTCGTGTAAGCTTCATTGGAGACTTTTTCGAGTTTTCTGATTTCATCGAGGTCAAAGCCCGCGGAAAAATAGCGCTCTCCGCCTGTAAAAATAATGACATGGATGTCTTCCCGGCGGCCCAATTCGGAAAATGTCGTCTCCATCTCTTCCAGAACGGCAGGCGACAGGCTGTTGCCCTTATCGCTCCGGTTGATCAACACATTGGCCACTCCATGATCTGTGGAGATCAATAAGTATCTGTTCTCCATAGCCTTTTCTCCGTCTTTTTTCCGGCCTGGATTCGCCCGGGCCGTTTATTTTCCCAGTTTTTCCAGCGCGGCAATGGTTTCATTCGGGTCCGGCCGTACCATGTAGTCCGCATTGACTGCTGCATATCGTATTACTTGCTGCTGGTCAACGATGTAGCGTGCCGGCATGGGCAGTTGCCAGGAGCCGTCAGCATTGGATTTTGACACATCAATGCCCAGCTTCCGGATTTCCGCGTTGGCCGCCGCTAGAGCCTCCAGTTCCCGGTGAATTTTTTTCATCCCCTCTGGTATCACTGGATTGTCAACTGGCATATCAGCCCCTCCCAAATAGTTTGATAACAGGTTGCAGTTTTTTTGGAAATGGGCTTCCCTCAATTGCAATCAATCCCCTGGTGTTAAAGTTAACCGCTGGACCGTGCCCGTCTCCGTGTTGACTAGGCAGAAGCCCGGTTGTTCGTCCTTGCCCATGATGTCTCCGGGGTTTAACAGCATTGTTTCATCCCTTTGCGCTTTAAAAAATGTGTGGGAGTGACCGAAGCAGACCAGGCGATATTTCCCGGTGGCGGCCAACCCTTCGGCAACCGGCCATTGATGGGTATAGGCAATACGAAAGTCATCGATATCGATCTCGCCGATCAGGGCGTCCAAGCGGATCAGACCGTTTGAATTAGCGGCGGTTTGGGTCAACAGGTGCTGGTCCCCGTCATTGTTTCCGAAAACGGCGCTTACGGAAATCCCGGCTGTTTGTAGTTCCTTCAATACAAAGGGGGCTACAAAGTCACCGCAATGAATAATGTGGCGGGCCTTTTCCTGCTTTATTAATCCCAAGGCGGCTTTCAGATTACCCAGGTGGTCATGCGTGTCGCTCATTACAGCAATTATCATCGGATGTTTGCCTCCTGTAAGGTTTGACGGCTTCGTAAGAAGTTTTTTCGGCACCGTCGCTATGCGTCGTTTTTTTGGTAAATTGCAGGACTGCAACCGCAGATATGGGCACCCGTTGAGCGCCAACCCAATACCCGCAGGATTATTTTTTAAACCTAATGGCGCAAAAAAACAATTTCAACCCCTCCGCACCCTTGATTGCCGGCTGGAAAAAATTTGAAATAATCATTAATGGACTCGTAAAAAGTCTGATTTTAGATGGCGGGGTAAAAAGTTCAAGATCAAGGCTTGCGCAATTTCGAAGAATGCAGAGTGCTTATCTGTACGTGAAATTCTGAGGAATTACGCGTAACGCAGATATTGGACTTTTTACGATGCCATCATCATTGAGCGGTTTATTTTTTGTTATAATCACTATATAGTATCTGGCATATGGGCAGCTTGCCCTGACAGCAATTTCAGGAGCCGGATATTATGGAAAAATCCAAAACAGATGGGGACGATTCAAAAAGCAGCGGAGAAAAAACGGCCGCTTCCGGATTGGCTAACTTTTTGGAATCTCACAAGAATGAGCGGCACGTGATTGTTCTCCAGGAGTTTCCGGATCCGGATGCCATTGCTTCAGGCTTTGCCCACCAAGCCATCAGCCGCCATTACAATATTGAAACCGATATCTTATACAGCGGAAAGATCAGCCATCAGCAAAACATCGCCCTGGTCCATTTGCTGGGGATAGAATTGACCCGTTTTGACAAATCCGTCGACCTGGGCGTATACGATGGTGCGGTATTTGTGGACAACCAGGGAACTACGGCCGGCCCTGTCATTGATGCCCTGGAAGCGCAATCTGTCCCCGCGCTTATAGTGATCGATCATCATGAACCACAGAAGCGCTTGAAGCCTCAATTCAAGGATGTACGAAGGGAGATGGGGGCGGCGGCCACCATGTATACGGAGTATTTACAATCCGGCATTATCAAGCTGGATAAATCCGATAAAAACCATGTGCTGATTGCTACAGCCCTGTTTCATGGCATAATTACCGATACCTCCGGATTCATCCGGGCCCGGCCGGAGGATTTTCATGCGGCCGCTTTTTTGTCCGAATACCGGGACCCGGATCTGCTGGAACAGATCATGAATCAGGCCCGCTCCCGGCAGACCATGAAGGTTATTTACCGGGCCCTTGGCAGCCGGGAGACGGTGGAGAACTTCTCCGTTGCCGGCGTTGGATATCTGCGGGCCGAAGATCGCGACGCCATCCCCCAAGCTGCCGATTTTCTGATTACCGAAGAAAACGTGCACACGGCCATAGTCTATGGCATTGTTTCCGGAGAGAACTGGGAGGAATCCCTGATCGGGTCCCTGCGGACCCATCGGATCACCATAGATCCGGATCAATTTATAAAGGAAACCTTTGGCAAGGATGTCAGCGGCCAGTATTTTGGCGGCGGCAAAATTTCGGCCGGCGGCTTTCATATACCTGTCGGGTTTCTATCGGGCGGCGATGATGAAGCGTTCCGGGAACAGAAATGGGAAGTCTTCAACGATCAGGTCAAGGAGAAGATTTTTGCCAAAATCGGTGCCAATCCCAACGAAGCCGACGCGGGCGGGAAGAAATAAGACGGCATCAAACATCCTTTTGGGGCCTGGAAATAGCCAACCCCTAAACTATAGCTGCCTTTCCGTGGCAAGGAACCGTTGTTGATGGCAATGAGCAATCAGCCGGAACTCACCCCCCTTTCAATGTCAATTCTGGAAAAGCGCTACCTGGCCCGCGACCATAAGGGTGAAATCATCGAAACCCCGGCTCAGCTTTTCCACCGGGTGGCTCGCGCGGTGGCAGAAGCGGACCGGATATTCGATCCCGGCACCCCGATTCATCATGTGGCCGACACGTTTGAGGCGGCCCTGAGCTCGCTTTCCTTTTTGCCCAATACCCCCTGCCTGATCAATGCGGGCCGACCCATGGGCCAGTTGGCAGCCTGTTTTGTGCTGCCTGTTGAGGACAACCTGGAATCCATTTTCCAGACCTTGAAAGACACGGCGCTTATCCATCAAACCGGAGGGGGGACCGGCTTTTCCTTCTCCCGGATCCGACCCCGGGGTGACACCATTTTTCCGGCCCACGGCGTATCTGGCGGACCGGTCGCCTTTATCCAACTCTTTGATTCAGCCACTTATATCATTGACCGCAACCAAATCCGGCCCGGAGCCAATATGGGGGTTTTGCGGGTAAGTCATCCGGACATCGAGAACTTTATCCGGATTAAAACCAGCCCGCACCAGCTGCAAAATTTCAATTTGTCCGTAGCGCTTGATGATTGCTTTATCGAAAGCCTGAAGAAGGGGCGGGCGTATTCGCTGATGCACTCCCGCACGGGTAGGGTGATGAAACGCCTGCCCGCGGTTGAACTGCTCGAAATGATGGCTGACTGTGCCTGGCAGTGCGGGGACCCGGGGTTGCTTTTTATTGATCGCATTAACCGGGCCAATCCCACACCGGGTTTTGGTTCCATAGAGGCCACCAACCCCTGCGGGGAACAGCCCCTGCTGCCTTATGAGTCCTGCACCCTGGGATCTGTCAACTTGGCGAAATTTGTCGAAGGTAACGAAATTAATTATGAAAAACTTCAGCGCCAGGTGGCGATGGCTGTTCATTTTCTGGACAATATCATTGAAATTAATCGGTATCCGTTTTCCCGGATCGAGGAATGGAGCCGCACCAACCGCAAAATTGGCCTGGGCGTCATGGGGTTTGCCGACGCCCTGATAATGATGGGTATCCCCTACCAAAGCGAGCCGGCACTTAATCTGGCGGGTGAAATTATGGCCGGCATACGGACGTTTGCAGAATCG
>P_1C_Sed_2_UnCtyDRAFT_1000307_pt1 | contig 15129 bp, 15 predicted proteins | sample Pon1CUnioCityCA_4_FD_10229 | JGI IMG/M metagenome (IMG submission 10229) | reverse complement strand
GAGAAGATTATTAAGGGGGTTTGAGGATGAGGAGCCGATGGGAAGAACGAGGCTATGTGAGGGAGAGAAAACGAATCATGAAACCATCATCCGCAAAAGGAAAAGGCCGCCGCCTGCCAAAAAACAAGATCATCAAAAATAAGGATTATGAAATATGAGCAATTCAGAACAGCCAACACCAAAAATAATCGAATTAAAACAAGGAGAGTGTGGAATGTTTACAGTTGAATTGAACATAAAATGTTCAAGATGCGGGAACCATTTGAGAGGCACACTTGATAGTAATAAGCACAATGAAGAGCATAGCATTGTCGTAAAGCCTTGTAAAAGGTGTCTATCAGCACAATGAAGAGCATAGCATTGTCGTAAAGCCTTGTAAAAGGTGTCTATCATCTTATTATGATATGGGCTATGAAGATGGTCATCAGGACGTGGTAGGATGAAACGTAAAAAGAGTTTGTCAAATTAGGTAGAAGAGCACGCTAACAAGACGCCGGAAAAGAGTGCTAATTATGAAGGCGATTCTGCCAAGATGATTAGCACCGGCTCCACCTTGCTAGACCTAGCTATAAGTGGAGGCCGGATTCATGGTTGGCGGCATTCCTGCAGGAATCCTGGTTGAGATTTTTGGCCCTAGCGGAACAGGCAGAGGCCTGTGGTGATTATGGACGCGGAAGCGTTTTTCAAATTGATGGAGGATTGAAGAATGAACATCCTTGACAAGATCAAACGGTTTTTTGCGCCGCCCACGGTAAGGGAATTTTCCCTTGTGGATGGCCCACCGGCAAACAGCAAAGTATATTTCTGCATAAGACGAACCGGCGGCGAAGGTACAAGCCCCGGCTCCACTCATTGGGATGAGTTCTATCGGGCAGACACGGGCGAATGGGTTACGGACAACGAGTTATACAGTTTGTGGTCGTACTTTAACAACGCGGAGGCCATGGCAAGCGTGGTAGGGGGCGAGGTCGTGATGAAGACTATAAAAAAATAATGGCATATACCCTTGACAACAAGCAAAATCGTTGCTACTCTATAAATAAGAAAGGAGGTCGGGATGAAAAAAGAAGGAACGCCACCTCAAGCCATCCTCAATAATTACCTTGAATGGGGAAAGCATAGGGGATGGAGCGAAGGGTATAGTCGCACGACCAGGGTCCGCATGAACTGGTGGGTTGCGGCCCTGTCCATGAACAGCATCAAAGAGCTAGAAGACCGCTCGATTGTGGCAAAGGCCGAAGACGCATTACAAAAATACTCCACGGGGAAGTCTTTTGCAACGCTCAACACTATGGTACAAACCATCAAAGCTTTTAGCTCGTGGGCGTACAAGCGCGGATACCTCGACTCGAATCCGCTGTCTGGCATGGAAGGTTACAAGTTTGTCGCAACGTCCAAGAGGCGGGCATTGACCCGGCAAGAAATCTCCACCTTATTTCACCATTGCCGCCCCGAACGCAAGCTCCTGTACCAGTTGGCTATTTACACGGGATACCGTGCCGGGGAGCTCTCCAAGCTGAAGGTCAAGTCCTTCACGGGAACGCACCTAATACTGGACGGCAGGCATACCAAAAACCGAAAGCCGGCATGTCAACCGTTGCCTGATTTCTTGCAGAGGGGGCTACGCCGACACTGCCAAAACATGGACAAGGAAGACTGCCTGGTAATCGTCCCGGCGAAACCGTCAGAAAGCTTGCAGTTCGACCTGAAACGTGCTGGAATCGAGTTCCAGAATGAAGAGGGTAAGGTAGATTTCCACAGCTTGAGGGTGACTTTTGTCACGTTGCTTGACGAGATGGGATTGAGCGCCGGAGAGATGATGGCGTTGGCCCGGCATAGCACCCCTGACTTGACGTTGGGAACGTACACCAAGCCTGGACACGCCAGAATCGAAAAGAAAATGAACGCGATGGAAGGAGGGAGCGACGATGGGTTTTGACGACTTTGACAACAGTGCCCACAACCTTCTTGTGGGTAGCCCCGACGAAAGCACTTGTTTGGCTTCCCGCAAGAGCAGGATATGGAACGCCTTTCACTCTCAACTTGTAAGAAAAAATTACAAGTTGGGGATACTCGGGGGGTTGGCCGTGGGCGTCAAAGAGGCATGGCTCCAAGCGGTGGAGATTGTTTGTGCGGACTTGGCTGCCCTGCTTTGCAGGAAAGCCTTTTACTGCGAGATAAACTCCCGCGACCTTGCCTACACCATCCACATATATCAGTTCGAGTACAGGTTTAAGGGCATAAAGGACAAGGCCACCGACGAGGGGGATTTTTTCTACGTGGGCGAAGAGTATTCAAAGGAGGATCATTAAATGGGATTAGATGAGTTTGCAAAGCAACGATATGACGACGGTATCAAGGAGGGGCGCGACCCGCAACCGTGGGCTGATGAGAACCGTAATCATATCCTTGACGCTACGGAAGAGATGGCCGACGGCTTCAACTATGTTAATTGGGATATAATAAGAACCGATTTAGGTATCGGCCCCCGGCAGTCAACAAAATTTAGGCATCACCTGGTAGTCGCCAGAGAAAGCATTGCCAACGCATACGCCGCCTTGGAGCGGGCGAGGGATGAAGAGCAAGGGAGGGATTGACCATATTTAAACCAAAACCTGAACCTGGAAGAGACTGTGAAGATTACGAACCGCACTACTATTCACGTGCTTGTGACAAAAGTTGGGAATGCGAGTGGGAAGAACAGGGCTACACGGGCCATACGGTAGACAATTATACATTCTGTACTGGCGTAAAAAAGGAGGACTGAGATGAAGAAGAGAAAGAAAAAAGAACCTATTGTTCGCGTAAACGGGCTAACCCTGGAAGAATACATAAAAACCCCCGTCTTGAAAGAGATAGAGTGGGAAGAGTTTTACATATATTCACGCGGGTACGCCGCAACCCATGACATTTATCCCGATAAACGCTATCGCTCGGAATGAGGAGGAGTATCATGCCTTCAGATTTAATTGTTGAAGTAGTCGAAATATCTGACATACTCGACCATCCCAATGCCGACCGTCTCGAAATAGCCATGATTAAGGGGTGGCAGTGCGTTGTCCCGAAGGGGGCATTCAAGCCGGGAGACAAGGTTGTGTACCTGCCCATAGACTCGGTCTTGCCCGAGGACCTTGAGGCAAGATTGTTCCCGCCCGAATCTAAGATAAAGCTCAGTAAAAGCAGAATAAAGACCATCAAAATCAGGGGTGCCATAAGTCAGGGAATGGTCATCACACTGGAAGAGGCCGGGCTTGACGATTCCGTTAAGGTAGGGAAAGACGTAAAGGAGTTATTAAATATTTCTAAATACGTGCCGCCGGAAGATAAGCGGCCCGCCGCAATGAGGGTGAAGGGTCGCACGGTAAGCAAAAAAGAGGTCAACCCGCATTTCCATAAATACACGTCAATCAGCAACATTAAAAACTATCCCAAGGTATTTGAGTCTATCGAAGGCCCGTTTGTGGCAACAGAGAAAATACACGGCACCAACTTTCGTTGTGGATACGTTCCCCGCGTGCCCCGCAGATTCAGGGACAAGGTTCGCTCCCGTATGCCTGGATTTATAAAGAAAGTCTGGAAGCAAGACGAATGGGAGTTCGTCTACGGCTCGCACAATGTCCAGATGCAGGACTATCCTTCTCGTAAGTCTGTTTATTACGACAAAAACGTCTACAAGGAGGCCGTGGAGAAATACGATCTTCGCAATGTATTGAAGCATGGTGAAGTTGTTTATGGAGAGATTTACGGGGATAAGATTCAAAAAAACTATGAGTACGGATGCGGGCACGGAGAGCGCCGGTTGGCAGTGTTCGACGTTCAGATCAACGGAAAGTATGCAGGCCACGAGGACATTGTAAGTTTTGCCAGGGAGAGGGGTTTAAACATGCCCCCCGTTCTTTATGTCGGCCCCTGGAATTATGACGAGATACTCCGCATATCGGAAGGTAAATCGGTTCTCGCCCCTAAATCCCAGCCTATGCGAGAAGGATGCGTGGTGCGGCCATTAAGGGAACAGCAGTTTTACGGGGGGCGCGCTATTCTTAAAAGCATTAACCCGCATTACCTGCTCAAAAAACAGTCAGAATGGTCTTAAAAAAAACCCCCTTGCATGTGCAAGGGGGTTTAAATAAAAAGAAACCCCCCTCCGAGGAGGAGCGTCAGCCCGGAGATGCTATCTCCGGGGGGGCTTATTTGGGTATCTTGTCTAGGACGTTCATAAACACCCGAGCGTCCTGTGACGCCTTGGCCTGACGTATAATGTCTACGCACGGACGCGACTTTTCGGTAGGATGAGCGGCGGCTATCTCGCAGTTACCGCTCCAGCAGGCGTTATGCCCTGGACAGAATGCGTCTCGTATTTGCCACTCCAATGATTTCCCCTTACCGTCGCTAAAAATCACCTGGTCTTTAGATGCAATGGATTCTCGGCGGGCTTCTACCACTGTCATGGTGCCGGTATTGCAGGTTTCCTTGAGGGCCTTGCAGTGTTTCTCGATTTCACTAGTAGTGAGCTTATTGACGTAAACACAACCTTCATCCCGAAACCTACCGCTTTCGGATGTACACTTTTCGCATTTTTGACATTCTGTTTCAAATTTTATCACGAGGTCATCTCCTCTAGTTCGGATACTGATAACGCACGGTCATAAGCCCGGAAGTTGGTGATGAGAGAACTAATGGGGTCTCCGCCCGAGGCGCGATTCCCCAAATACAACACCGGGTTATTCGGAGGATCATTAAACAGCGCATCTGTTACCGGGTCGCCTGATACAAAATCAGTGCCATCCAGAACAATTCCCGTACCATCAGAACTCCAATAGAACGCCAGCTTGTGCCATTGGAGAGGGGCAAAATCAGCAACGGCAACAGTATCTCGGGTGACGACACTGCCATTGTCCCCGACAACCACCCAAGACAACCGTCGGCTACCGTCTTTTACCGAGTAAGCGTATCCCCCACTCCCATCAATATTGTTAATCCAGAAATTGAAATGGCCATCTCCATCATCTACATCAAACAGCGGGAACACTTCCATATAAATAGTGCCTTGCGACTGAATGTCGATCAAGTCGTTCGGCCAGTCTATCTGAACAAGGTCGGCGTTTGTGCGAGTGCCTTTTATGGGGTTGCGGCGTACCCGCGTGTCCACTTCGGCGTGGGGCAGATAAACAATTACGTTGCTTTGTCCGCCATCTTCCGGTCGGACGACAAATACCAGGTCGGCGGTTCCTGCTGACATTTGACCGTAGACCCATGCCCATTGCCAGTCAGTGGTCAATGTGTAGGTTTCCGAATGATCGACAGTGACTTCGCCCTCTCTAATAAGTCCCACCACGCAGTCATGAGAGCCTGTCTCTGCCCTTATCCAAATACCGGCGTAACAATACTTACCATCACAATCAACACCGGTGTCAGCAATTCTGGAGGCGTCATCCGAAGTAGGCTTCCATAAAACAGCGTCGGTGCCGCCATAGGGGTCATCCTGTCCATGCACGTCATCGTCGAATGTACCAATCCTGCCCCATATACCCGCCCCACTCGCCAGGTTGTATTGGTCTTCGCTTAAATCTGTGGCTCCCGCATCCTCTATCAATAGCCCTGTGGCTTCCTGTCCGATAACAGCGTCCACAACTTTGATGGTTTTGCCCGTCCACTCTTCACCCGTGGTCAGTGTAACCTGTGGATAGATTGTTTCGTCGCGTTGTGTCTGCTCCAACTCACCACCGTAAATGCCCTTCTCCACCAGAAGAGAAGATTTAAGGGGGACATAAAGGTTGGGGGCATTGTCCAGAGCAGCCCCGTACAATCGCGTTAATTGCCTAAACAGCGGTCTTATCGGCATTAGTTTCTCCCCCCTAGCTCCTTGATCCATATGTCTCCGCTGGATATTCTCCGGATGATAGCCAAATATCTTTTGTCCTGCATGTATATCTTGACCTCTTCGTTACCTTTAACAAAAGCCCCGGTGGAGTCTGACACAGTATCAGAATCGCTGCTCACCGGCAGATAAAAGAAGTCTTCCTCGCCCCGGAACGCGACGGCCTTGCCGGTAGCACCCAAGTCTACGGTAGAACTAGTGGCCCCGGCGGTGCCGGTATAGATATTTTTTATGCTGTACAGACCGTAAACCGGCCCGCCCGTACCAGCATATATAGAAACAATAGACATAGCGTCTCCCCGTTAATAGTTGTTTCCGCCCAGCTCTTTAATCCACACATCACCACTGGTGGAGCCTTTTCGCAAAATAGCCAGGTATTGATTGTCCTGCATATACAGATAGTCTTCCTGTCCGGCAGGACAGAAATATCCGGTGGAATCTGACACAGTATCAGAATCGCTGCTCACCGGCAGATAATAAAAATCCTCTTCGCCACGAAAGGCAATGGCCTTGTTGGTGTCGCCCAAGTCCACGGTAGAACTAGTGTCGGCGGCGGTGCCCGTGTAAATGTTGGTAATTCCGAATACACCCGGAACGGAATACCCCATACCGTCGTATACTGATCTTGCCGGCATTTTACTCGTCCCCCCAATACTTTATCATTTCGTTGACAGCTTCGTCAACGCTCTTCCTACCCTCTTCGATTTCATTGGCAAGACGCTCTTTGACCTTAAACAGACCCTCTTCCCTCTGATTGAAAAACTCGTGAATGTTGCGCTGTTCCTGCCTGATCTGGTCAATGATATAATCGTCATGGCGTTCTCCACGGGCCTTGCGAAGCAAATAACCGCCCACGAAGCTCATCAGGCACCCCAAGAACACTGAAACAGCGATAGCAATAATCGCGCCGTAAGTAAATTCCATTAGACTTTACCTCCGTTTTTAAGTTTGGCAAGGACATTAGACCCGCCATACAATCCAACAATAAGGCCCAACGCGCCCACAAAATGGCCGCCGGACAACAACGGTTCCTCTCCTATCATCCGCAAGTAAAAGCTCAATCCCAGCGACGTGAATAAAAATATCACGGCGAAGCATGTGATTATGAACTTCCGCTTGCCGATAATCGCGCTCTTTTCTTTGGGCTTATCTTCAGACATTTAAACCTCCTTGTATGTAAAGCATGGGGCCAGCGATTCCAGCATGTGGCGCAACACCCACCCCATCAATTCCGCATGACTATCTGCGTCTTCGTCTATTCTGCACAAAAAGGCCATCGCGTGCCCCAGCTCATGAAAAAACACGTTCTCCAGCAGGTCAGGGTGAACCGTCTTATCAAGGTGAATAATCAACTGTGCAGCATCAAAAATCCCGAAGTATCTCTCCTCGTCTCCAAGGTCTATGTAAGAGTTGTCCAGCAAAAATGTCTGTAAATCGTCGTGTTGTACAACCTTAATGCTGATTCCCGGCAACGTGACCGCTTCAGGTATTTTGATTTTCATGCCCCCCCCCACTAGAAAGATATGACCTCTTTTTTGGCAAAGTCTTTTTCTTTGTGTCCACCCTCATACGAATCGCACAACACTGGAGTATCGTGGATTATTCCGTTATGCTTATGCACGACAAAAGCCAACTGCTGCGGCCTCTCGTATGGTAAATTCAGATTGTTGGCAAACTCGTCATACCCCTTGGTAGACCCGTTCACTATAATTTGAGAGGTCATCAACTTCTGATGGAAATGCCCGCACACCATGATATCAAACGGCTTGCCGATAGCCGCGTGCTTTTTCTGCTTCCTGTGGTGCCCCAATGTAAGCGGAAGCATGTGTCCCTGTATGCCCGATCCCCCTTTAAACTGGTCACCATGCGTTACCAGAAACCGAAAATCATAAATGTTAAAGTAGGCGTCCGGGCTGTCGGGTATATAAAAGGTCACGCGGTCGTCATCGGAAAACATCTTCGCCAAAAACTGGTAAAACATCCAATCGTAATTATCGTAAACCTTATTTTTGTGTGAAGGCTTGCGGTCTATCCGACCGTGATTGCCTACCACACAAGGAACAAATACCCTACCGAAAACATCGGCATAAGATTTTATCCCCTTGAAAAACGTATCGATCAGCGATAATATCGAGGTGAAAATCGGATGCTCGTTGGTCGTTCTCAACTCCTCGTGAATGTTGCCGGCAAATATATCTCCCAGCAACATAACCACTATTCCAGGATACTGCGGTTTTACCGTATAGTCCAAGAACAAAGCACGCGCCTTTTGAAAGGTGTTGCGAATGCGCTTGTCGGCAACGTCGCGATTGTACTCGTTGACATAAGCAACTTGAGCGGGGTCAACCACCTCATCGTAGTGAAGGTCTCCCAACAGCAAAACGGGAACACCCCTTGTCCCCTTCTTGTGCTTCGCCGGTTTCAACCACGAGGGTTCTTGAGAAAACCGGGGTGGGCTTTCATTCTCGCCCAACCCGTGAATCAGGGACTTTAAATAATCGGCGGACACTATCTGCGATTCCGCCGTTCGGAGCTTGCCGGTCAGTGTTGATACCTGGTGCTTCAGCTTGGCTATCTGCGCTACCGAATCGGGATGCGGGGCATTGGAACTGTCAGTGCCGCTTCGGTAAAATTCCAGCTCCCCGTTCTCCCTCAACTTTTTCAGCCGCCGCTTGACGGTAGTCGTGCCCACCCCAAAAAACGAGGCGATACTTTTAATGCTAGGATATTTCTCTGTGTCTGTATACGCCTCGATTAAGTCTGCATTCCGCATAGTTCCTCCTCTCATTTTAGTGGTGGCAATTCCCAAATCGGATCCAGTGGCGGCGGTGCGTTGTAAATAATCCACCCACCCCGCCTCTTGCTGTATCTCACCTTGTGCTCTTCCGTCGATCTATTGGCCGCCCCTATCGCGCCCTTCTTGGTTTTGTATGCCCTCGAAGTCTCCAGCTTGTCACGATACCGGCGGTTTTTCACGTCATTAAAAAAGGTGCGATATATCTCTTCCTTGCGGGCTTCCGCTTCCCGCTCTCTTTTTCGCACAGCTTTTTGATACCCCCCGGAGTCAACTTCCCTGTGGATGATATATCCGCTATTGTCGGGCATAAACTGCCTTGCTGGTGCCACCCTGACATCGAGTCCCTTATTTCTTAATTCCCTTGCGTAATTGTTTGCGCTCCCCCGTGAAGCATAGGTTTTACCAACATGGGTTCCGTAGACAAACACCTCTTTGCCGTCTTTATGTTGCCTCTTGAGAACACGGGAATTTTCGGGGTCGCCCCTGACAATTTCAACCGTCTCTTCAGTTTCTCTGATCGCCTTTTGGGCATCCTTCAGGTTTTGCTCGGCGGGATGATTCTCAGCCGCGTTGATGATGTTCTTGGCCGCCCGATATCTTCCTTCGGGGTCGTCTCGATAAGTCTTTTCGTACCACTCTATACCCTTCTCAACAGTATCGCGCTCTGCTTCGCTCAAAGAGGCCAGAAATTCCCGTATTTGGCCGTCTTCCCTTTTTAGGTTGTTCAGGGGGTGCGCACTATCTATGCTAGATGCTATACCATCTTCGTCGCCGCCGAGCTCAAAGTACTTTTGCTTGTGCTTGCGGGCCGCGTATTCGTCACCCTTGCGCAACGCTTTTTTGTGGTTCATTAAAGCAATGGATTTTTCGCTTGGGGTAAATCCACCAGGATCGCCGCCCTCTACCTTTTCCTTGTAGTCCCATACCATTGATCTGGAATTCCAGTAATTTTGCTGGGGGGCGTCATGCTCGTAATACACAAGGGACCCAAGGTCATTTATAAACCCCTTGACAAGACTGCCCTCCTCAAGCGGTTCGGGGGTTTCCGAATAAATCCGCTCTAAATACTTGGCGGGCTTTTCCAATTTCCACATCCGTAAAGCGTGCTCGGACTTGTCTGTTATTGGGGATGGGCTAAACACGTCGGGGTAAAACGACTTTTGGGTAAGCAGTTCTACCGGGGTTTTTATAAACGGATTAAATCCGTTGGCAACCCTATTCACGGGAGCCTCGATCATGTCCCTGATGAACTCTCCGGACTCTTTTCTGCCCGACCGGATGTCCTGCATCGACTTGAGAGGATTGCCAAGCCCTAACAGCCCCATAGCATCGCTCAACGCTCCCTCTAGCCGGACGGTCTTTATTTTTCCTTCTTCATCCGCCTTTCCTATAATCACGTGTAGACCGTCCATATTGTGCTTACGTCTCAACTCGTCTTCTTCGTCGGGGAAGAAAAGATTGTTCCACGCCTGGACAAACATAGAGAACCCGGTGGCATATATCAAAAGTTTGGCTTCGGCCATCACGATTTTTTTTGCCCCAATCGCGCCAGCTTTTGCTCCAAGCCGGGCGTTTGAACCCGCTATATTCTCTTGCTGTGCCTCGTGAAAAGCGTTCTTGAAAAGTCTTACATATCGGGGTGCGTTAAGGTGCATCCACGAATAAAATGGTATCAAGTGACTGCGCAGATAGTTGGCTCCAGGAGAAAGGCCGCCGTAGTCTCCAAGTATATCGCGGGCGACTTTAGCGTCGGCTACCAGGGGGTCGTCAATATCGTCAATGATGACTTTCGAGCTGGCACCGTAAGTCTTCTTGCCTTTGGCCCGCATGTCCCTGACCTGCATGAACGCCGCCAGCCTTAACAGGTTTTCCCTGAACGTAGTCACGCCTTTAGCGTTGTCATAATAGCCGTGCAATATCCTCATGCCGATATTTTTTTGAGAGGATGGGTGTTTGTCGCCCTTAATTTTTTCCAATGCCCGCACATGCTTCAAGTCGGGGATGTCTTGTACCGAAAATCCAGCATCAATAACCGCCTGCTCGGATGCGTTGTCAATCCACCATTGCTCGTCGGCGGTCAACCGGCGGCTGGGGCCGGGCAACCGGGTCTTGCCCTGCTTGGCGTGTAAATAAAGTATCTTGGCGGCCCTGGGTATATGCTTTAATGTTTCCGGTTGCCAAGCCAATATAATGTCAGTGTCACCGGACATATTATTCATGTTGTATTTTAGCACGGAAAACGGGTTTAGCAACATGTGTTGCTTCCACAACTTCTGTCCCCTCTTAATAAGCCAGTCAATGCGCGTCGTGCTCTCTATCTCGGACATATTGGTAAGAGCTTCCGCCACCTCCTCGGGGACAAACCAGTTGTGCTCGGACAAGACTTTCTTGGCTTCTTTTCTGGATGATACGTCTACGCTGGACTCCGCAGCTTTCATCGCCATCCGGTCCCAAAAGCCTATGCCGCCTGACTGCGATCCGGGATTCCACTCGACCCATCCTTCCGGGGGGTCTTGCCCCTTTTCTGCTTGCCGACCGTACTTATTCAGCGTCTCTTCAATAAAATCGTAAGTGCGGATACGGGCTTCCAGCTGGGAAATTACCTCAAACTCCGATTCTATGAAGTCGGTGTTATACGGAAGGGAACTTCCAGCGCGGGCCTTCTGCCAGCTCTCCAGGGGAAGCTGAGACTTGCCTGCACGCTTGCGGCCCTGACCTCTTTTTTGAGAAATCATCGCGTACTGTAATACCTGATGGTGTATGTACCTTTGGTCAGTGGCGGCCTCTCCCGGTAGCTGACCACGCTTGACCAGCTCTTTTTGAAGGTCTGCCAAATACTTGTTGCGCCTCTCTATGGCACCCTTTACCCGGTCGCTGTTGTCCACCATGTCACGGAGTTTCCCGAGTATCTCTCGTGCATCCTCCGCACTATCAACGAAAGGTATCCGGTCGTTTTCGACTTCGCCCTGATCGTTGTTATATTTGCCCCTGTCAATGTCCTTTACCAGGTCTTCCAAAAGCATATAATCACTGAACAGCGTATACTCTTCTTTGTTCAACGTCCCCACGGTATCCCGCAAGTGGGACAACGCCCTCTCCTTAGACACCCTTGGAACTTCCGCCTGAAGGCGAGCCGTGGCGATAAGGTTCCCGTACTTCTTGGGGTCTAACTCTGGCATGTACCTTGTCCATTCATGCCAAAGAAGGGCCAGTTGTTCGCGGGTCTTATTGATTGTCGATAAATGCTCTTCTTCCTGCAAACCCGCCGCGTCTTCAATCCTTTTGGCCACGGCGTCAGGCATTACCTTGCGGGAATCGGGCTTGCCGCCTTGCTTTTTGGACTTGGCAAAGCGAGGGGCCTTGGTATCAATAGGTGCAGGCATAAACGACCGGTTGTAATCTTCGGCGGTCATTTCGCTCGGTAACTTCATGGTCTCCGCTGATTCTCTGCCACGCTTCATCGGTAAGAAAAGGCGGTATCTGCCTTCATCGTTCTTACCCTTTACAGTGGCGTTCCGCACCTGGCGGGCCATATCGAATATCCGCTTGTCGGAGCTGTTCATCAAAAAGCCCATGCCGGGAATATCGGACGCCCACCGGCGTACCATGCTCCCAAACCGGTTCATCCATCCTCGACCGTGGACAGAAGGAATGTAATCGTGGACAAGCCACTCTTCGGCTATGTCGATTTTTTCCTGCTCGGTAAGGGCGGACAATCCGTCTTTCTCTACTCTGGCTTGGGCCTCTTCGCCTAAATATCTCTCCACTAGTCCGCTATTGATTATCTCGTCAGCCCTTGATCTTACAATGTCCTTGGAGAGTTGCCGTAACGCCTTGTTACTCTCTCCGAACGTGGACGCAAACCCCTTGTGAAGGGCCTCCTGAAATACCAGTTCCTTGGCGCGGACGCCAATGTCCCCACCAGTTTGCGACGTGTCCAGGTAATCGCGGAATATCAGCACAATGTCCCGACCGTCCGACCGTTCTGACCATACCGCCTCGGGGTTCACCCCCTCTCTTAACCCAGAAATGCTTTTTCTTATCTTGCCGGTGGGGTCGGTAGAATCGTTTAATGCCCGCTCATTATTGACCACCACGAATCCATCCGACGGGCGTGCTTTTATTTTCTTGCTCGCGCTCTGAACAACGCTGTTCAGGGACTTGGTGCGGGCGGATGGCGCCACTTTAAAGCCCCCTCCAATGCCGAACTTCTCTTTGGCGGCGAGCATTTTCCCTGCGTTGGTTTCGCCAACAACCTCAACCAAAGAAGGATTCAACACCTTCATCGCATCCGCATCTATCGCCAAGTAGTCAATGCCGAGTCTGCGGAATACTTGATTGGCCTTAGATTCTCCCAGTGTGCCTCTTATCGCATAGTAAAGTTCTCCGTATGTGCGATTTTCTTTTCCAGCAGAAACTAGCGTGCCCAGGGCCTTTCTTAATTTTATCTGGTCATCTTTCGACAGGCCAAGGTTCTCTCGTTTTTTGAATATATTGTCGGCAACCTTGGAGATAGGCACCTCTTGAGACATTCGGGCTACCTTACCCGGTTTTCGCCTTATCGGATAGATATATCTTCTGCCAGCCTTTTCAACCCGGTCTTTGCCCTTATAAATCACCATCCCGATATCTGCCCTGCCGGTTTCAGAGGGCCTTGAAGAGTCTGTAGCTATGAACCCTGCACGATACTCGCCACTGGCCTCTACATCGCTCTCAAGCTGTGAACTTGTTTCGTAGAAATCCTGAAGCATAACTTCAGTCCGATATTTTTCCGCTCCGGTCTTGCCTACGCTTTTGTCTAGCTCCTCTCCCGACCGCCTGTGCCAATAACTGACATTGCTTTGAGGGTCTCCAAGAAAATCCTCGTAAATCTTCCTGGCGTCATTTTCAGAAATGGCAAAATCATCGGCCAACTCCCTGATTATTTTCCCCTCGTCAATGGCAGTGTTGGGTTGCTGCTTCCTCGTCTCGTCGTATTTGTCTTGAACCAACTTGCGGACTTTCTCGTTATACTGAATCGAGGGGAGGGCGGATTTCGAGGCCCCGGCGTCTTTACTGATTCGCTTGGTGGTGGGCTGACCCTTCCCTTGAACGGCCCCCGCCCCGCCTTTATTAACCTTTAGGTTTGACGGCCTGTTCGAATAACTGACATTGCTCTTGGTGTCACGCAAAAATCTATCAACCGCGTCTCTGGCTACTGGCAGGGAAGTCCCAAAGTCGTTGGCTATTTCTTTGGCAAGCCCCTCCTTGTCAAAAAACTCCTGACGGTTCATCATGGCATTGTATTTTTCCTGAATCAGCCCCCGAACCTTGTCGTTGTATCGAATCGGAGCTGCGGCAAACTTCTCGGTATCGCCTTTTTTATCGGCTTGATCGACCCCCTCCTTCTTTTCACCTGACAGCTCATCCAGAATCTGCTCGAACTGCTGGCTATCTACGTTCAGCGACTTCGCCAACTCCTTGCGGCTCTTCTCGGGCATGGCTTTTATGGCTTCTTGCGGGGTGGTGTCGTGTATTTCGGCAGCTTCGTTGGCCGATTTTTCCACCTTGCTCTTGGCGGCGGCGTAAGTCACCTTATCAATTTCGCCGTTCTCTATCCACTGCCGGTACTGCTTATACTTTTTGAGATTCTTGACCTGCTCGTTATTGGGGGTCTTGACCTTTTCCAGCTTACTGATTTTTCGGTCAAGGGACTTCTTAATGTTCGCCTCGGTAGTCTTTAAGAACCGCTTGGTGGGCTTCTTTCCAAGGGGTTGATCTCCCTTTTGGGCGTCCTCTTTTACAGATGCGTAATGAAGCACGGCATCGTCAACACCGAAGTTGGGAATTTTCCCCTTCAACCCCTTATCAATGTTTTGGGCGTATCGGTTGGCGGCTTTCTGTTTGATATCTATCGGAGACGATTGACCCACCGGTGCGCCGCCGGCCCCCATAATTACACCAGTACCCAACCCAGCTACAGCACCGGTCGCGCCAGCTTCGACCACCCCATCCCACAAGTTGCGTGTCGGGTCTACGTACTGCTGAATAAACCAGTTGTCTATAAACTGTTCAGTTCCCTCTTGCCCCGTTTCCTGGAGGCCTTCGAGAACCGTCACATCGGCAACGGTTCGGAGAACCTTGCTGCCGACGTTGCCAGACAACAGCCTGCCAAACGCGGCATTAGCCGGTGCCCCCATCAAGAATGAGGTGGTCCCCGTCAACATAGCTTGCGCGTTGCTTAAATCGTCTTCAGTTTTACGGCGGGCGAACTCGTGCTTTTTCTCGTCACTCCAACTTTCCGGGAGTTCAGCATAATGATTCTGGTACTCGGTCGTCTCAGCAATTTTCTCATCGGACAGATTAGCAAATCTTTCCCTGCTCTGTTCTTTGGTAAGGCCCGCCGTGAACAGGCCCTCGGATGTTCCCTGCCCAATAATACCGGCAGCGACAGGACTCATTCCCGCTTTCATCA
>P_1C_Sed_2_UnCtyDRAFT_1000306_pt1 | contig 15136 bp, 13 predicted proteins | sample Pon1CUnioCityCA_4_FD_10229 | JGI IMG/M metagenome (IMG submission 10229) | reverse complement strand
AGATGCGACCGATAAACAGACTGTAAACATGGGTCGAATTTCGGCTTCTGTAGCGCTTATAACAGCCATTATTGTAGCACCGCAACTTGATAATGTGCCGCAGGTTTTCCAGTACATCCAGGAGTATACCGGCATGGTGAGTCCGGGCATACTCGCGGTATTTCTTATGGGACTATTCTGGAAGAAAACAACCTCTAAAGGTGCGATCTATGGAGTGCTTTCTTCCATTGTGATTGCGGTTTTCCTAAAGACACCGGCCGTGCAGCTCCCGTTTTTAGATCAGATGTTGTACACCCTCATTGTCACTATCGTAATTATCATGGGCGTAAGCTTGACGACCAACCCACATGATGAGGATCCGAAAGCTATTCACACTACTTCTGAAATGTTTAAAACAAGTCCGGCTTTTAACATTGGGGCGTACATTATTTTGGTTATTGTCGCTGTGTTATACGCTGTTTTCTGGTAAGATGAATATTAACGTTTTAATTTTTGATTGATGGAGCGATTGATTCAACAGATTGAAGAAGAGTTTCAACATCATTTTGGCGACCGTTATAAGCTGATCAAATCACCGGGGCGCGTAAATCTGATTGGCGAACATACCGATTATAACGATGGATTTGTGCTTCCCGCTGCGGTCGATAAAAGTATTATACTGGCGATACATCCCAACGAAACGACCACTTGTCGGTTTTATGCGGTGGATAAAGAGGAGACGTTTGAAACTGAAATCACCGGGGATCTTCAAAAAAGCGATAAAGGGTGGCCTAACTATCTGTTGGGCGTGGTCGATCAGCTCCGAGAGCACGGTTTTGAAGTCGACGGATTTGATTGCGTATTTGGCGGCAATGTGCCCATTGGGGCGGGTATGTCGTCGTCGGCGGCCTTAGAAGGCGGCGTATTATTTGGATTGGCTGAGCTCCACGGCTGGGATATTCCACCCGTGAAGATGGCTAAAATTGCCCAGAAAGCAGAAAATGAATTTGTGGGCGTACAGTGTGGCATCATGGATCAGTTTGCAAGTTTAAATGGCAAGGAGGGATATGCCCTGAAGCTGGATTGCCGTAGCCTTGATTATGAATATTTTCCTTTTAACCGGGATGATATCCAAATTGTACTCTGCGATACCCAGGTCCGTCGCGAGCTGGCTTCATCAGAATACAATGTCCGCCGGCAGCAATGCGAGCAGGGGGTAGAAACTTTGAAACAGTGGAATCCTGAAATTGAGAGCCTACGGGATGTGGAACTTTCTCTACTCTTTCGACATGAAAAGGATATGGATCAGACCATCTTTAAGCGATGTAAATATGTAGTAGAAGAAAATAAACGAGTCATACAGGCTTGTAATGATTTACGACAGGGAGCAATGGATTCCTTTGGCCAACGGATGTATCAGTCGCATGCTGGTCTTCGTCATGAATATGAAGTCAGCTGCAAGGAGCTTGATGTCTTGGTTGATATTGCCCGTGATCTGAAAGGCGTATTCGGCGCCCGAATGATGGGAGGCGGATTTGGTGGGTGCACCATTAATTTAGTTCAAAAGGAGCATGTTGATTCTTTTACCAATCAGATCAAAGAAAAATATCAGCAGCAGATGGATAAAGAGATAAAAGTATACCAAACGAATGTATCCTCGGGTACTCACTTAATATCGGGTCAGAAGGTAACCTCGTCTTAATTAACTAAAGAGAAAGGAAGTCTATGTCACTTGATCTTGATAATCATTCACATCGTCGCAGAAATCCATTAACCGGAGAATGGGTGCAAGTATCTCCGCACCGGGCCAAACGNCCCTGGCAGGGACAAGAGGAGGAAACGCCGGGTGATGAGAAACCTGATTATGACCCCGAATGTTACTTGTGTCCCGGCAACGATCGTGCGGGGGATGCCAGTAATCCTGAGTATGAATCGACCTTTGTATTTACTAACGATTTTAGTGCCTTAAAACCCGATGTACCATCCGACGAGGTCAATACAGACAATCTGTTGGTGGCGAAAGGAGAAAAGGGTATTTGTCGTGTTATTTGTTTTACGCCCCGACACGATCTGACGCTTCCCGAGATGGAGCTTTCACAAATCCGCGATGTGGTGGATCTGTGGACCAAGGAATATAGAGAGCTTGGGGAACGAGATTATATCAATTACGTACAGATTTTCGAGAACAAGGGCGAAATTATGGGGTGCAGTAACCCGCATCCGCACGGGCAGATCTGGGCACAGAATACCATTCCCGATGAGCCTGCCAAGGAACTGACCCGACAAACCGAATATTACAATAATCATGGAAACACCTTGCTCTCAGATTATCTGGATTTGGAACTTGATCTTGATGAACGTGTAGTAGTTTCCAATGAACATTTTGTTGTTGTAGTACCATACTGGGCCTTTTGGCCATTTGAAACGTTATTGATTAGCCGCCGGCCGTTTGGCCGTTTCACCGATATGACCGAAGCCGAGAAAGACAGCTTGGCTGATATTGTGAAGCAGATTACGGTCAAATACGACAATATATTTGAGGTTTCTTTTCCATACTCCGGTGGATTCCATCCTGCCCCAACCGATGGAAAAGAACATCCCGAATGGCATTTCCACATGCATTTTTATCCGCCGCTGTTGCGTTCGGCAACGGTCAAAAAGTTTCGGGTAGGGTATGAAATGCTTGGAACCCCTCAGCGCGATATAACTCCTGAAGCCAGCGCTAAACTCATAAAAGAATTATCGGATACCCATTACAAAGAACAGTAATGGTGAGCCATATAGTATACTTTGACAGGCCCGGAATTAACCGGGCCTTTTGTATTAAAATCCTAAAAAGTATTAATAGGAATGTTAAATATATCGGGAGTAAATTTCTTCAATTTATTAGTTGATGTTATCAACTAAATATCATTATCTTTGGCAATCTTATTTATTGAACAGATATTAACCTATGTCTTTACATCAAAAATTGTACTGTGAAACGACCGGATGCCAAATGGCATATGTGGTCAAGGAAATTATCCGTAGTTTAAAAAAGCGATTTCAGGAAGAGGGAATTAATTTAACCATAGAACAGTTTTTTATCCTTAATATTTTAGATAATGAGGATGGACTTATTCTCCAGGAATTGGCTGAAATTGTCGATAGAGATAAGTCAGCAGTACTTCGTCATATTGATGGGTTAGAGAAAAACCATTTTGTAACCCGGGTAACAGATGATGAGGATAAAAGAAGAAAATTATTGTTAGTCACTAAGCCGGGTATTAAAGTTTTGGAAAAGGCTCGCACTGTAGATCAACAACTTGATAAAGAGATAACCGGTAAAATTGAAAACATCGAAACCAAAGAATTTGAAGATGCGTTATCAAAAATGTATAAATTTTTAAATGATCAATAGTTGACATTATCAATTAAGGGCCAGTAAATAATTAATTAGAATAAGTAAAGTAACATGAGTAAGTCACACAGTTCTGGAATCACCTATTTGTTTATCATATCAGTAATACCTCTGTTAATTTTTTCTTGTGGAGATGCGAGTCAACAGCGAGGCCAGCAACAAGTGCAACAATTTCCTGTTCTTGATCTTCAGCCCCGTAGTATTGAATTGAAAAGTACCTATCCGGCAACACTGGAAGGGAAACAAACGGTTGAAATTCGTCCTCGCGTGCCCGGTTATATTGTAGATATGCATGTTGATGAAGGCGATTGGGTATCCAAAGATCAGGTGCTTTTCACATTGAATAACGAGGAGTATCAACAGGAGGTGCGGTCCGCAAAGGCTGATATACAGGCGGCCAAAGCACGGGTTAGTACAGCCGAGGATGAGGTTGAACGTCTCCAAAGTCTGGTAGACAAGGATATTGTGAGTAAATACCAGCTTCAATCCGCTAAAAATGAATTAGAATCCAATAAGGCTGCTTTAGCCCAGGCAGAATCCCGACTAAAAAACGCTCAGGTGAATCTGGGATATACAAAGGTCAAAAGTCCTGTTAACGGGATTATTGGAACTATTCCGTATCGTATCGGAAGTTTGGTCAATAGTTCTATTGCTCAGCCAATGACAATTGTTTCTGATATCTCAGAGGTGTATGCCTATTTTTCCATGAGTGAGCGTGAGCTGTTGGAAATGGCGCAAACCGTATCGGGTGATGAAGGAAGCAAAACAATTCAGCAAAAGGTGGCAGATATGCCTGAGGTGAATTTGTTGCTTGCCGATAACACGAAATATGAGCATCAAGGTAAGCTTAAACTGGCCAGTGGATTGATAGACAGAGAAACCGGGTCGGCTTCTTTTCGTGCTACATTCCCCAATCCCCGGGAAATTCTGCGAAGTGGCGGGTCGGGAAATGTACAAATACCTTTTGATCAGGATGACGCTATAGTCATCCCTAAAAGAGCAACTTACGAAATTCAAAATAAACGTTTTACATATGTTGTAACGGACAGCAATACGGTTGAAAGTCGGGAAATTTTCTTACTGCCTGTAGATACGAAACAGTTATTTGTTGTTAATGAAGGGCTATCAAAAGGAGAGCGTATTATAAGCTCTGGAATTGGTCAGTTGGATGACGGTACTAAGATCCAGCCAAACCCTGTTGATGCAGACAGTTTATTCCAGGCTCTGTAGTCTACTGAATAAACCCTACCAAATTTAAGTTCTTGTAAGTTTATAATTGTGATATAATGATTAAACGATTTATACAGCGACCGGTATTATCTACGGTTATTTCAATTATTCTTGTTATTCTGGGATATCTGGGCTACAACGCACTGCCTGTTTCACTGTATCCCGACATTGCTCCGCCAACTATTCAGGTATCTGCGACCTATCCCGGTGCAAATGCTGAAACAGTATTAAACAGTGTTGTTGCCCCGCTCGAGGAGCAGATCAATGGTGTTGAAGGGATGACCTATATGAGTTCCACGGCCAGTAATAACGGACGTGCTCAAATCCAGGTTTATTTCGAGCTTGGTACAGATCCGGATATCGCTGCGGTAAACGTGCAGAACCGTGTTTCACAGGCTTCAAATCTATTGCCACAGGAGGTCACACAGACCGGTGTTACCACTCAGAAGGAGCAGACGAGCCGCTTGTTAATTTTTACCATGTATAGTCCTGATGGTACTCACGACGGTACGTTTTTGGAGAACTATGCCCGCATTAATCTGATCCCGCGCCTGCAACGAGTAAATGGAGTGGGTACTGCTGATGCATTTGGTGCCAATACCTATTCGATGCGAATATGGATGAAGCCCGATAAAATGGCATCTTATAATTTAGTGCCTTCGGATGTTATAGTCGCTTTGAATGATCAGAGTTTTGTAGCGGCGCCCGGAACTATTGGAGAAAATAGTGGACAGGCTTTTCAGTATACCATGAAATACAAGGGACGCCTCTCAACGGCGCCAGAGTACAGGGATATTATTATTCGTGAGGGATCAGAGAACGGGGAGATGCTTCGCCTTAAAGATGTGGCCGAGGTGGAGTTGGGATCGCAGACCTACAGTGTTCACAGTACTGCCAACGGTGGACCAAGTGTGGGAATGTTTGTGTCTAAAACAGCAGGCGCCAATGCCCAGGAAGTGGTCGAAAATGTGAAAGCCGAAATTGAAGCAGCATCAGAAAATTTCCCTGACGATATCGAATATACTACCGTATTTGATGCAAACAGCTTTCTGACCGCATCAATCAATAAGTTATTTGTGACCTTTTTAGAGGCCTTTATCCTTGTATTCATTGTGGTATTTGTGTTTTTACAAGATTGGAGGTCAACTTTAATTCCGGCTATTGCTGTACCGGTCTCTATTATCGGCACCTTTTTCTTCCTCAACATATTTGGATATAGCGTCAATTTATTAACGCTGTTTGCGTTGGTATTGGCGATTGGAATTGTAGTGGATGACGCCATCATTGTGGTGGAAATTATTCATGCCAAGCTGGAGGAGGGAGCCGAGTCCGGAATGGAGGCCGCTATTGAGGGAATGGATGAAATTGCAGGTGCCATCGTCTCCATTACGTTGGTAATGGCAGCAATATTTGTTCCCGTAACGTTTATAACGGGATCTACGGGGGTATTCTTTCAACAATTTGGTATTACTCTGGCAACGGCCATTATCATATCCGCGGTTAATGCCCTGACGTTAAGTCCTGCTTTATGCGCTTTGGTCCTTAAACCTGAGCAAAAACAAATCGGTGAAAAGAAGTCATTTATTGATCGTTTTGCCATCGCTTTTAATACGGTTTTTGAAGTAGGAAAATATCGTTACCGGAAGGTATTGGGCTTTTTTACGCGCAATGCTTGGGCGGCCGTAGCGGTAGTCATTGCTGCTATTGGAATTTTTGGCTTCCTGTTTCAAACGACGCCTACCGGCTTTGTTCCTGATGAAGACCAGGGAACGTTCTTTGCCAATGTAAGTCTGCCGCCGTCGGCTTCACTGGAACGGACCAAAGATGTGATGGCTGAGATCGATCAGATCATGGCAGATACTGAAGTTATCGATTCTCGTCTTGCTATATCAGGTTTCGGACTTCTTAGTGGATCCGGAAGTCAGTACGGATTTATTGTTGGCAAGCTAAAGCATTGGGATGATCGAGATATGGATGTTAATTCGGCAATCAACTTGTTAAGAGAAAAAACGTCGGGTTTAAATAAGGCTAATATATCATTTTTTGCACCCCCGGTTATTTCGGGGTTTGGAAACACCAGCGGCTTTACGGTAAATATTCAGGATCGAGCAAGTGGTACGCTTGAGCAGTTGGATCAAGTAAGTAAAAGAGTCCAGCAGAAGCTGTTCCAACGTCCTGAGATACAATATGCGTCATCATATTTTCAGACCGATTATCCACAATACATGGTAAATGTTGATGTTCCTAAGGCCCAGCGGGCTGGGTTTTCCGTACAGTCAATTATGAATGTCATGCAATCGTATTACGGTGGATTGTACGTTTCCAATTTTACTCGTTTTGGTAAACTTTATCGCGTATATGTACAGGCAGATGCTGAAGCTCGCGGTTCTGAAGAAAGTCTACAGCAGATTTCAGTCCGAAATCAAAATGGACAGATGGCGCCTCTGAGTTCGTTTGTAGATCTCGAACGCGTATACGGCCCACAAAATATATCGCGATTTAATCTCTTTAATTCTGTGGAGGTGACGGGTGCCACCAATCCGGGATATAGTTCCGGTGATGCTATACAGGCGATTGAAGAAATTTTTGAGGAAGAAATATCTGGTGACTATTCATATGCCTATTCCGGATTGACGAGGGAAGAAAGTCAGTCCAGTGGGCAAGAAATTGTAATTTTCGCGCTTTGTCTTCTCTTTGTCTACTTCTTCCTGAGTGCTCAATACGAAAGTTATTTAGTGCCTTGGGCAGTAATCTTGCCGCTACCAATTGGACTTATGGGATCATTCATTTTTGCCAACATCTTTGGCATAGCTAATAATATCTACCTGCAGATTTCCGCCATTATGTTGATGGGACTTTTGGCTAAGAACGCCATTCTGGTGGTAGAGTTTGGTCTTCAGCGTCGCCGAGAAGAGGGTATGAGCATTGTAAAAGCTGCTATTGACGGGGCCGAAGCACGACTCCGTCCAATCTTAATGACCTCCTTTGCCTTTATTGCCGGTTTGCTTCCTTTGGCACTGGCAACCGGGATTAACGCAAATGCCAATCAGTCTATTGGTATTGGTACAGCAGGAGGAATGTTCATTGGAACATTTATTGGATTGCTGGTGATACCGGTGCTTTTCATCATTTTTCAAAAGCTTCAGGAGAAGATTTCAGGTCCACCCGAAGTCGTTAAAAAACGAAGAGAGAAAATCATAAATCCGTGATTAAATAATCTACAAATTATTCAACTGACTCTATGTTTTTTCGTCATTATTCTACATTGTTAGCGGCATTGGTTATTACGGTTTCATTGTCGTCGTGTATTGCCACTAAATCGTACGAGCAGCCGGAAATGCAGTCTCAAAACTTGTATCCCTTTGAGCAGGTCAAAATGGACAGTACAACGCTGGCCGAGATGCCTTGGCAAGAGGTATTTAAGGACCCGCAGTTGCGTGATCTTATTCGGGAGGCTTTGCAAAATAATCTACAGCTACGGAGTGCCATCGAGCAAATCCGAGTTGCAGAAGCTGACTTTTTTCAGGGTCGTATGAGCATGTTGCCAACACTATCTTTAGGAGCTAGTGCCTCTTATAATGAACAATCTGATAATGCCAGCAGTTTTGGTGGTGTAGGGATAGGATCAATTCCAGCCAGTGAGCGATATTCGGTTTCTATGAGCTCCAGCTGGGAGCTTGATGTATGGGGAAAGTTGACCAGTGCCAAGCAAGCGAGTTTTGCCGCATTGTTACAGGCAGAAGCCACACGTCGAGCGGTGCAAACCCGGCTCATAGCTCAAGTGGCAAATTCCTACTATCGATTGTTGGCTCTTGATAAGCAGTTGGAAATCACAAAAGAAACCATCAAAAATCGCCGACAGGATGTTGAAGCTATCAGAAGTTTAAAAGAAAGTGGNTTANTAACAGGTGTTTCGCTACAGCAAAGTATTGCCAATCGGTATGCAGCTGAAGTTACGATCCCGGAATTGCGCCAACAGATTACTGAACAAGAATATGCTCTTAGCATATTGCTTGGCCGAGCTCCCGGAAGTATTCAACGTAACAGCTTAGCAGAACAGTCTCCTATAAACTCACTTGCTACCGGAGTGCCGGCGCAACTACTAAGAAATCGTCCCGATATTATTGCAGCAGAGCATTCCTTTCGATCTGCTTTTGAACTTACTAACAATGCCCGGGCCCAATTTTATCCTTCGTTTCGCCTTACGGCAGAAGGCGGCTATCAAAGCCTGCAAACGGATGATCTTTTTCAGCCGGGTTCGGTATTCTACAACCTGATTGCCGGAATTACACAGCCTATTTTTAATAGAGGCCAAAACAAAGCGCAATTGAAACGAAGTAAAGCTCGTCAAGAACAGGCTAAATTAGAACTTCGTAGCACAATCATTAATGCCAGCAGTGAAGTCTCAAATGCCTTGAGCTCATATAATAATGCAGAAGAGAAAAGAGAGCTGACCAGAAAACAGCTGGAGGCTCTGGAAAATGCTGTTGAGTACTCTCGGGAGTTATTGCAATACGGCGAAGCAAATTACACCGAGGTATTAACTGCCCAGCAGAATTATTTATCAGCTCAATTATCTGATATTAACAATAAATTACAGCAATTGACCGCAGGCGTAAACCTTTATCGTGCTCTGGGTGGTGGATGGAATAAATCATTTATCCAACAAAGTAACGAAAAGTAATTCAATGAGTTTTTTCTCATAACCTACAAAACACAGTAGTATAACCTGCTCCTGTGTATCCCTAACGAGAGTCACAATGTGAAGGGACGGCATTCCACTTTTTTCGAATGGGTCAATGAAAGAAATATTTAACTATTCACCTATTAGTTCATTCGGTTGCCAGTACTCATTACGATTTTGATAGGTTTCAGATATTTGGATCACTTCTTCTTGGGTGATGTGAGAATGATCACCATCACTACTATCTCGCAGATAATTAATTATAGCCGCTATTTCTGCCATACTGAGTCGGGCTTTAAAAGAGGGCATTGTTCCATTGTAAGTTTTACCATTGACTTGAATCTCGCCGCTCAATCCATCCCTAACTGTTCGAATAGGAACTGATTTTTCACCGGTTATCCATTTCGAGTTAAGAAGCGGAGGAAAGGCATTACCTCTTCCGAGTGCGTTACTGCCATGACAAGAGGCACAGTTTTGAGTATAGAGATTAGCCCCATTCAAGAGTGCAGGGTCTGCATTTTCATTGACAGGCTCCTTCGGAGATTCATAGTTATTGGGAACCATCTTCTTCATCTTACCGTATCCTGCGCCCATTTGCCGATGTTGCCGCGCCCTTTTCGGATGATTCATCTGCTCATGTTGGCGGGCCATTTGGTTATGCATACTCTGCATTTGACTGTACCATTCCCGACTCATTTTATTTTGCATCTGCCTACGCATCTGACGGCGCTTTCGCATTTTCTTGTTATCCTGCTGCATACCCATCCCTTTTTTCTCATGGCCTGACATCATGTGGCTGTGATTCTCAGACATTTGTTGATGCATTTTCCGCATTTCTGAGTAGAGTATTTTCATTTCTTCTGACATCGAGGCAGAATCTTTTTCGAATTTTGCAAGCATCGTTCTATGTGATTTCTGCATTGATTTAAAGGTCGACCGCATCTCTCGTTGTTGTGACTTGCTCATCTGATATGAATCCTCTGTTTGGCACGCGGAAATGACAAAACCCAATAAAAGTAATACAATGAAAGTCTCTTCACACTTCATAAAGAATGCCTGACTGTGCTTATTTTAATTCTGATGTTAATTCATCATATGCATTTAAAAGATGTGATCTAGTTTTTTGTAAATCAAAAGAAGTTTGAGCTGGGGCATCTGCACCTATTACAATAAGATGATCATTATAATAAGACATATATGACACTGATGATTCTTCTACACGATAAAATAGCGTTGAATTGTTGTGCTCAACTTGTTGAAGATCTGTATTTGGGGCAGAAGAATTTTTCTCCAATTTATTAATATAATTGCGAGCCAGTTCACCTTTGGCTAACTGAATATTGACTGAATAGGGGAGATCATCATTGCCATAAGTTGTTGAGACTACGGATCCGGATGACTGCTTCATAATTCTGCCATGCTTCATTCCTGCCAGATTATCCGGTAAAACATTGTTAAGAGATCTGGAATGGGTTTTATCTTCAGAATAGGAAGTCGTTCTCTTTTCTGGAGAAGCAAGGGCAATAATTTTATTAGGAGAAACTGCATTAATAAGGGTAGATAGCTGCTGATCAACCTTATTTTCTTGTCCGGTAATTCGAATTGAAAAATTGTTATCTAAAAATAGCAGGACTTCCCGCTGACCCATTGTTTTTCCAAGGTGGAGAGTATATTCCTCAACCTTTTTAGTTTTGCTGTCATTCTTCGCTTTAGCTTTTTCTTTTGTCCACTTATCTGCCGAATAATGCCGAATGCCAATTTGTATTATGGCGTTATCAGGTCCAATGTAGGTTGCGGCTCCCAAATTCTCATTTTGGGAAGAAAAGTCATTAAATGATGATTTATTCCATGAATCCCCAATGATTTCAGGTAAAAAGCTATCAAACTTTTCTGGACTAATTAGTTGTTGAGCAGATGAAGGAATAGTACTAATTAATAGAAATAATAATAAAAAACTTGCTGATAATACTTTTTGACTTAAGTATAGACTGTTATAATAATTTATTCTTGACGAGATCATTCCCATTTTAATTTTGGTTAAAAATTTTAGAGAACTTTATAAATAGGATTGTACTTTTCAAGTGATATAAATGTTGTGATGAATGGTAAAAGATGTGTATATTTAGCGCTCTCGAATTGATGTAATGCCCATTAATTTTGGGTGCTTAGCTCAGTTGGTTTAGAGCGCTACCCCGACACGGTAGAGGTCACTGGTTCGAATCCAGTAGCACCCACATACAGCTAAAGCCTGTTGCCCAATAGGGTATGACAGGCTTTTTCATTTTTACGGACAAAACGGTATCAGATAGCAATGGCTCAACGTAGAGAAGCACGAGAAGTAGTTTTACAGGCCCTTTATTCTAATGAGATAGGAAAAGGTAAGTGGGAGGATATCATTAAATTGGTGATAAAACCAAGGCTGTCCAACGATACTGAGACCTTCAAGTTTGCCGAACGGCTGTTTCTGAAAATTGTAAATAACCAGGATGAGGTAGACGAAGTCATCCAGGATCACTTAAATAACTGGCGATTAGGGCGGCTTAATGCCATCGATCGTTTATTGCTGCGGATAGCTATTGCTGAGTTTCTGTATTATGAACAGATTCCCACTAAGGTATCGATTAATGAGGCTATTGAGATTTCCAAGAAGTTTTCGACAAAGAAGTCCGGCAATTTTATTAACGGCATTTTAGATTCTGCCCTTCAACAACTCAATAGTGATGGCCGTATCAACAAAAAGGGCCGTGGACTTATTGAAACTTCCTTTAAATCCTAAGGATATACTATCGTGAGTAATCAGAAATATATAGCGATTGGTGATATCCATGGTTGTTTTCATTCCATGAAAGCTCTGTTAAAAAAGCTGGAGCCTTATTACGACCGGCAGTTCGTTTTTGTGGGGGATTATATCGATCGAGGACCGGGCTCAAAACAAGTTGTAGATCACCTGTTGGATTTTAAAGAAAAGGTGGACTGTGTTTTTTTAAGAGGCAATCATGAGCAAATGCTCTTAGACGCTTTTCGTCACAATAAAAAGGATTTGTGGTTTATGAATGGAGGTCGGGCTACTATAGAATCGTATGAGGGCGAAGGGATAGAAATGAAATTACCCGACAGTCACATGGAATTTTATGAAAATACTCGCTTGTATTACGATACAAAAAATTACTTTTTTGTCCATGCCGGACTTTCTCCCGCAAGGACGATTGCTGATAGTATAAAAGATGAAAATGAGGTACGCGAATTTTTATGGGAACGCTCACATCTGAATGCATTTGAAACCCCATGGGAAAAGACGGTGGTATTTGGACATACGCCCCGACCCAAACCTATTCAAAAAGAGAACATGATTGGAATAGATACCGGGTGCGTTTATGATCGAGTGGGATACGGAAATCTAACAGCTGTGAAATTGCCCGAAGAAGAATTTTTGCAACAAACAGCAATTGACTGATTTTTATATAACTAATTGATTAATATTTATAATAGCTTGTAATACATGAGTTTACGATGTGGAATTGTAGGACTTCCTAATGTAGGAAAGTCCACTTTATTTAATGCGTTGAGTGATGCCGGTGCCGATGCGGCGAATTTCCCTTTTTGTACAATTGATCCTAATATTGGCGTGGTACCTGTTCCTGATGAACGGCTTGAAACCTTGTATAACATTGTGGGATCAGAAGAAAAGATACCAACTAGCGTTGAATTTGTTGACATTGCCGGTCTCGTCAAGGGTGCATCCGAAGGCAAGGGGAAAGGAAATGCTTTCCTATCACATATACGCGAAGTGGATTTGATCGTGCATGTAGTTCGCTGTTTTGATGATGAAAACGTGGTACATGTAGAAGGGGATGTAAATCCCAAACGTGACATTCATATTATTGAAGATGAACTTATCCTGAAAGATCTTGAAACCGTTGAAAAACGTCATGAGAAGCTTAAAAAAGAAGCTAAAAGTGGCGAAAAAGAGACCCTTCAGAAACTGGAAATTGTAGAACGACTAAAGGAGCATCTCGAACTGGGGAATGCTGCTCGTGCTTTCGATGCTGACGAAGAAGATCGTAAGGCATACCAAGAGCTTTTTCTGCTTTCTGACAAGCCGGTGCTTTATGCTTGCAATGTTTCGGAGGAAGATCTTGATGACGGTAACGAATGGGTCGATACGGTCAAAGAGATTGCCGCACGTTTTGATGATGAAGTCGTAACGTTTTGTGCTAAAATTGAGGAAGAAATAGCTGAACTTGATGATGATGAACGGCAGATGTTTTTGGAAGAACTCGGGGTAGAGAGTGCCGGATTGGAGCGTTTAATTCGAGCGGCTTATAAAGAACTGGGACTAATTACCTATTTCACTACGGGTCCAAAAGAAACAAGAGCATGGACCGTGCGAAAAGGGGCTAAAGCACCCGAAGCAGCTGGCGTAATTCATAGCGATTTTGAGCGTGGTTTTATCCGTGCTGAAACAGTTAGCTACGAGACCTATAAAGAGCTCGGTTCAGAAAAGGCTGTTAAAAATGCCGGTGAAATGCGTCAGGAGGGAAAAGATTACATCGTTCAGGATGGCGACGTAATGCTTTTCCGCTTTAATGTCTGACGCTAAATAGCTGAATTAGTTTTCATGAGATAACTCGTAGATCATCTCGGGAAAGTTTCCGAAGAAATCAGTTTTTTGATTATAGCTATCATCCTTTTGTACCATCCGAACGGCAACTACGTTTTCTTCAGGATAAATCACTAAATATTGACCGCCATCCCCTGATGCTTTGTAGCCAATAATGGGTCCACTTATTGATTTGGCAAAAGGGGCAACACCTTGTCCCAAAGTAGCCTTCCGGAACCGTGCCAGTTGTTTCCTGTTACCAAATTGACCCATAATGGCGTCTACTACACTACCTTGGCTGTCGTAATCTCCTTTTATGGAGTCCATTTTGCTTATGAATGCTGTTGGAACACCGGCTTCTCTCATATTTGCAATTTGTTTTTCACTGATGACAAAGTCTGTATTTTTGGGGATTCGCCACCAAAGTAATCCGTAAGTTTTTGTATCGGGAGGAGTCTTATTTAACATCGCATCAATCCACTTCTCATCAATGAGGTGCTCACCATTCCAGGAGCCTTTTTGCAACACGAGTTGACCAAGTTTAGCTAAATCATACCCATGCATTTGTAATCCTGCCATGGCTACATGATTTCCTTTTTCGTCGGTACCCCAGTGATAATCATGGATGTCCATTTTATTGAATAAGGTATCATTCAAATAATTATCAATAGATTTGCCAGTAATTTTTTTGAGAATGTCTGTTAAAATATTGACTGCTTTATTATTATAGTTGTATTTAGTTCCTGGGTCATTAACAACAGATGCTGCTAATCCCAGCTGAACTTTATCAGGGGCAGGATTCACTTCTTTGGTAGCAATCTTAATATTTTGCAAACCGGAAGTGTGATTCAAAAGATGTCGGACCGTGATATCCTTTTTTTGTCCCTGTCGCCATTCCGGATAATAACGGGCAACAGGAGTACTCAGAGAATCAATCATGCCTTCAGAAAATAGTTTGGCATATACTAAACCCACAACCGATTTGGTTATTGACATCGATTGTACTTTTTCGCTCTGCGAATCAGAATAGTATTCAACAACTTTTTCACCGTCTTCAAGAACCACCAGAGCATCAGAATTCGATTTTTTTGCTGATTCGATAAGTGGCTTATATTCCTTCTCAATACCCTGTCCGAATGCAAGGGCAGGCAAAATACAGAACAGTACAATTTTAAGTAGAGTAAGCTTTCTCATGATGTGAATGAATTTTATTATGAATAGCATCATGATTACGAGTGGAGAA
>P_1C_Sed_2_UnCtyDRAFT_1000305_pt1 | contig 15158 bp, 11 predicted proteins | sample Pon1CUnioCityCA_4_FD_10229 | JGI IMG/M metagenome (IMG submission 10229) | reverse complement strand
TATGCCCGTGGAACCTCAAGTCATTCCCACCCGTACCCGACGATTTCAAGCCGCACCCCGATCTCTTGACCCTCTCCAAACCGGAATGGGAAGAACTCTCCAGGGAACATTTCCGGGAGATGTTCAAACACTCAGCCGTCAAAAGAGCTAAATACGAAGGGCTGAGGCGCAACATCGAGTTCCTGCAAGAGCAAGAGGAAAAGAAGAAGTAACTGTTAATCGGTCAATTTGTCAATTGGTTGATCGGGCCCAGGCCTATTAGGTTCCAAACCCGAGACTCGACGAAACCCCGGGACAATTAACTTATGAACGAATTGACCAGCAGGTCTTAGATATCACTCTTATCATGTGACTCCAGCGGATTGGAGGATAGTTCCTGAAACTCCTTACGGTTGCGGTATACATCCAGGGCCAGGAAAAGCGCATTCCGGAATGATTTGGGAGAGGCCATTCCCTGTCCGGCCAGCTCATAGGCGGTGCCATGATCCGGAGAGGTACGGACGATATCCAGCCCGGCCGTGAAATTTATCCCTTCATCAAAAGAGATGGCCTTGAAAGGCGCCAAACCCTGGTCATGATACATGGCCAGGATGCCGTCAAACTTCTTGATGTTGTCGCTGCCAAAGAACCCATCTGCCGGATAAGGGCCGAATGCCATGATATCCTCATCTTTGGCCCGCTGAATGGCAGGAATGATGATGTTGTTCTCCTCATCTCCCATCAACCCGCCGTCGCTGGCATGGGGGTTGAGACCAAAAACAGCAATTTTGGGCTTTCGAATCTTAAAGTCCTGAAGGAGAGTTTTGTCCATGACGCGCAGCTTACGCAGGATTAAATCCTGGCTCAGCACTTCCGGTACTTGTTTGAGGGGAATATGCCCGGTGACCACCCCTACCTTCATCAAATCACTGACCATCAGCATCAGGGTTTCCTTGTTTTGACCGAAATGCTGGGTCAGGTATTCGGTGTGGCCGGGAAAATCAAATTCTTCCGACTGGATGTTATCTTTGTTGATGGGCCCTGTGACAAGCACATCGATCTTGCCCTCCTTCAAATCTTTCACGGCGCAATCCAAGGCTGTGAGGGCTGCTTTGCCGGCGTCTGTAGACGACTTGCCCAACTCAACCCGGATGCTGTCATCCGAGCAGTTGATTACATTGGATTTCTTGGTATGAGCCTTTTCGGCATCCCGGATAATGTTTAAACTAAAATTCTCTATGTTTAGGGCTTTTCTATGATAAGCCGCCACTTTTGCCGACCCGTATACAATGGGCACACAAAAGTCATTGATCCGGTTATCGATCAGTGTTTTTATGATGATCTCGTAACCAATGCCGTTTATATCGCCTTGTGTTATTCCAACCTTAATTTGATCCATAATCGCTTCGCTTTCTTTTGGCAAATATAATGATAATTATTTGGCTGTATATTGATTCAGAAAATCATACATCAACCTGATTCCCGTACCGGTGCCGCCTTTACCCCGGTAGCTGTCGTGTTTCTCTAGAAAAGCCGTGGGTGCAATATCGAAATGAACCCACGAATAACGGGTAAAATGTTCCAGGAATTTACCGGCGGTGATGGCTCCTGCTTCTCTTCCGCCTGCATTTTTCAGGTCGGCCACATCCGATTTGATCATTTCCTTGTACTCTTTCCATAAGGGAAGCCGCACCAGGCGTTCATAGGTATTCAAGCCGCTCTGAATCAACTGTTCAAAGACAGTTTCATCGGCATTACCCATAGTCACGATACCCTGGGGGCCGATGGCCACAGATGCAGAGCCGGTGAGGGTAGCAAAATCAAACACCAGTTCCGGATCAAACTGCCGGGCAAAGCTCAAAGCATCGGCCAGGATCATCCTTCCTTCGGCATCGGTGTTCACAACTTCCACGGTTGTTTCATCATGCATGGTAACCACATCACCCGGGGTATAGGCATTACCTCCGGGCCGGTTATCAGTAGCCGGCACCAGCCCGATCAGCCGAACCGGTATCTTATTCCGGGCCGCTGCGTATAGAATACCTACAACGACAGCGGCACCGGCCATATCTGACTTCATATCCCCCATGGATGAAGAGGGTTTCAAGCTGATACCCCCTGTATCATATACCACTCCCTTTCCCACCAATACGATGGGCCGGCTGTTTCGCACCTCCGTAGGATTCCACTCCATCACAGAGAAAGAAGGAGGATCCACACTGCCTCTGTTCACTGCCAGCAAACCATTCATCCGCAAAGCCTCAATCTTCTTCTTATTGAAAACCTCGATGGAGAAACCAGCCTCCCTGGCCATCTCTTGGAAAGCCTCGCCCAGTTGAACCGCGTTGAGTGAGGAGAGAGGCTCATTGACCAAATCGCGGGCATGGTATACAGCTCCTGTCACAACCTGCCATTGCTGTAACTCCTTTTCCCCGATCGTGTCGCTCAAAACCTGGATCTGTTCCAGCTTGTTGCGGGTATCTTCATCCGTCGATTTATGCCGGAGAAACTGGTAATGACTGAGAGCCAACCCTTCAAGCAATGCCTTTAGCCGGAATGGCTGTGAGAGGGTATCCACCACCAGCAGCTGCCGATGATTATTCTTCTTCAGGGTTGAATACAAGGCCGAGGCCTGTATGCGAATATCCTCCAGCAACTCATGCTCCGGGAGATTCGTGTCGGTGACAATCAGGTAAGACCACTTAAAATAACTGTTGACATGAATGTTACGCTTATCCTTCTTCCGCTGATTATTCAAATACTCCAGCTCGGCAGGGGAGAAAGAATAACCGGAAAGATCGGTCTCCTTTTCTGTAAGATAAAGTACCGAAACATCAAGCGGCTGCTCTTCTGTCTTTATAAATAAAGGTTCCATTTAAAACTGATCTTATGCGCTCCAATACCGATTTATTGAGCCAGTTTGAGCGTCTGCAGGATAGCTTCCATCTGCCGCACATAGTCACGTTTGTCAAAACGCGGGGCATAAACGAATCCATCCACTGTCACCACATTGCCGGTATTTTCATTGAAGATGCTGTAACTGACAAAAGGACCGCCCATAAAATCGTTCTCTACCTTCCACAGGCCCCGCATCTCGTATACCGTGTGGTTATTGATTCTCTTTTTATTGAAAAAAGGCGTAACAAGGGTTTCAGTGATCATATAGGAATTGGGGGATGGCCCGGGAACGAATTTTTTAGCAAAACGGTCCCTCATCTGGATCTGATATCCAACGGTAAAGGTTTCTTCCCCCTCATAGGGATACTTGTAGACCAGAAAGCCCTGGGAATATTCGGGATCTTCCTTGGCGAGCCAGGAAAAATTGGTGGTATCCTTATCCAGGGAGAAACCTTTGGGAATGACCATCTCAACATTGAATTTATCCCGCAGGTGCATGATCGCGCCTCTGTCCTTCATACCGCGGTATGCTTTTTGATACCGGCTCCATTCGGCTTCGACGAAGCGTTGGGCTGCCACATCACCTCTTTGGCGGAAGAGTTTCTTCAATGCCGTATCGTTGGGGGCCTGAGCTTCAATCAGGGTTTGCGACTTAGAATAGACCCCTTTTCTGACCACAAAGCGGGGCTCAGTGTATTTGGAAGCTACCTCTATACGCAGCACGTTCCGGTGTGTCCTGAAGCCTTTGTTGAAAGCTTTGGGGGGAATGTTAATCAGATCAAAGATGGGCTCGGGCTGAGGCAGCCCCTTAAACACAGCGCTTAGCTCTTTCTTGATGGGCAGGCCTGTCTCACTTCTGAATTTAGCGGTATCCATTACGACGATCATTTCACCCGTTTTCCCGGTGACGCTGGGTAAAACGCCCTGCTGCTGCCGGGCTTGTTCGGGGTTGCATCCTGTAAAGACGGCCATCCCTATGATGGCCAGTATAAATGCGACAATAAATCTGTTCATATCCGGTGTGGTTTTGATTAATGGTCAAGGTATATTTTGAGCTGTTTGCCCGGCTTGATATCCGTTTCATCCTGGATGTCATTGGCCCGGATCAGATCCGATATGGATTCACAATTGAATTTATTGGCAATCTTCCAGATGGTGTCGCCTTTCTGGACAGTGTAATATACCACCCGCTTATTGGTATCAGCCTCTGAACGTTTCTGACTTTCGATGCGTTGTTTCTCCATACGTCTGACATATTCAGAATCCACCCAAATATCCAGCCTCTGCCCTACCTGCAGATTGTTGTCGGGTAAATTATTCCATCTGCGAATTTCATCAATGGTACAACCATACTTCATGGCAATTTTATGGAAATATTCTCCTTTTCTAACGATATGAACCAGCTTCTTCTTGCCCTGCTCTTCAGGATCCTGACCCGGGGGACGCACATCTTCATTAAAAGAAGCGTTGGCATTGAAAATTTCCCGTTCATGCTTCAGGTAGGTGATCACCTTTTCCTTTGGCAGCACCAGGGTAGCCGGTTCACTGAGGTTAGGAATAAAATCCTTCTTATACACCGGATTAAGCGCTTGCAGTGTCTTCAAAGGAACATCAATCTTCCGGGCAATCAAATTGAGCGTGGCAGCATAATGAATGTTCAGTGTATCGGTATCAAGATAGCCATCATTAACACCTGCGGCCTCTATCTGATGTTCATTCAGATAATTCATGGCATAGTTAACCGCTATGAAAGCCGGCACATAGCCTTTGGTTTGGGCAGGGAGGTGTGGATAGAGTTCCCAGAAGGATTTTGTTTTGCCTTCGGCTCGTTCCATGGCCTTTCTGACAACACCGGGTCCGCCGTTATACGCAGCCAGAGCCAGTTGCCAGTCGGGATAGGTCCTGTAAAGATATTGCAGGTATTGGCAGGCGGCCTCGGTCGACTTAATGGGATCCCTCCTTTCGTCGATGAAGGATGTCACCCGGAGATCAAACATCCGGCTTGTGTTGAGCTTAAATTGCCACAAGCCCACGGCTCCCGATGAAGAAACGGCGAAAGGATCCAACGCCGACTCAACTATGGCCAGGTATTTCAATTCCAGGGGGAGTTGATACTGATCCAGCTTCTCTTCGATGAGAGGGAAATATTTTTTTGCTCTTGCGGCTATCCTGGCCAGATGTTCACGCTGCTCAATGGTATAAACATCAATATAGCGCCTGACATATTTGTTGTATTCCAACTCGATAGGTGTGCGGTTGTTCAGTTCAGTGATCCGGTACTCATAGACGAGATCCGGAAAAATGGGAATGGAGTCGGTTCCATCCGAAATGCCTCCCGTTGACCCCTGGGACAGCGGAAGCCAACCTGTTAACATAACAACCAGAAAGAAAGTTTTATGTATAATGCGCATGAATTCTTTGTTTCGGCACAGCCTGGGTTGAAGAAAAGCCGGAGCCTTTTGCCGGCATCCATTGTTTGCCGGCTTAAATATAATTCAAAAATTGACAAACTTCAAAAGTTGCCCTTCGAAAGATTCGATTATATCGCATCCATAAAAAGCACGCAAAAAAGGCAAGCCCCCTGGCCTGCCTTTCCTTATTGTATTCATAGCATGCTTTATGTGCTCCACACCAGTTCAAACAGTGTTTGGGGTTGCTGAAGATACCCAGGGGTCTGACTGAACCCAATGGCGAAGATTCTTATCCGAAGCACCATACAACCTGTTATGCCGGACAATCACCTGTCGGATCAACAGGGATATCTATTCATTCTTGTTCTTATCGTTCAGGCTGCCCGGGTCTTTACTCTCGCCTTTGTTCCCGCCGGTGGCATCTTTAAACTCCTTGATGCCTTTGCCAAAACCTTTCATAATCTCGGGGATCTTACGTCCTCCGAAAAGCAGCAACAGGGCCAGCACAATGAGAATGATCTCCCATGGACCCGTTATTCCAAGTATTACAAAATCCATCATCGGTATATCCCTTTTTTTTAGGTTAGAATCACATCGAATTTACGCTTTTTCCATTAATTTTGAAAATCTTACTGCTTACTGATTGGTAAACAATTTCACAATATCGTTGCCATTGGCATAGATGATAAGGGAAAGTACAATTAACATGCCGGCAATCTGGGCATATTCCAGGAATTTATCGCTTGGCCTCTGGCCGCTGAGGATCTCATAAAACAAGAACATCACATGACCTCCGTCAAGTGCGGGAATGGGGAGCACATTAATGATAGCCAGGATGATGGACAGAAAAGCAGTCAGGTTCCAGAAGGCATACCAATCCCATACACCGGGGAAAATTTTACCAATAGTGATAAACCCGCCTACTTCTTTGTAAGCTTCTGTTTCGGGCGTAAAGATCAGGCCCAGCTGCTGGATGTATTCCTTAAAAGTAGTGACACCTTTACTAATACCAGCGGGTATGGCAGCGGCAAAATTATAGCGTCTCTCTTCGAGCTGGAAATATTCATTGAGATTTCCAACATAAAAGCCTATCAGGCCCTCAGAGGTGGTGGTCAGATCAAATGATTTGGTGGTGCCGTCCCGTTCAACAGTGACAGATATTTCCTCGCCTTTTTTATTGACCAGTATTTCCTTGAGCTGGTCCATAAAACGGACGTCCTCACCATTCACCGACACAATACGGTCGCCAGGCTCAATACCGGCCTGTTTTGCGGGCGATTGCTCGCTGAATCCACCCACTACAGCGGGAACCCTAAAACTGATAAACTGGGGGTTATCCAGCAACTTCGGGAACAGCGAATCGGGTATAGCTACCTGCTGGAGCTCACCGTTTCTTTCAACCGTAACCGTATTGGCCTTCTCCAGGAGAATGGTTTTGGGGATATCACTGAATCGCTTCACCTCTATCCCTTCAACAGAGACGATCTTGTCGCCGTTCTGGAAACCTATCTCCTGGGCCACCGGTGAAGCAGAAATGCCATATTTTACGTTCTCGACCGGCAGGTATTGTTCACCCCAGACTGATAGCACAGCGGCATAGATCAGGATGGCAAGAATGAAGTTCATGGTAACACCGCCCAGCATGATAAGCAATCGCTGCCATGCCGGCTTTGAACGAAACTCCCACGGCTGCGGTGGCTTTTTCATCTGATCTTTGTCCATCGACTCATCGATCATCCCGGAAATCTTAACATAACCACCCAATGGCAACCATCCCATACCATATTCGGTTTCCCCTTTCCGGAACCGGAAAAGCGAAAAACCGGGATTGAAGAACAGGTAAAATTTCTCAACCCTTGTTTTAAATATCTTGGCAAAAAGGAAGTGTCCAAACTCGTGCAGGATAACCAGGATCGACAGGCTAAGGATCAACTGGACTATTTTTACTACTATTTCCATTTACTATCAACTTTTTTGGTAATTAAACTTTTTGCGAAAACCCTGGTTTCATGATCGGTCTGAATATAATCATCCAGCCCGGGATCATTTCTGTGGGTAATCTTTTTCATGGATTGCTCTACGATCCAGGGCATTCCCATAAACCCAATCTTCTCCTCTAAAAAGGCCTGAACAGCCACTTCGTTGGCGGCATTCAGGATACATGGCATATTGCCTCCCTTTTCCATGGCCTGATAAGCCAGATAGAGGTTGATAAATCTTTTAGGGTCGGGTCTTTCAAATGTTAATTTCGATATCTCTTCAAAACTGAAACGTTTAAAATTGGTTTTTAATCTCTCAGGGGCCGCTAAAGCATAGGCAATGGGTACCCTCATATCGGGAAGGCCCATTTGTGCCTTCATGGAGCCATCCGTAAACTGTACGATGGAATGAATAATTGACTGAGGATGAATGATCACATCAATCTGACCGGGTTCCAGGTTGAATAGCCAGCGGGCCTCAATAGCTTCCAGCCCTTTGTTCATCATAGTTGCCGAATCAATCGTGATCTTATCTCCCATGCTCCAGTTGGGATGTTTCAGTGCCTGTGCCCGGGTCACTCCTTTCAGGCGTTCCATGCCATAATTGCGAAACGGGCCGCCCGAAGCGGTCAGGTAAATCTTTTCAATGCTTTTATAGGCTTCTCCGACCAAACACTGATAGATAGCAGAATGTTCAGAGTCAACCGGATAAATCAATGCCTGATGCTTCCGGGCCTGCGACCGTACCAGATCACCGGCTACCACAAGAGTTTCCTTATTGGCCAGGGCGATCTCTTTACCACTTTGGATCGCATGCAGGGTAGGCATCAAACCGGAGTATCCCACCAGGGCAACCATTACCAGGTCGGTATCGGGCATTTCCGCCACCTCGTTCAATGCTTTTTCTCCGGAAAGGATCCGGGCAGGATGATCGCCCATCAGGCTTACCAACTCTTCCTTCCGGGCTTCGTTGGCTACTACCAGATATTCCGGATCAAAGCGGTGTGCCTGCCTGGCTAACAAATCGACGTTGCTGTGGGTGGTCAGCACCTTTACATCAAAATGATCCGGGAAATCTTCCACCACCTCCAGGGTTTGGGTGCCGATAGAACCGGTGGAACCTAAAATGGCAATTTTCTTCTTATCCTGCATACCAGTATTCTCACTCATTCCCTAAAAAACGATGTATTTCTCAGGATCCATGGGTGTTCCATCTCTCCAGAGCTCAAAATGCAGGTGGGGACCGGTGGTTAGTTCACCTGAATTGCCAATGATGGCGATGGGTTCGCCTGCATTCACATGATCACCTTCCTCCTTCAGCAATTCAGCATTGTGCTTATAAACGGTCAGTAAGTTATTGCCGTGCTGTATCTGAATGATCCAGCCGGTCTTCAATGTCCAGTCAGCCATCGTCACCGTGCCTTCCAGAGCTGCTACCACCACGTTGTTACCGCCAGATACAATATCGGTTCCAAAATGTTTTTCCTTGGCATTGAAGGAATTGGTTATCATACCCTGTACCGGACTAAAAAAATGAATCTGCGAGAGGTCACGTCCGGAAGGCTCCTTGTAGTTTACCGAAAGGGTGTATTTCTCTTCCTGCTCGATCTGCTTGCGCAGAATGCTGTCGGATTCAGACTTCTCAAATTTTACCTGCTGGTCGCTGACCGTCGTGTCCTTGTTGAAGGTCTGGTCCTCCGGAACACCACCGGCCATAATGGTGGAAATGTTATCAATGTATTGACCCCGCAACTGGAGCTCCTTTTCCAAAGAATCCAACTTGGCATAGTTCTGTACCATGGTGCGGCGCATATCTCCCTCGGGATAACCGGGGATGAATTCGCGGATGGAGGTATAGGCAATCAGTACGCTGACCAGGATGATCAACAGGATGGCACCGGTCCCGAAAACAGCCAATACATTCAGCCGGCTCAGACGCATGAACCAGATCTCCTCAAAAGTGTCATCATTGTAAATGATGAGCCGGTATTTGTTTTTAAGCCGCTGCAAGAGAGGCTTTTTCTTTTTCGACTCTTCAGCCATCAGATACGAGGTTTACAAACATACAAAGATAATAGTTTTCATGAATTTATGATGAGGAATAAGGCAAAAAAGACCGTGTTATATGTTCGTAAGCTTGTGCGCTTTTGTGGCAATAAAGTGACAATGAATATTTCTTTTCAATCTTTGAGAATTATTTTAAATGGACCCTCGACTTTTTATTTTTATATTTGATAGAATAGGATATCTAAAGCAGAATGATTATGAAAAACACTGGACAATTAACAAGCATGCTTCTCGTACTGCTCTTATGCCTTCCTGGCATCTCCCTTTACGGGCAGGAAGAAGATAAGTCAGGGAAGCAAGAAGAAAACGGAATCAAGAAGTTTGAAGAAGTCATACCCGACACAGCTAAAGTCAAAAAGGGTGTTTTCAACCTTTACCAGTTTGATGACAAGCTCTATTATGAAGTAAAGAAAGAGAACCTGGGCAGGGAATTTCTCTGGCTGACCCAGTTTGCCAAAACCCAGACTGGTTTCGGGTATGGAGGAACCGAAGTAATAAAACGAATTATCCGGTGGGAAGAATACCAGGACCACGTTTTACTGAGAAATGTGGAACACCTGTTGCGTGCAGAGGAAGGCACACCGGAACATTTTGCCGTGGAGGCCTCAAGCCTGGAAGCCATCATCAAGTCGTTCAGGATAGAAGCCTATAAAGAAGGTAATCCGGTGATCAATGTCACGGATCTGTTCCGGGAGGATGTCCCGGAGTTTAGCCCCAGCGATCAACTGGGCGCCAACACACTGGACAAGTCAAGAACGTTCATCTCCTCGGCCACACCCTTTGTTCGCAATATTGAGACCAAGGTGCTGGCCACCTATAAACTGAAACCATCAAAAAACGGGGAGAACGGCACCCCAGGAAGATCAGCTTCCGTTGACCCCTCCCTGAGCGCCGTCACAGTAAAGCTACACCACAGCATGGTTGAGCTGCCGGATGATCCCATGCGCCCCAGGTATTTCGACCCGCGGGTAGGCTTCTTTGCCGGAACACACAGAAACTTCAGCACAGACAGGCACCAGGTAAAAAAAGAGCAATACATCCGAAGATGGCGGCTGGAAAAGAAAGATCCTTCCAAAGAGGTGAGCGAACCAAAGGATCCGATTGTCTATTATGTGGGCAGGGGTATACCTGAAAAATGGAAGCCTTACGTGCTCGAGGGCATTGAAATGTGGCAGCCTGTCTTTAAGGAGGCCGGTTTCAAGAATGCCATCCGGGGCAAGCTTGCTCCCAGCGAAGAAGAAAATCCCGCATTCGACGCCGAGGATGTGCGTTTCTCGACCATTCGCTGGCTGCCTTCGACCATCGCCAATGCCTACGGACCCCATGTCGAAGATCCACGCACCGGAGAAATCCTGGAAGCCGACATCCGCATCTACCATAACGTGCTGAGTCTGATCCGCGACTGGTATTTCGTGCAGGCTTCCCCTAGCGACCCCGCGGCGCAGGACCTGCCCCTGCCCGACTCGCTGGTGGGTGAAGCCCTGCGGTACGTGGTGGCTCATGAAGTGGGCCACACCCTCGGACTTCGACATAATTTCAGGGCCAGCGCCGCTTACCCGGTCGAAAAATACAGAGATCCAGAGTTTACCGAGAAATACGGGCTGGAAGCTTCCATCATGGATTACGGACGCTTCAACTATATTGCCCAACCCGGCGACGATGCCGCCACCATTCCCAAGATCGCCCCATACGACTATTTTGCCATCGAATGGGGATACAGCCAGTTCGACGGCTCCGAATCGGCCAGGGAGGATGAAAAGTACCTGAACAAAATTGCCTCGCGCCAGGAGGATAATCCCATGCTGCGCTTTAGTAAAGGTAGAGAAGGCGGCATAAAACCCGGAAGCGATCCCCATGCCAGGACGGAAGACCTGGGGGATGATCCCGTCAAAGCCACCAGCTATGGACTGAAAAACATCGAACACATTACCGGCTACCTGGTGGAGGCCAGCGTCGAAAACGACAAGAATTACGAACTGCTGAATCACATGTACGACCAGTTGCTTGGGCAAATGTACCGCGAGCTGGGACAGGTGGCAGCCCTGGTGGGCGGCATCGAGATGAAAACCCGGGCCATCGGCCAGTCCGGCGAAATGTTTAATCCCACACCGGTGAATGAACAAAAAGAAGCCATCGACTTCCTGCTGGAGAACGGGTTCAGAGCACAGGATTTTCTGACCCGCAAAGACATCGTCTCCCGCATTGGAATGCATGGCATCGCCGAAAAATTATCCGAACACCAGGAGCAGCTGCTTCATTCCATACTGAACAAGCAAACAGCAAACCGGATGCTGGATCTGGAAGCCACTGGATACAGAACTCTTCCCTTGCACGAGATGGTCCGGCAACTGAGGCAGGGGATCTTCGAGGAGCTGGATTCCAGGAACCCCGATATAACCATTTACAGACGCAACTTGCAAAGGGCCTTTGTCGAGCGGCTCATCGCCTTCCAGGAGGATGACGAGCTCAACAACGACCTGCAGGCCGTTGCCAGGGGCAACCTGATGAAGCTTCAAAAATCTCTCCGGCCTCTTATCAAAAAAGACGGCGAGGGTGTGGTGTATTACCACCTCCTTGACCTGGAGAACATGATCCAGGAGGCGTTGAATAACAATGAATGAGATTAACCTCAACCCCGCCCAACCGGCGGGGTTGATTCTTTAAAAGCCCTACCTGAGCTAAAACGTCAGAGCCTTATCACTATCAACCGTCCATTGTGCGAATTCTTTCATGTTGCTTAGTTGAACTCCTTCAATGAAAGACAGGCTGTCAATCCCGCGGGCTTCGGAACAACCCCCGCAACTTTTCACCTCCCCGCCCTTTTGAATCACCGATTTTAGCATTCTCTCGATGTTGTAGTATCCTTTGGGTGTTCTTTGGTTTGGCAATCCGCAGAATACCGCATCAGCAAGCAGAAAAATTTTAACAGCCACCTCCTCGCCGTGTTCCTTTTGAAGGGTCATGGCCATTCGTAAAGCATTGTATGCCTTTTCTGAGCCGTAGGGAGCGTCGTTGATGATGATCAGGATGTTTTGCATGTATTTATATTTAAGATTTTCACATATTGAGGCACTATACGTATAAACCTTCAGATATATAAAGAAGTAGATGCCCTGATCTAATGCTATTCCATGACCATGAGAAACAAAAATAGCCTGGCACAAATCTGTGTCAGGCTATGGTAGTAGCGGGGGCAAGACTCGAACTTGCGACCTTTGGGTTATGAGCCCAACGAGCTACCAACTGCTCCACCCCGCAATATATTGTCAAATATTTTATAATCTTTCAGAAGAACGTTTTGCGGGCAAGACTCGAACTTGTGTCCGGCAGCTGCCGGATATGAGCCCAACGTCCCGCTAACGGCGGGACCACCCCGCAATATATTATCAAATATTTTATAATCTTTCAAAAGAACATTTGCTTTGTGTTACAAAAGCGATTGCAAATATAATATTATTATGTCAAATATCAAATTTTTTCGGGTGTTTTTTCTATCGCACTCATTGTTAGATCTTAGGTTTCCAAATAAAACTTGACACATCCTCTGAATCGAAACATTAAAGAGACATACACCTCATTTTCCAAGTTCGAGTCTTGCCCCCCTACTACCAAAGGGAAAGTTGATGATGCAATTTTCCCATTTTTTATTTCCCATAGGAGGGCAGATATCTTTTCTTTTAACTGCCAGGAATCGTAAAATAAAACCGGCTTCCTTTTCCCAGTTCACTTTCTGCCCAAATTTCACCCCCATGTTTCTCCACAAACTCTTTACAAAGCAATAACCCCAATCCGGATCCTTTCTCATTGGCAGTTCCCCTGGCTGAACCTGAGTCGATTTGAAAAAGTTTCCGCTTGGTTTCTTCCTCCATGCCTACTCCGTTATCTGAAACAATTACCATGACCTGCTTTCCCTTCATTTCAGCAGATATCTCTACTTTTCCCTGGGTATGGCTGAATTTAATGGCATTGGAAATGAGATTATAGAAAATGGACTTAAGCATGTTTTCATCAGCATGAATCTCTATATCAGGAACTTTCGAGTAATCCAGAGAAGTCATTTTAGCCTTTGCTGAACTTTCCGTCACACCGACAACTTCATCCACTGTTTTCTTTAATCTAACAGGCTCCGGTTGAAACTTTAACTGACCGGTTTGCGATTGTGCCCAGCTCAACAAATTCTCAGTTAATGTCAGGGTGTTTTTAGCTGAATTATGAATTTGCCTGATCATTTTTTTTGAATGACTATCACTATAATGAGTGATATTTATTAACATAAGTTCCGATAACCCAAGAATGCTGTTGAAAGGAGATCTAAGATCGTGAGCAATAACAGAAAACAATTTGTCTTTCGTCGCATTGAGTTCTTCCAGCTTTTCTGTTTTCTCCTGTAAAACTTGCGTATTCTTTGCAACACTTCTTCTGAGTGATTTTGTCCACAGAATTAAAAGAGCGATGGTAAGTAAGATTGGAATTAACCCAATCCCCACATAATGTATAACTCTTTCCATTGAAACTTCATTTCGCTTAGGGATATCCCATTTTTGAATAAGTTTTTCTTTTTCCCCCGAGACTTTAACCTGGTCAATACCATCATTAAGCAAAGAAAGAAGTTGCGAATCGCCTTTCTTCACTGCAAAACGATAAAGAATGGGCATGATGGAAGGTCCAACAACCTGAACATTTTCAATTTGCAAGTCTTCAATGGCCTCCATACCAATTGAATAGGGCGAAAGAACGGCATCGCCCTCTCCTTCGGAAAGAAGCTGAATTGCATCAGGCAAAGATTCAACCAGGGTCGTATTGGTTAAAAGCGCCATAGGTTTGATAAATCCCGACACCGAGGCATCTCCTTCTAATGTAATAATCTGCTTTTCTGAAAGATCCGATATGTCGCTTACATCAGAATCCTTCCGGACAAATATTCCATAGTAATCCTCATTGTAAGGAATGGTATAATCATATAGTGTGTCCCTTGAATCGGTATAGAGAACAGACAGCAGTAAATCGACTTTGCCTTCCTGAAGATTTTTCAGTGCCTGATCCCATGCAGTAAATTTAAACTCCAGATCCAAATCGTATTGATTCGCTATGGATTTTATAAGGTCCACATCGAATCCTTTAGCCTTACCATCCTTATCAAGATAGGTATAAGGTTTGTAGTCATAATCCCCTCCTACAATAATTTTTTGTTTGAAATCATTTGAGGCTTCAGAACTTTCAACTTCCAGATTTTCAAACCCCTTAGCACCTTCTGGCAAAAAAACAATACAAATCAGTAGAACGCTATATACGAATTTTAGAATCTTCCCTCTATTGTCATTGTTCATAAACAAACCCTTCAATGATTTAGCCTCAAATATACTTACTTATAATGCTCAATAAGTCACTTATTACTATCGGTTTAGGAATATAATCATTCGCTCCTGCCTGAATACATTTGCTCCTATCTTCTCCCATTGCGTTAGCAGTCTGAGCAATTATTCTTACTTTGCTGTCTGTTTTCCTGATTCGTCTTATCACCTCCAAACCGCTTATATCGGGCAAACGAACATCCATTAATATTAAATCACAAGAAGAGGCTCCTTTGTATGCCTGAAAGCCTCCTTCTCCTGTTTCCTTCGAAATAATCGTCGCTCCCGTTGTTTTGATAACTTCTAGAATATATTCAAGACTGGTGGGATCATCTTCAACAATCATGATTGTTTTTCCCCGCCAGTTGTGAACAAACTCCCGTGCTTCTTCCTCCTCACTTACTTTCAAATCCTGATCTTCAAAAGGCAACATAAAATAGAATACCGAACCTTTCTCTTTCTTCGAATCAAGC
>P_1C_Sed_2_UnCtyDRAFT_1000304_pt1 | contig 15161 bp, 12 predicted proteins | sample Pon1CUnioCityCA_4_FD_10229 | JGI IMG/M metagenome (IMG submission 10229) | reverse complement strand
CTCGATCGTCAGGGGCACATCCAGGGGGTGAGCATTTTCCATCCGATCGCTTACCATCTGTGTGATCTCCTCCAGCTCCGGCTTGTAGACATCGAAGATCAACTCGTCATGGACCTGCAGGATCAGCTTGCTTTGGTAGTTCTTCTGCTGAAGATCCTGATGGATCCGGATCATGGCAATCTTGATGATGTCGGCAGCCGACCCCTGGATGGGTGCGTTGATGGCATTGCGCTCGGCCATGCCCCTTAAGGTGGCATTGCGGGAGTTGATGTTTTCCAAAAAACGTTTGCGGCCCCATATGGTCTCTACATAGCTTTTTTCCCGGGCATCGGCAATTTTATTGTCCATGTACTCTTTTACCCGCGGGAAATTCTTGAAGTAGGCATCGATCAGCTCGCGGGCTTCTGTGCGGGGTATGTTCAGGCGCTGGGAAAGGCCGAAGGCGGAAATGCCGTAGATGATCCCGAAGTTGGCTGTCTTGGCTTTCCTTCGTTGTTCTTTGGTGACCTCTTCCAGCCGGTCGAGGTGAAAAATCCGGGCCGCCGTGGATTGATGGATGTCGAGGTTGTTCCGGAATGCCTCGATAAGACGCTCATCCCCGCTCATGTGAGCCATGATTCGCAGCTCGATCTGGGAGTAGTCGGCAGCCAGAAGGATGTGGTTGGTGTCTGAAGGAACGAAGGCCTTGCGGATCTTGCGCCCCCTTTCCTCACGTATGGGGATGTTTTGAAGATTGGGGTTGTAGGAGCTAAGCCTGCCGGTGGCGGCTACTGCCTGGTTGAAGGAGGTGTGGATCTTGCCGGTGTCCGGGTGGATCAGGTTGGGCAATACCTCCACATAGGTCGACAACAGCTTGCGGACCGACCGGTAATCAAGCACTTTACGAATGATAGGATGTTTGTCGCTGAGTTGCTGCAGGGTCTCTTCACTGGTGGAATATTGTTTGGTGCGGGTTTTCTTTGGTTTGTCCACGATCTTCATCCGGTCGAAAAGCACCTCGCCCAATTGCTTGGGCGAATCAATATTGAACTCCCCCCCGGCCATTTTGTGTACTTCCTCTCCGATGTCACTAAGCTCGTGCCGAAGCTCCCGGGCATATTGCTTTAGCTCCTGCTCGTTGATCCGGACCCCGTTGTTTTCCATGCTAAGCAGCACCTCGATAAGCGGCATCTCCATCTTGCTGGCCAGCTCCCAAAGGCCGTGTTCTTTCAGCTCCTTCTCCAGGCGTTCTTTCAGCTGCCAGGTAAGGTCGGCATCTTCGCAGGCATACGGGGTGATCTTGTCTACCGGAACCGAACGCATGGTTCGCTGGTTTTTGCCTTTCTTGCCAATCAACTCCTCGATGCGGATGGGCGTGTAGTTTAAATATTTCTCAGAGAGGGTCTCGAGGTTGTGCCGCTGTTCGGGTTGCAGGAGGTAATGAGCAATCATGGTGTCGAACAGCTCTCCTTGCACCCGGATGCCATAGTTGGCAAGCACCAGGATGTCGTACTTGATGTTTTGGCCTACTTTTCGAATGGATTCGTTTTCCAACACGGGGGTCAGATCTTTTAATATATTCTCTACACGATCCCGGTCATCGGGACAGGGGATAAAAAAGGCCTGGTTGTTTTGCCAGGCAATGGACAATCCAACCAGCTCGGCTTCGTGGGGATTGACCGAGGTAGTCTCGGTGTCGAAACAAAAGGCTTCCAGCTGGGAGAGGTTCCCGATCAATTCCTTTCTTTTCGCCTCTGTATCCACCAGCTGGTAATCTTTTTCTGTGGATTGAAGGGTAGCCCGGGTGGTGTCCTGAATGTCAGTGCCGGCAGACGGCTCTTCGGAGAACATGGACTGCTGTACAGGATCCTTGCTTTTTGAACTGGAGAGCTCCTTGTTAAACAATCGCCGGATCAGTGTCTTGAATTCCATTTCCTGCAGCAAGGCAACCAGCTTTTCTTCATTGGGCTGTTTCAGTTGAATATCTGAAGCATCTATTTCAGTAGGCACATTTAATGCTATCTTAACCAGTCTTTTGCTTAAAAATACCTGATCTTTATAATTAATTAAATTTTCCTTTTGTTTTCCCTTTAAGTCTTTTATGTTATCATATAAATTTTCGATGGATCCGTAATGGCCAATGAGCTTTTTGGCTGTTTTTTCACCGATTCCCGGCGCGCCGGGAATGTTGTCCGACTTGTCGCCCCAAAGGGCCATGATATCAATGATCTGTGTGGGATCCTCAATGCCAAATTGCTCACATATCTTGTCCTTGTCGATGACCTCTGCCTCATTGCCAGACCGTTTGGGTTTGTAAATGTAGATGTTGTCGGTAAGCAACTGGCCGTAATCCTTATCGGGGGTCATCATATAGGTTTCAAAGCCCTGTTTCCTGGCCTGGTGGGCCAGGGTGCCGATGACATCATCGGCCTCATAGCCTTCAACCTGTATCATGGGTATGTTGAAGGCTTTAAGAATTTCTTTGATATAGGGAATGGACTGCTGGATGTCTTCGGGCATTTTTTCGCGGTGGGCCTTGTATTCTTCGTATATCTCATTGCGGAAAGTAGGACCGGAAGGGTCAAAAGCCACAGCAATATGAGAGGGGTTTTCCTTTTCGAGCACTTCCACCAGNGTATTGGTGAAGCCCAGAATGGCCGAGGTGTTAAGGCCTTTGGAGTTGCGCACCGGGTTCTTGATGAAGGCGTAGTAGGCCCGGTAAATCAGTGCATAAGCATCCAGCAGAAACAGTTTTTTTGACATGACAAGGGGATTTGAGTTTTGAACCCTAAAAGGTAAGAAAATTTCCCATGAAAATAAAACGGGAATGAGCCAAGAACTTAGCTTCTCAGGGATTATCGGAGGCGTACCATTCGGCGTAAGAGGAAGCTGTTTCATGCAGCTTCAGGCTGTGAAGGGTCACCCCTGAGGGGAGCCTGTTGGAGATACGGCGTGCAAAATCGGCGATCAGGTTTTCGCAGGTAGGCTGATAGTCAACGATGTATTGTTTTTCAAACATTTGCGGGATGCTTTCCATGTGCTTGTTGGTAGCGGCCGCATTCAGGATCACTGCATGATCAAGGGGATCAACGATTTCTTCGAGGACAAGCTGCTTGAGGTCTCCAAAATCGATGACCATGCCGTTTTTGGGATGGTTGACATCGACGACCGGACTGCCGGTTGCTGTGACAAACAAGCGGTATGAATGCCCGTGCAGGTTGCTGCAGGGGCCGTCATAATTCCAAAGCGCGTGGGCAATTTCAAAATCAAATTGCTTGGTTACTCGTATGGTACTGGCCATGATGGTATGTTTAGGGGGCTAAAGGCCCCATCTTTCCGTGGGCCTCTCCGGGTCTGGTATGGGGAAAGGCCTTTGCAGAACAATTAACTGTTGGTAGTAGTGCATTTGCCCACACAATGAACAATGTTGCTCAGGCTGTTGTCTTTAAGGTAATAATACGTGTTTTTGCCCTCCCGTTTTGAGCATAACACGCCTTTATCCTTGAGGATACCCAGATGATGGCTCGTGGTGGATTGTTCGATGTTGAGCAGTTCATGAATCTGGGTAACCGTAAGTTTTTTTCCCCCTTCCAGGTGGCTTAGTATGCTGATTCTTAAAGGATGAGCGATGGCCTTAAGCATGTTGGCCGCCTCTTCCAGTTGTTCAGGTGTTAAATCTTTGATTTCCATGTCTTTTTGCTTATTGTCCTGTAAAATTTCAATAATGCAAATATATAAATATCTCGTTGATTATGATAGCTTCTTGGCATAAAGGTTCCTGTAAAAAATGAGTATTTTACAACATATTTACCCGGCCTGTTCTAAGGCATGTTTTGACAATCAAACCGGAGGGGGTATGATTTGTTACACATAATAGCCATCCGATGGCATTAATTATTATATTTGAACCTGTCAAGCACTAAAATTCTCATGTCACAGTTGGATCACATAAAGCAACCCATCCGGGAGGAAATGAAGACCTTCGAGTCCTATTTCCGGGATTCCATGAAGACTCAAATTCCCCTGTTGGATGTGATTCTCAACTATATTGTCAGGCGCAAGGGCAAGCAGCTGCGGCCTATGTTCGTCTTCCTGAGTGCCCGTATGTTAGGAGAGACCAACGATTCGACCTATACAGCAGCCTCCCTCATAGAGTTGTTGCACAATGCCACCCTGATTCATGATGATGTGGTGGATAAGTCGTACCGCCGGCGGGGCCATTTTTCCATCAATGCCCTTTGGAAGTCGAAGGTTAGCGTACTGGTGGGTGATTATTTGCTGTCCCGGGGCCTGTTGCTTTCGGTGCGCAACAAGGAGTATGATTTACTGGAAATCGTCAGCAATGCCGTCAAAGAGATGAGCGAGGGCGAATTGATCCAGGTGCGCAACAAACGAAAAGTTTATATAACAGAGGAGGAATATTTCAATGTGGTGGGCAAAAAGACAGCCTCCCTGATTGCCTCCTGTACGGCCTGTGGTGCACGTTCTGTCACCACCGATGAGCAGGTAATAGAAAAATTACGGTTTTTTGGCGAGAAAGTGGGCATTGCTTTTCAAATCAAGGATGATCTGCTCGATTATGAGCGATCCGGCACCATTGGAAAGCCGGCAGGCAATGACATCAAGGAAAAGAAAGTGACCCTTCCCCTGATCTATGCCTTGAATCAGGCCACCGAAGACGAGCGGAAAGCCATTAAGCGTATTTTTAGCCGATCACGCAAGGACGGGCGTCAGATAAGTGAGATCATATCCTTCGTTCGTGATAATAAAGGGCTTGAATACGCGCACAATAAGATGCATGAACTCAAGGACGAAGCCCTCGGGATACTGGAGGGCTATGCCCCTGATAATCCTGGTTATTCTGCCCTGATCAGTCTGGTGGAATATACCGTCAACCGTAATAAATAATNTTTCCCGGCTTATACCCCCGGTCTGAAGGGTTATCTATCAGAAATAGCTAACCTCTTCCTGTCGAATGTGGCCCAGGAGATCGTTGGTAAGCCGGCTGGCGCCAATGCGGAACAGGGAGCTGTTTAGCCACTGTTCTCCCAGGATATCTTTGACAATCGCGTAGTAGGACAGAGCATCCTCGGTAGTTGATATGCCGCCTGCTGGTTTGATGCCGGTAGTCTTGCCGGTTTGTTTATAGAAAGCTTTAATGGCCTGGGCCATGATGTATACCGCGTCGTAGGTGGCAGCCGGCTTGTGTTTGCCCGTGGACGTCTTGATGAAATCGGCTCCCCCTTCCATGGCGATAAGACTGGCCAGCTGAATGTTCTTATAGTCATTGAGCATGCCGGTCTCCAGGATAACCTTCAGCTTCTTATTGCCAATGGTCTCCTTGAGTTCCCGAATTTCCTTGTATACATAATCATATTCGCCTGCAAAAAATGCACCCAGGGGCAAAACTACGTCTACCTCGTCGGCTCCCTGATTGATGATCTCTTTGCATTCTGCCTTCTTGATGCTGAGGTAGGTTTGTGAAGTAGGGAAACTGGCACCTACCGAGGCTATCTGTATGCTGTTGTCCTGCAGGCTCTTTTTGACGGTATCCACCAGCGGGGGATACACGCAAACGGCAGCAACATTGCGCAAACCGTCAAAATGCTCCTCGACATGGTTTACCTTGTCGCAAAGCTTCTTGATAAAAGAAGCATTGTCGTCTGTATTAAGGCTTGTTAAGTCGAGTAACCTAAACAGTTGCTTTAAAATATCCTGTTCGAAATACTGGTGGCTGTTGTTGGCAATTACTTTAACCTTTTGTTCAATTCCTTCTTCTAAAGGCAATGAGTATTTGTCAATTAAATTTTCCATGGTTTTATATCAAAGTTTGGGATTGTTTTTGTGTCTGTTTTGGTCGCGGTTGGTTTTCTTTTCCAGGTTTTTGTGCAGGGCTCCGGTCAGGTCGACACCTGTCTGGTTGGCAATGCATATCAGTACAAAGAGTACATCCGAGAGCTCATCGGCCAGGTCGGAATCATCCGATTCCTTGGCCGACTGTTCGCCGTACCGGCGGGCCATCACCCGGGCCAGCTCGCCCACCTCTTCGGTAAGCAGAGCCATATTGGTGAGTTCATTGAAATACCGGACCCCATGCTCTTGTATCCACCTGTCAACGATTTCCTGTGCTTCCTTAAGCGTCATTTTTCAAACAAAATTAATAATTTGACGGATTGGTTCGTTAAAGGTTCTTGTTTTTTGAGTCGATCATGATGGTAACGGGGCCGTCGTTTTCCAGGGCCACTTTCATATAGGCACCAAACTCCCCGGTTTGTGCTTCTTTTCCAACTTCATCCCCCAACTGTCGGGCAAACGTCTCATAGAGTTCCCGGGCCTGGTCCGGTGCGGCCGCTTTGCTGTAGGATGGGCGTGTACCCTTTTTGGTTTTGGCATGGAGGGTGAACTGGCTGATGACCATTACCTCTCCGCCTACATCCAACACCGAAAGGTTCATCTGTCCGTTCTCATCTTCAAATATTCTTAATTTGCTTATTTTGCCCGTTAGCCAGGGGATATCCTCCGCGGTGTCCTCCTCCTCAACCCCGAGCAGGATGAGCAGGCCCCTGCCAATAGCTGCCTTCTCCTTCCCGCTGATAGCAACGCTGGCATGATTGACCCGTTGAATGAGTGCACGCATGATAATGAGTATTACAATGTAAAATGGATGTAAAAATAGTGATTCCATAGGAATTAAAGAAACCTGATCACAAATCCTCTGTTTTTATCCGGGGGTGCCTCCTTTCTGGGTGCCATTTACCGGGAATACGGACTGCCCAGAAGGGACAGAGGAAGGGCCCCCCTGGAATCTGCTAAACAATGCATCCGTGAATATGTTGTAAAGAACAGAACCCGGAATCCTTTTGCCCGGGACATTTTGATTTGTTGGATTTATTTTTTTTATTTAAAAAATATTCACCAAAAAGCCACGCTATGCATTTCATTGATCTATCTGTTTTTGTTCTGTATATGGTTGTCATGTTGGGTGTTGGGTATTTTTTTCTTCGCCGGAACAAGGATACCGACGACTATTATGTAGGGGGGCGCAGCATGGGCAGTCTTCATGTGGGATTGTCCGTAGTGGCCACCGATGTGGGCGGCGGTTTTTCCATCGGCCTGGGAGGTTTGGGTTTTCTGATGGGCATTGCCGGGTCGTGGATGCTGTTCACCGGTCTCATTGGTGCCTGGCTTAGCGCCGTTTTCCTTATTCCCAAAGTCAGCAAGATGTCGCATAAGATCAAGCTGTTCACGTTTCCACAGATATTTGAGCAATTCTATACTCCCCGGGTGGCGTTGCTTGCTGGTGTAATTTCGGCCATCGGGTATATGGGATTTACCAGCTCGCAGATCCTGGCCGGAGCCAAGCTGGCCTCGGCCACCTTCGTCGATTTGCAGCTTAACCAGGCCCTGATCATCATGGGAGTGATTGCGGTTGTTTATACGGTGATGGGGGGTCTCAAGGCAGTAATCTATACCGATACCATCCAGTGGTTGATTTTGATGGGCGGGCTTATTTTTATCGGTATCCCCCTGGGATATAATGCCATAGGCGGGATGGAGGCGATACGCGAGACCCTGCCTTCCGAATTTCTTTCATTCAGCAATGTGTCCTGGCAGGAACTGGTTAACTGGGGCATAACCATCATTCCTATATGGTTTGTGGGGATGACCCTTTATCAAAGGATTTATTCCACACGCAGCCGGAAGGAGGCCCAGCGTGCCTGGTTTGTCGCAGGGTTGTTTGAGTGGCCGATAATGGCTATGATGGGGGTTATACTGGGTCTTTTTGGACGTGTGGCCCTGGAAAACGGAATGTTTGCCTCTCTGGGTTATCCCGATCTGCAGAGCATCGATTCCGAGATGGGTCTGCCCCTGCTTCTGAGAAGTGTTTTGCCGGTAGGATTGATGGGGCTGATGATGTCGGCTTATTTTTCGGCGATCATGTCAACCGCCGACAGTTGCCTGATGGCTTCCTCGGGAAATGTCCTGACCGATATCCTGCATAAGATCTTTCGTTTCGACCACGACTCGAAAAAAGTCCTGCGCATCTCACAGATGCTCACCTTCGTGATTGGCGGCTCGGCTCTGCTGCTGGCCCTGAAGATGCAGAATGTGCTTCAGTTGATGCTCTATTCCTATGCCTTTATGGTTTCCGGGCTTTTTATCCCCATCCTGGGGGCTTTATTCTGGAAGAAGAGCAGCCCCATAGCCGCTTTCTGGTCGATGCTGGTTGGTGGGGGGACCACCCTGTATCTGACCATTGCCCAGTTTAAGCTGCCTTACGGGCTGGATCCCAACATATTTGGAATAACTGCATCCCTGGTGCTTTTCATAGGCCTGACCTATTTTTTCCCGCGCAAGAAGGGAGCCTCAAAGATGGAGCCGGTGACCTCGCTGGAGGAATGGAAGCAAGAAAGTTATTAGTAAGGAGTAGGTGAGGTAGAAAGCACCAGATAACAAATAGTTATCGTAGGGCGGGAATTTTTGTTTCAATGGTTGGATGAATATCTTTGTGGAATAAAAAGGATAAAGGATGCTGGAGCGTTTTTTTCGTTTGAAGGATCTGGGCACCACGGTTCAGCGGGAGATCATCGCGGGTGTGACCACCTTCATGACCATGGCCTATGTCATTGTGGTCAATCCCCAGATACTATCGGAGACGGGGATGGATCAGGCAGCTTTGACTACGGCTACGGCGCTTGCTGCCATGCTGGCCACGTTGATCATGGCTTTTTACGCCCGCCTGCCCTTTGGCCTGGCTCCGGGCATGGGCATCAATGCATTTTTTGCCTATACCATTGTGATGCAAATGGGCTTTTCCTGGCAACTGGCTCTGACGGCTGTCTTCCTCGAAGGGATCATCTTTCTGTTGTTGACCCTTTTTAATATCCGTGAGGCCATCGTCAACAGCATACCCATTAACATCAAACATTCGGTGAGTGTGGGTATAGGGCTCTTCATTGCCCTGATCGGCCTGAACAGCGCCGATATTGTGGTCACGGGCATGCAGGCCCAGACCGACGGAACGGTCAGCGGCAGCATTTTGAAGCTTGGTGATATGGCTGCCCCCAATGTGTTGACGGCACTGATCGGGCTGGTTTTTACCGGTGTACTGCTTGCACTGCGCACGAAGGGAGCCCTTCTTATTGGTATTGTGGTGACTACCCTGGTTGGAATTCCGTTTGGCGTGACCAATATTCCTGATAATATGCAGGTTGTCAGTTCTCCGCCTTCGCTTGAACCCCTGTTTTTTAAGATTCAGCCTGCACAGATTTTTTCTTCCGACATGCTGATTGTGCTTTTCACCCTACTTTTTGTGGATATGTTTAGTGCCGTGGGAACCCTCATTGGCGTGGGCGCGAAGGCAGGTATGCTCGATGAATACGGCCGTCTGCCCCGGGCCAGGCAGGCCCTGTTTTCCGACGCAGCAGGTACCACCATGGGCTCCCTGTTGGGAACCAGCACAGTGACCACTTATGTAGAGAGTGCCGCAGGTATTGCCGAAGGAGGCCGAAGCGGCCTCACGGCACTGGTCATTGCCCTGCTTTTTGGCCTGGCCCTGTTCCTTAGCCCCCTTTTTCTAATTATTCCCGAAGCGGCTACCGCTCCTGCCCTGATCCTGGTGGGATTTTTTATGATCACTCCCATTAAGGAAATCAATTTCGACGATTATACCGAGGCCCTGCCTGCCTTCCTGACTATCGTCATCATGCCCCTTACATACAGCATAGCCGAAGGAGTAGTCTTTGGTGTCTTAAGCTATGTGCTGTTAAAACTTCTGACAAACAAAGGAAAAGAGGTGCCGTTGCTGTTGTACATCCTGGCAATAATTTTTGTGTTCCGGTTCATCATTCAATAAAATAGAGGCGAAAAAGCCGGGGGAAGGAAAATTATAAAAAATAAGGGGGTGGTTTTATACACAAACGCCGGATGGGGGAGTTTTAATAATAGACTACCGAATCGGGTGTGTCAACATGCGGCAAAAATTCATCAGGCTTCACTCGCCTGAATCTTTTGATATTACCAGATAAGAAAAGGAGGTCGCATTATGAAGAATCACTTTATTTGTCCTGAATGCCGCAGCCATCTGAATGTGGGTGACGATATCATTTTTGCTGTTGCATCGGAAGATGGCCGAAAAGGGTTGATCTTATTACATTCTGAGTTGGGAAACTATGAGGTAAAGCATAATCCTCACTTTGAGGTTCCCACGGGGATGAAATTTGAGTTTCACTGTCCGGTGTGCAACATTCCTTTGGCAACGGAGGTCAGTGAGAATCTCTCGCGGATATTGATGATCGCTCCGGATGATCATGAGTATGAAGTGCTGTTTTCTAAAATTGCCGGGGAGAAAAGCACCTACACCCTGGTCGGGGAGACGGTCAGCATGTATGGGGAAGATTCCGGCAACTATGTGGATTTTATCAATCTGAGTCAGGTCAAATAAGGAAAGGCCGCCATTGGGCAGCCTTTTCTTATTTGAATATTTTTGCTTTAGCGGAAGGTCCTGTCTGAGGGTTTAACCGCCGGTAGAGCTGAAACTGCCGTACCTGCTGAGGTCCGTTCTGGGGTTGACACACATTACCGGAAGTTTGGCCTCATTGGCTATGATGTATTGTTCTTTGGCCCCAAGCACGTAATCGGTGATGCCTATATCACGGGTGGTCATGATCAGAACGAGGTCGGCATCAATTTTTTTCGCATAATCCACGGTTTCGGCGCCCAAATGGGTGGATTCGATGTTTTGGATGTCGTAGGTAACGCCGTGGTTGTCGAATATTTTTTCCGCAAAGTTCACATTAAGGCGGGTCCTCTTTTGCAAGCCTGCGTCTTTAATGGTTGGTGTAATGATGTGGATTTTCACATCAAAATGTTTGGCCAAAAACAAGCCCCAATTAACTTTCTGTTTGGCTTCCTTCTTATAATCCATCGGGAATACCACATCCCGGAATATTTCTGACTTGGATGGAGGTCCCTGTATCACGATGAAAGGAACTTTCGAACCTACGATGGTTTTTAAGGCCCAGCTGCCCGTGAATTTTTGTACTCCCTTGATGCCATGCGTACCCATCACCACAATGCTGACCGGTTGGTTCGAGGCATAATCGCTGATCTCATGAAAAAGACTCCCCGCTTTCACAACAGGCTCTATCGTTTCCTGGTATTCGGCTGAAAGTCTTTCAACGTCGGTAGCCAGCTTTTGCCGGAATTCTTCAATTTGCTTTTCGTTCTTGACAATGTGGATGAGCTGGATCTTGTTTTTCAGGTGGGAGGCAAGCTTGACGGCATGCTTGAGGGCATTTTCCGTTACTTCTGTAAAATCCCAGGGAACAAGAATCGTATCTTTTTCCATAAACGTTCAATAATAGTTAAAGTGTTCGAAATGTAATCATAAATTTATTATTCTGCAAAAATAAATTTTCCCAAAAAAAATCAGCCTCCCGTTGCCGGGAGCAAGGAATAAATTTGTATCTTCGATATAAATTCAAAATTAAACTGCAACATGATGAAATTCAAAAAATTAGCCATAACGATATGGCTTTTGGCTTTTACGGGCCTGGCAGCCCTGAATGCGCAGACTCCTTCGATTGAATTCGAGGAGTTTGATTTGGACAACGGACTGCATGTGATTCTTCACGAAGATCATTCCACTCCAATCGTAGGTGTGTCGGTGATGTATCATGTAGGTTCCAAGAACGAGGATCCCCAACTGCAGGGGTTTGCTCATTTTTTTGAACACCTGATGTTCGAAGGAACAAAGCACATCGACCGGCAGGAGTATTCGCGCTATGTTGAAAAAGCGGGAGGGACCCTGAATGCCAACACGAACCAGGACCGAACGTATTATTATGAGATTTTACCTTCCAACCAGCTGGAATTGGGTTTGTGGCTTGAGTCGGAAAGGATGCTTCACGCAAAAGTGGATTCTGTAGGGGTGAACACCCAGAAGAAGGTGGTTATAGAGGAGAAGAAGCAGAACTATGACAACCGGCCTTACGGGTCGATTCTGATCGAAACGATGAAGCGGGCTTATCAAAAACATCCTTACCAGTGGACCACCATTGGTGATCCGGATCACATCCGGTCGGCCGAAATCCAGGATTTTAAGAATTTCTATGATGAGTTTTATGTGCCCAACAATGCTGTACTGACTATTGCCGGGGATATTGATAAGGATGAAGCCCGGCAGCTGGTGGGAAAGTACTTTGCTGATATACCTCCCAATGAGGGTGAGATCTATCGCCCGGAGGTTGTAGAGCCCCCTCAGCAACAAGAGATAAGGGACACCGTATATGATAATATCCGGATTCCTGCTATTATTCAGGCCTACCATACACCCGCCCTGGGAAGCGATGATTATTATGCAGTGGATATGTTGGCCTCCTTGCTTTCGGATGGTCAATCATCCAGACTCTACCGGACCCTGGTGGATGAGAAACAGTTGGCCATGCAGGTTATGCTTATGCCTTTGGGACTGGAGGATCCCGGACTGGCGCTCACTTTTGCCCTGCCCAACGTGGGTGTAGATCCCCAACAGGTGGAAAAAGTTATGAACCAGGAGATCGAAAAAGTGCGCAACGAACGGATCAGTGAACGGGAACTGGAAAAAGTGAAAAACCAGTATGAGAGCCAGCTGATCCGTCGCAATACTTCTATCAGCCAGCGTGCCGTTAACCTGGCAAGCAAATACACCTATTTTGGCAATACCGGTTTGATCAACAAGGAGCTTGAGCGCTACCAGGCCGTCACCCGGGAGGATATACAGCGGGTGGCCAATGAGTATTTCCGGAAAGACAACCGCGTGGTATTGTATTATCTGCCTCAATCCTCAAATCAATCCCAAAAATGAATCCTATGAATAAGATGAAAATAACTCCCTTTATATTGGGCACCCTTTTGTTGTGCGCCTTTTCAACCCTCTCCCTTGCTCAACTGGACAGGAGCACGCCTCCCGAAGCGGGACCGGCTCCTGAGATACAGTTTGATAAACCACCCTCTTTTGTTTTGGATAACGGCCTGGAAGTGATTGTGGTGGAGAATCATGAGATGCCTGTGGTCAGCTTTCAGCTTACCGTGGATGCCGATCCCGTCATGGAAAAGGATGCTGTGGGCTATGTTTCAGCAACCGGCAGTCTGATGCGCAATGGCACTAAAAGTAAGACAAAGGCTGAGATCGATGAAGCGGTTGATTTCATCGGGGCCGACCTGGTTACCTACACCAATGGCATTTATGCTTCTGGTATCCGCAGTCATGCCGGCACCATCCTGGAGCTGATGTCGGAGGTATTGACCGAGCCCGTCTTTCCACCAGAGGAACTGGATAAATACAAAAAGAAACAGATATCCAACCTGACTGCCGGTAAGACCAATCCTTCGCAAATATCCAGCCGTGTGGCAAGAAGCTTAAGGTATGGCGATCATCCTTACGGGGAATTACCGACCGAAGAATCCATTAAGAACATTGACCGGGAGAAATGCCAGGATTACTACAATGCCTATTACAAACCCAATATTTCGTATCTGGTGATGGTGGGTGATATCAAAAAAGATAATGCCCGTGAGATGGCCGAAAAATATTTCGGATCCTGGGAACAAGGAACAGTACCGGAGCATGAGTATGATTTTCCACAGGTGAATAACGGCCGGCGCGTTGCACTCGTGAACAGGGAGGACGCTGTGCAATCGGTCCTTTCTATTACCTATCCTGTTCGTCTTAAGCCGGGTCATTCCGATGCCATTGAGGCCAAATTGATGAACAACATATTGGGAGGAGGTGTTTTTTCTGGTTATCTCATGCAAAACCTGAGGGAAGATAAGGGTTATACGTATGGTGCGCGGTCGCAGCTCAGCACCGATCCGTTGGTTGGATACTTCAGTGCCGGCGCAGAGGTGGGTACAGAGGTCACCGACAGCGCGGTGCATGAATTTCTATATGAGATGAACCGCATTCGTACCGAAGAGGTCGACCCCGAGCACCTTAAGCTTGCAAAGAGCGCCATGAGCGGCAGTTTTGCCCGATCCATGGAAGATTCCAGGACTGTAGCCCAGTTTGCCCTCAACACCAAGCGGTACGACCTGCCTTCCGGATATTATTCCAACTACCTGAAAAAGGTAGACGAGGTGACTGCCGAGGATGTGCAACTGGCCGCCAGCAAGTACATCCTGCCCGATAAGGCCACTCTCCTGGTAGTAGGCAATAAGAAGAAGGTGATGGAAGATATAAAAGGTTTTGCCCACGACAACCAGGTGGAGATGTATGATTTTAACGGGCAACGGGTCCAAAAAAAGGCCATGAAGATGCCGGAAGGGATGAATGCCTCCAGGGTCATGGATCAATATATTGAAGCCCTGGGGGGTCGGGAGGCACTCAAAAACATTCATGATGTCAAACAAACAGCCCATGTCGAGATGAACGGACAAAAGCTGACCATTGAAACCTACCGCGAGAAACCCGATAAAATGACCACCCGCATGATGATGAACGGCCGCCTGATGCAGGAACAGGCCTTCGACGGGGAAAAAGCTACCGTAAATGCGATGGGGCAATCCCGGCAAGTTACCGGCAAGCAGTTGGAATCCCTTGAGTTTGAAGCTATAATGCATAAATTCCTCAAATACGGGGAACTGGGTGTTCAGTTATCGCTCGAAGGCATGGAGGAAGTGAAAGGAAATCCGGCTTATGAAGTGAAGATCACCAACCCGGATGGTGTCGTACGCTATGAATATTTTGACACCCAAACAGGCCTGAAAGTGAAATCAAAACAAACGATCAACAGCCAGCAGGGAGAGATTACCCAGAGTGAGACCTATTCTGGTTATCAGGAAGTAGCCGGGGTGCAGTTCCCCTACCGCATTGATGTTTCCGGAATGAGAAGTATGACCATGGAGGTGGAATCGATAGAGGTCAACCAGGGCATTGATCCGGAAATTTTTCAATAGCTTATCCCTTATGAGGGAAAGGAGGATGTGTCATGATCCCCCTTTTTCATAGCCTGGTCCCCGGCACCCCTGAATGCCGGGGATCTTTTTTGGGAAGCCCGGAATGAAATTGGATATCTGGCTGAATTATTTTAATTTTAAAATCCAAACGGATCCAAGTATGCATACCCCGGAGGAACTGCAAAGTTACGTCGAACAAACGCTTACCCGGCAGAAGCTGGTACGGGAACCCGCCAATTTATATC
>P_1C_Sed_2_UnCtyDRAFT_1000302_pt1 | contig 15215 bp, 10 predicted proteins | sample Pon1CUnioCityCA_4_FD_10229 | JGI IMG/M metagenome (IMG submission 10229) | reverse complement strand
CTCTGTTGTTGTTGCTGCTGCTGCTGTTGCTGCATTTGCCGAAAATGCTCGATAGTTTCATCCAGCGATTTCTTCATAGCCCCGGGAAATTCTTTCATGGCCTCCTCCAGCGTGGTTGCCGAGAGTTTGGCTTGAATCGGCAGCGGCCCTTCCGGGGTCATGAGTTGGGAATTCCCAATAAAAACCGGGCTCCGGCTGTCATCGTCCTGGCCATTCGATTTGATCGGCACCATTTTGCGGATGGATGCCACCTTGAGGTCGGTAATGGATTCTTCCCTGTAAAGGTTGTCCTGATCGATGGTGAAATCAATATCCTGGGATGAGTTTGCACCGTTCATGCGGGTACCTCCTTCTTTTTTTTTGTTTCCAGACACCTACAATTATTGCGGGGCCTTTGTCAAACTGAATCATCGCATCGCTGTTTCAGCTTTTGGGTCAATGCTTCTCTCTTGTGATTTTTGCATCACAAGGTTAAAAATAACCATGATGCCGTGTTGTGCATTCAAAATTTCGCCATGCCCGAGGCACAGGCCTGAATGCCACCGACGACGGTGCAAAAAAACTATTGGAGATTTACATGGAATTTGTTCTTGATGCGGTTGAAGCCCGAATCATGGGCGTTTTAATGGAAAAACAGATGACAACACCGGATTACTACCCGTTAACCCTCAATGCCCTGATAAACGGCTGCAACCAGAAAAGCAACCGGGAGCCGGTGATGAACCTGGACAGTAGCTCTGTTGAGGAAGCCCTCCAGCGCCTGCGAAATAAACATCTGGTTTGGCAGGTGCGCACCCACGGCAGCCGGTCGGCCAAGTATGAACACAATATGCAGCAGGCGGTTGCCGGTTTTTCACAAAAAGGGCTGGCACTTCTCTGCATGCTGCTCCTGCGGGGGCCGCAAACACCGGGGGAGCTTAAAATGCGTACATCCCGGATGTTTGAGTTCCATGGCCTGGCTGCCATAGAGCATTCATTGAATAAACTGATCAATCATGAACAGGGCCCTTTTGTTTCGAAACTCGAGCGTCAGCCGGGCCACAAGGAAAACCGCTATGCCCATTTGTTTTGCGGTACACCGCAAGTGGAGCCGGCCCCTGAGATCCGATCGGAAGCGGGAGTAAACCAAACCGGAGCAGCACCTGCCTCCGCTGGTGTAAACGACCGCGTTGGGGTGCTTGAGCAAAAAGTCCGGGACCTGGAAGCCGACCTGGAAGAACTGAAAAACAGTTTCATTGAATTTAAAGGCCAGTTCGAGTAGGGATGGTGACTTCCTTTTTCTGCCGAGGGGTGTTTCAAAATTTTGCCCGCCCGGGCGGCCGGATTTTTTGCAGGGGCAAAAAGATCAGGCCTGTTTAAATGCGGCATTTTTTAGCCTTGTTTATAGCCTGCCCCGGCCGCCGCAGCCCCCGGCCGGTGCAGGTGAGCGCTAGCGGTTTGAAGCGAGCCGGCCGCGTGAATTGCCCAGATGGATATCCTGGAATTTTATATTAACCTGGAGCCTTTGATTAATAAGGTTATTGACGACATTGCCAGGGGATGCGATGTTGCTCCAAAATATAAGGCGTTTTGCTCTGAAAAAAGTTGAGCAGTGGACAGCGGAAAGCTGCAAATCGGCCCGTTACATGAAACCTGTAAAAAAGAAAATCATTCGGCAGGCATGAAGACCCGTCTGGGCTTTGTTATTGCTATTGCGACCTCGGTCAATGCGGATTTTTTGTTGATGGATGAAATTTTTGGCGCCGGAGACAGGCATTTTCGAAAAAGGCAGAAGAGAGAATCTCACGATTGTTTGACAATACGGGGGGCACTAATTAAGCAGCACTGTAAGAAAGTCCTGTGGCTTGATAATGGGTGTTTAATTCGTTTGGTCCGACTGAAGAGGTCTTGAATGAATATATTGAGGTAAAATAGCGGATTGATGCTCAGTGAAAGTAATTTCCGGTAAAAAAAGACGCTCAATTCTAAACTTCATAACAGGAAGATTTAAATGTTGCATCTCCATCCGAATCGATTTTTAATCGTTGCTCAAGCACGAAGTGGCAGTACTTTATTAAGAACAACACTGAATAGTCAAAAAAGTGTTTGCTGTCACGGGGAATTATTCGGCTTTAAAAGAGTGCTCGGTTATGCTTTGCCCACTGAAAATTCATCCAAGACTTTGTTTAAACTCAGGGAAACAAATCATATCGATTTTTTGAAAGAGATGGTTTTCCCCAACAATAAAAACTTTAAGGCAATAGGGTTTAAGTTGTTGCACGACCATATTGAATACCCGCCATTTGCAGGACTTATTGAAGTGCTTAGACAGGATAAAAATTTAAAAATTATTTTTTTGGAAAGAGAAAATCAATTTAAACGATATGTATCACATGAAATTCACAGAAATAACCTCCAAATAGGAAAGCCAAAGAATGTGCCTGGAGATGCAATTGAAAAAGCTTTTCAAAAAACTAAAAAGCAGAATAAAATTGCTCTCTGGACTTTTCATAATCAACCATCGATTAGTATAAGATACGAGGATCTCATTCGAAATTTTGATGAAGAGATCGCCAAAATCCAAAAGTTTCTGGGGGTTGATCAAAAAAAATTAAAAATGCTGACCAAGCCATCCAAACCATACAAATACGATGACGTTATCAAAAACTGGGAGGAAATAAAAAAAAATCCGCTGATTAAGAAATATTTATAAAAACTGTCTTTTTCGCCAATATCTGTGTCAGGCGCAAATTTTACTCCTCAGAATACTTCGCGGTTGCCTGCGGTTTAACTTTTCGCCTTCCTTGACCTTGACAAATAATTATGGTTTTCGTTCGGGCACTATATAGGCCGTCTTTTTCAAAGTTTAGGAAAAAAATGAGATATTTTATAATATACGGGAATTGTCAAAGTGTCGCATTAGGAAAAACTTTAATGGCGAACAAGGAATTTTCATCTATATATAAATGCTTGCCTATTAAGCCTGTACATCGTTTGGTGGAAAAGGATGTTCCTGAAGTAATCAATAAGATTAAGGCGGCTGATTTATTGATCTACCAACCCATTTTTTCTTCTCCGGCTAGACCTGAAACGCTAAGCAGTGAGTTTTTAATTTCAAAAACTAAATATGGCGCTCATAAAATTTCGTTTCCATCAATTTATTTTAACGGCTACTTTCCACATTTAGATAGTTTTAAAGGATATGTTAACGAGTTAAATTTAGTCCACGATTACTTCATCGCTTACTCTTGCTCCATTGGGTTCACCGAAAAGGAAACCATTGAACTCATACAAAAGGAAAATTTATATCCAAAGGATTTGTCCCTTAGACTGGTCAAACAATCATTAAAAAATTTAAAAAACCGAGAAACCCAATTCCACATTGATATAAAATTATCTGACTTCATTGAAGATAATTACCGACATATTAAATTGTTTAATACATTTAATCATCCAAATAAAGACATTTTCAGGTATACTGCCGAGTCAATTATGAGAGAAATCGGAATCGAAAATTATTCGATTAATCCGAATGATGCTTCAAATTTGGACAATATTAGTGCACCAGTTCATAAAAGCACATATAAAAATTTGAAATTAGATTTTCAAGAAAATTTTAATAACTATAATACACTAAAAGAGCAGGGGAAAAGTCAAAAAGAGGTGGTGTCAGAGTTTTTTAAATTCTATAAGCGGCTAAATCCAGACGAAATCAAATGTCATGTTTCTAAAACTAAACCTTTTGTGCCGCAACTCATAAATCAATATCATTAACTTCACAAATTTTTGCTTTTGTGATGAATTTTAAGTTTTTCAGGAAGCCCTAAGGTAGAACGGCCAGTTACCCGACCGCCCCTTCACAGATCCCGGCGTGCGGTGCTGCCGCACCGGGCTCCTCGAATCTGTTCACTTGCGCACTGGCAGGTCTCAGACTAAAAGCTTCAATTGCTTACTTGGGCACTTTTCAGAATTTTCGGCGCAGGTATGAAAAATTGCTTCAGCAATTCCTGAAAATCCGCCCAATTGTAGCTTAAGCGCTGACTGCACCTGTTTTAAGCCACTTAAACAGTATGCGTTGCCTCTGATAGTAGAATGCTTTCAAACCGCAGGCGCTTCTTTATCCGGTTTTGGCGTCATCGCGCAGCAGGCGCCTTAAAATTTTGCCCACCGCGCTTTTGGGCAGGCTTTCCCGGAATTCCACCACGCGCGGCACCTTGAAGGTGGCCAGGTGCTTTTTGCAGAATTCGATGATCTCCTGTTCCGTGATGCGGTCCTTGTATTCCGGTTTGGGGGCAATCACGGCTTTGACGGTTTCGCCCCGGTAGGTGTCCGGCTGGCCGATAACCGCCACTTCGGCCACTGCCGGGTGTTTGTAGATTGCGTTTTCCACCTCCACCGGTGCCAGGTTGTAGCCCGAGGCCACGATCAGGTCCTTGATCCGGTCCACGAAAAAAACAAAGTCCTGATCGTCGATATATCCCCGGTCGCCGGTGCGGAACCAGCCATCCGGCAGAAATGCGGCCGCTGTTTCCTCGGGCTTGTTCAAATAGCCGCGCGCCAATTGAAGGCCCCGGTAGCAGATTTCGCCCTCGGTGTTGCGGGGAAGCACCCCGCCGCTTTCATCAATGATTTTGGTTTCCGAGAACACAGGGATGCCGATGGCTTCATCGTTTTCCTTGATGCCCGGAATGGAGATGATGCCGCCGCTGTTGGTCTCGGTCATGCCCCAACCGTTGACGAGTTTTACGCCGGTGGCCGCCTCCCAGCTTTCCTGGACGGCAACGGGGACGGGCGCGCCGCAGCCGATGGTGACTTTCAGGCTTCCCAGGTCATGTTTGTCGATCAATTCCCTGTTTGCCATCATGGCGATAAAAAAGGTGGGAGGCGCGAAGATCACGTTGACCCTGTAGGTTTCAATCACGCGGTAGGCATCCGCCAGGTCGAACATGGAAATCGGAATCACCGTGCCGCCCTGATAAAAGGTGGGCAGCAGGTGGAGAAAATAACCGGCGGTGTGAAACATGGGCATAATGGAGAAATTGACCTCCCGGTCCCCCCAGGCCCGAAAGGCATGGGTGTGGGTAAGGGAGTTGAACACCAGGTTGAAGTGGGTTTCAATGACGCCCTTGGATCTTCCCGTGGTGCCGGCTGTATACAGGACCAGCGCGGTGTCGTCGTGGGGGGCCACCGGCTCGGATTCCGCAAGCGGTTCGTGTTTTTCCAGGGTCTCGAAAAAGTCCAGCGTGCCGGGCACGGGATTTTTGGGAACGTCCCAGAACATCTTCAGGGCCTCGGGCACAACCGCGTCACTTGCCGCCCAGTCCTTGATATTGGTGACAATTGCCTGTTCGATGATCCCGCTTTCCACAAGGGGGCGGACCTGGCCATAGAGAAGATCGAGCACCAGGATCGCGCGGGCGCCGGAATCCTTTACCTGGTAGGCCACTTCATCGGCCTGGTACATGACGTTGATGGGGGTGTGGGTGGCGCCGATCATGGCAGCTGCGTAAAAGGCCACGATATGCTGCAGGGAGTTGGGCAGCATGGCGGCCACCATGTCGCCCCTGCCGATTCCCAGGTCTTTCAGGACAGCGGCGGTTCTGCCGATGAGCTCGTTTAACTCCCGGTAGGTGGCGGGCTTGTCAAGGAAGATAACCGCCGTGTCGTCCGGCCGCTCACTCGCGGTGCGGCGAAAGAGTTCATAAATGGAAATTTCCGGAACAATAGGCACGGATTCGCAAAACCAGCTCGGGTGGCTGATGACATAGGCGTCTTCCGGTGCGTAGGAGCGGGCTTCCGTCAGCCATGCTTCGGGATAGTGCATGCGGCGGTAGCATTCGTAGAGTGCATCGTCAAAAAATGCATCACTGGCCTGGAACCGCGGTGCCATTTGAGTGGCCATGTCAGAACCTCCTTTGCTTGAGTGAATGCCTATTCTATATTGCCCGCCTGTCGGTTTTATTTAGTGCCTGATCCGTAACCCAACCCTGAACCATGAACCATAACATTGACAGATTCTATCATCCGGGGCATGTTTATTCAAATAAACAATTTTACATTGGATCGGAAAAGCGCGTATCCTGTCTTTTCCCCGAGGATGATGACATATTCCTTAAAAAATCCGGGCAATGGTGCCAGCGATGACGGAGAAGCCTGTTCAATGACGGAAAAACCTGTTACTCCATATAATCTCACCGAAAAAACCCGTGCATCCGGGTGAGCGGGAAAACTGGGTCCAGAGTTGCTGGACAGGGTTGTGCGCCATCTTCCGGTGAAAAGCGATCCCCGGCTGCTGGTGGGGCTGGACACCTCTGATGATGCGGGGGTTTTTCAGGTCAATGCGGACACCGCCCTGATCCAGACCCTTGATTTTTTCACCCCGATCATTGACTCCCCCTTTGATTTCGGCCGTATTGCGGCAGCCAATGCCTTAAGCGATATCTATGCCATGGGCGGCACGGCCATCACCGCCATGAATATCGTGTGTTTTCCGGCCGATGATCTTCCCGAGGACGTGCTAAGGCAAACCCTTACCGGGGGGCTGGCGGTGATCCATGAGGCGGGCGCCGTTCTTGTGGGCGGTCACAGCGTGGATGACCGGGAGTTTAAATACGGGCTCTCGGTTACGGGACTGGTGCATCCGGATCAGATATGGACCAACAGCCACGCGCAAACCGGCGACCGCATCATTTTAACCAAGCCCATCGGCACCGGCATCCTGGCCACAGCGGTCAAGGGCAAACTGGCGGATCCGGAAACCACCCGGCAGCTGGTTGATATCACCTGCGAATTGAACAAGGCCGCGGCGGATGCGGCCATGGCGTTTAAGCCCCATGCCTGCACGGATGTCACGGGGTTTGGCCTTGCCGGCCACCTTCTGGAAATGGCCCGGGCCTCCGGTAAAACCCTGCGCCTGGAGATGGGCGCGGTCCCGTTTATTTCCGCAGCCGTGGAATTTGGGCGGATGGGACTTTTCCCCGCGGGCGCCTATGCCAACAAGAAATTTTTTGACCACAGCATTGTGATGGCTGAAGGCATCGATCCCATCCTGGCAGATCTCTTGTTTGACCCCCAGACATCGGGCGGGCTGCTTTTCTCGCTTCCCGAGCCGGGAGCATCCGACCTGGCTGCCGCCATGCAGGACCAAGGGCTGTCGGCCGCCATTATCGGGGAAGTGACCGGTGATGACGACTGCGGCGCATTGCAATTAATGCCCTGAGGGAAGGAATTCAGGTTTCATCCTTGTCCGGGTTAAGGCTGCGCTGAAAAAAGGCCGCGGCAAAGCTCAGGGTGCCGTAATCGTATTTTCCGCCCAGGGCTTCATGGACGGGCTTGAGGTAGCGGGTCTCCAGTTGCTTAAATGTGGCCGTGATTTCATCAAGGGCCTCCCGGGACACCAGCCGCTCAATGTCGATTTGCCCTTCCCCGATCCAGTGGGCCAGGTGGCCCTCAATGGTGACCATTGCCAAGGCTCGCTCGGCGGCGATATCCTTGACGCTCAGGCCCTGGTTGAAAAGCTCGAGGCTGACGGCTTTGGTGTTTTTTTTCTTTGTCGGGCTTTTCTTTTCCTGTTCTTTCTTTTTCGGGGCCTTAGGTTTATCCACCCCCGCCGCTGTTGTCTCCGGCGGCTGCGGCCTGTCCGGTTGGGCCAGCCGGGCCCGGGTTAATTCCTCGCCGCTTTTGGTGGCGGTGATAAGCGATTGGGCTTTGTAAATTTTTTGGCGCTGGTCGTGGAAAAGCCGTTGGATGTCTTCGAGTTCGCGCAGGTACTGCTTTACCCCGCTTTTTTCTTTTTTCAGTTCCGCGCGTTTTTCTTCAATCCGCTCGGCCATGGCTGTCAGGAGGGGCTCAAAATAGCCTTTGGCGGCATCCACGCGCGCTTCCAGGTGGGCCAGGTGGTCGGCCATGGCTGAGGGCAGGATCCGTTCCAGCTGGTTCAGGAACTTGTCTCCCACCGTTTTTACCGGTTTCAACTCGCTTTGAAGGGATTGCGCCCATTCCAGTTGCTTTTGCTTTTTGGAGTGGGTGGCGGCTTTGTTGTAGGTGCGCAGGTGGAAATAAAGCTCCCTTTCCACGCTGCTGAAGTCAAAGGCCTCCCGTACCACCTGGCCCAGGTAGGCGATGGCATGTTCCTGAAGGGATGCGGCCAGGCGCTCTGTTTCCGTCTGCCGGGCGACAAACGCATCCAGTGCCGGCTCCCGGGGAAATTCCCGGAAATGGAAGGGGGCGGTCAGAACCAGCCCCTCCAGCGTGGTGAGCCGGGAGAGGGCCACGTAGACCTGGCCGGCGGCAAAGGCCTGGGAGACATCAATGATGGCCTTGTCAAAGGTCAGTCCCTGGCTTTTGTGAATGGTGATCGCCCAGGCGAGTTTGAGCGGAAAATGGGCGAAGGTGCCGATCACTTTTTCCTCGATCGCGTTGGTTTCTTTGTTGAGCGTGTAGCGCTTGTTGTGCCAGGTGTAGGATTCCACCCAGACCGAAGGGGACGCGTCGTTAAAGCCCACCCGCACCCCTTCTGTGCTCAGTTCCTCGACTTTGCCGATTTTCCCGTTGAAAAAGCGCTGCTCCCCGGAAGGGTCGTTTTTGATGAACATTACCTGGGCGGCTTTTTTCAGCTCCAGCACCGGGTCCACCGGGTAGGTGCGATCATCAAAGGTGCCCTCAACCCGGGCGCTGAATTTGACAGGTTTTCCGGGTAGTTTGGCAAGTTCGGCCGCATTGATCCGGTCGGCTTTCCGGTTGTGCGTGGTGAGGTACACGTACCCGTCGCCTTGGGCGGCCTGGAAATCCGGCTGGCAATGGCGGTTTAAGCAGGCGATTTGCGCTTGCGTGGCCCGGCCGTCGCGCAGGCTGTTTAAAAGGGAGATGAACTTTTCGTCGCTTTGCCGGTAGATGTGTTGCATCTCGAGGTAGACCGGCTGCCATTGGGCAAGCGCTGCGGCGCCAAAGAAAAACAGGGTGGCGTAATAGTCCTTCAGCACCGCCCACTCGGTATTTTTCACCACCGGCGGCAGCTGGTAGAGATCCCCGATGAAAAGGATCTGCACCCCGCCAAAAGCAGCATCCGGGCGCCGCCGGATCCAGCGCAGGGCCGAATCAATGGCATCGAGCAGATCCGCCCGCAGCATGCTCACCTCATCTATTATCAGCAACTCAAGCTTTCTTAACATATTGCGCTTGGTGGCGTTCATTTTGATGTTGCGGCGCAGGCTCTGCGGTGTGTTTAATTCAAAACCGGGGTTGTCCAACCCGTTGGGGCGCTCGGTGGGGATAAAGGCGCCGAAGGGCAGTTGAAAAAGGGAATGCAGGGTCACGCCCTCGGCATTGATGGCCGCAATCCCGGTGGGAGCGGCAACAATGGCATTTTTGTGGGTGCGCTGCCGGATGTCTTGCAGAAAGGTGGTTTTCCCCGTACCGGCCCGGCCCGTCAAGAAGATATGACAGTTGGTGCTGTTGACGTATTGGGAGGCCGTCACGGCGGCCTTGTCTGTCCACTGCGGCATAAGCTGTGTAATAATCCCGGTTTTTTCTCTTTAATGGGTTTCAATTGTTGTGAAATATGCTACTTGGCCCGCCGGGTCAACCGTCTTTTGGGGGCGGCTGCGGGATTTTGGCGGAAATCGCGGACCAGTTCCAGGCCGGGGCGTCTTCGGCGTCCCCGGCTCCCGGCCAGGGCCAGCCGGAAGGAAAGGGCGCGGTAAAGGTCATCGGCGTTTTTCGTGTCGGATGGATGAGGCAGAGCCGGGTGGCGCAAAGGGCGATTTGTTTTTCCGGCAAAGGGGCGCCGCCGCCGTAGCGGATATCGCCTAAAACGGGATGGCCGATATGGGCGAACTGGGCGCGTATCTGGTGATGCCGCCCGGTTTCCAGCGCGATTGCCACCAGGCTCCGTGAGGCATCCGTGTCCAGTACCTGGAAGGAAAGCCTCGCTTCCCGGCTCTTCGGGGTAGGAGTCCCCGGAATCCGGCTGGATCGTCCGTCAATGCGCTCCAACGGGTGCACCAGCCGTCCTGCGGGCTGCCGGAGCCGGCCTTCCACCACGGCCGTGTAGGTTTTCTCCACACTGCTGTTTCGGAATTGTTCGCTCAGCCGGCCGGCCGCCTTGGAGGTCCGGGCAAATACCAGCACACCGGCCACCGGCCGGTCCAGTCGGTGAACAAGGCCCAGAAAGACCCGGCCGGGTTTTTGGTGGCGTTCTTTCAGCCAGGCCCTGGCAAGCTCCAGAAGCGAGGGGTCTTTTGTCCGGTCCGCCTGCACCAGCAGCCCGGCCGGCTTGTAAAGGGCCAGGAGGTGGTTGTCTTCGTAGAAGACCGGCCATTTATGGTTATAAAAAGTAGCGGCTTGTTTTATCAAAAAATTATCAGTCACCTGGCAGTCGTTTGTCAATCATCTGTCGCTTGTCAATTCTCCAGGAGCAGCAAAAAGCACCCCGTATTGGTGGGGGCGGAAATCTCCATCGCACCGACATCCGCGGCAGCTCCGGCTGGACGGGGGCGTTTCAAAATGTCTTCCGAGGCGGCTTCGGCGGCATTGGCGGCATCTATGACTGGGCCGGCCGCATCCGGTTTGCCGTATAGATCAACCAGGCGCAGAAAGACCTCCCGTATGGTTTCCGACCCATCGGCGAAGCGGCCCGCATCCGGAATCCAGCGGGGGGGCACCATAGCGTCCTGGGAGCCCAAGACCGGGTCCGCAAGGATCGGATCCGGATCATCGGTATAATTGATTTTATCCTGGGTGCTGGCGGGAATGTCGTTTCCGCCGTTTGCGTACAAATTGTTTTTCAGGGCAAAAGAAGCCGTTTCATCGGGCGGCGTGTCGGAGAAATCGTCCATGCTGCCGTTGGGATCGGACCAGATGTTGTTGTAAAATTGAATGTTTTCGTTTGCGGGATTGGCGCCCTCGGTATTGAGGCGGAAGGCAAAGGCAAGTGCGGGGAGATCGCCTGCCACGGTGTTGTGCCGGAACGTGATGTCCCGGCCCCCTTTGACGCCGAACGGCGCGCGCATGACATTCGTGGCATTGCCCAGCATCAGGTTGTTTTCCACCAGCACGCGGCGGGCTTCAAAATAGTCCTTTCCGTCTTCCCCCACCAGCACGAAGTTGGCCCCTGTAGAGCCTTCCCAGTTGAGGAAAACGTTTCGCCGCACGGTGATATCCGATGATCCGATATAGCTGTCACTTGATCCGTTGCTGTCTTTTATTACAATATAACTGCTGGTGTCGTTGTCGTTGGACCGTCCGCTTCCGGCAAAATCGTTGAAAAAAACATTGTCCTGGACCACCACGTCCCGGACGCTGTTGATATCCATGTGCTCGTCCGAGCCTTCCTGGTTGTAGAAAAGGTTGCCTTCCACCAATATTTCGGCTGCGCCGTTGTTGATTTTTAAAATGTCGTTGTTGTAAGCGTCATGCAGGATATTATTGCGAAACGTAATCCGGTTCACATAATTTTCGCCGCCCGGTTCCCCGATCAGATCCTGGACCTGGATGACCAGAGCCCCGGCGCCGCTTCCGGAATGGGCGATATCAAAACCTTCCAGGGCAATGCCCTGCCCATAGAAGCAGCGCACCACGGTTTCGCTGTGCCGGAGCATTGCCTGGTAAGGCTGCTGGGAGCGTACCGTCACCCCTTCTGAAAAGGTGCCCCGCAGGCGTACCTGGCCGTTATAAGTGCCTGGCCGGACCAAAATGCGGCTGCCGTCGGCTACATTGTCCAAGGCGTGGGTGATGGTGGCCCAGGGCTGCCCTGAGGATCCGTCGCCGCCGGTGTCACTGCCGGTGGCGGCCACGTAAAAGTCCCGGGCTGAAACCACGGGCACCTGGGAGCAGGCCAGCATGATGGCCAGCAGTCCCGTCAGGAATTTTCCAGTAAGCATATCTCGTCAATCCTTCCATATAGAGGGGGATCCTCCACTTGTCCCCGGCCGAGCGGCAGGGATTGACAGTGTGGCTGTTTATCGGGAATGCTATTGATATATATCAGGATGCCGGTGATGTCACCAAGAAATTGCAAAGATTAGTAAATGGGCGGGTCTCAGCGTCGCTGAAAAATCGCCCGGCCAGACTCCCACGCCGAATCCGTCCGGTGATTCGCATCTATGCGCCTTGGGGGCGGCGGGTTGGATTGGCTTGCACAAGCGATGCGAATGACTTATAAAGGGACCCATATGATTAAGCAGAAGCAATCCCAAAAACGATCCGATGCCGACGGCAATGCCCGGGATCACCGTCCGAGCGAGATGGCCGAGCTGCTTGAGCGCGCCGGCATCTCGCTTTCAAACACGCAGCTCAATCAGCTCTGGACTTACCACAAGCTGCTGCGCCGGTACAATCCGGAGTTGAATCTCACCCGGATCCACAATTTTGCCAACATGGTCATCAAGCTTTATGTGGACTCTCTTCTTCCCGGCCGGATGGTGACGCTGCCCTCGCCGCTGCTGGATCTNGGCACAGGCCCCGGAATGCCGGGNATTCCGCTTAAAATCGCGTTTCCGGACACAGAGATCATTCTTGCCGAAAGCCGACAGAACCGGTCGGATTTTTTAAACATCGTCGTCAGGGAACTGGCGCTCGAAAATATATCTGTCCTTGGCCGGGGCATCACGCCGAAATTCCAGACGCCCGTATCCGGTGTCATCACCCGGGCCGTCGAATCCATTGACAAAACGCTTTCACGCATCCAGGGCTGCCTTGCCGGGGGCGGGCTTGCCATATTCATGAAAGGGCCGGGCTGCGACGATGAAATCGAACTTGCCGTCCAGCGGTTCCGGCGGCATTATGAATTGTGGCAGAACATCGCCTATCAAATTCCCCATTCGCCGCACCAACGCCGGCTGGTGGTTTTTCGGCGAACACGGGCGCCCCTGTGGGAACGAAAGGAAAGGGCCATGGGCCGACACAGTTTTCGAAGCATCGAAAGCGAGCAGAACGACACGTTCAAGGAACTGAGAAAACTGATCTCCGGCCGGGGCATCAAAAAGCAGGAAAGCGCCCTGGTTTCCGGGGCCAGGCAGGTGGACGAGGTGCTCCAGGCGTTTCCCGATCGCTGTGAAGCCTGGATATCCGATGACACGCACTCCCCTCCGCCGGCAGGTGCGCCCGGGACCCTGGACTGGTTTCAACTGAGCCCGTCGCTTTTTAAAATCCTTGATGTCAACGGCACCCATTCGCCGCTTCTTCGGGTCACCATCCCACGCATGGAAAGATGGCAGCCCGGCGACGGGTTTGCATCCGGATGCAGCCTGTTGATTCCTTTTCAGGATCCGGAAAACACAGGCGCCGTGATCCGCTCAGCTGTTGCATTCGGGGTGCGGCGGGTGATTTTGCTGGCTGAAAGTGCCCATCCCTATCATCCCAAAGCGATCCGCGCCTCCGGCGGGGCCGTTTTCCATGCGAGCCTTTACCATGGGCCCGCCATAACGGAGCTGACGGATCATTTGCCCATTATCGGCCTTTCCGGGGAAGGCAGAGACATCACTGAGCTTGAATTTCCCGATGCCTTTGGCCTGCTCCCCGGTATGGAGGGCATGGGGCTTCCCGCACACCTGAGGGAAAAGGCGGTGGCCATTCCCATAAGCGCGGCCGTGGAATCCCTGAATGCGGCAACTGCCGCCGGGGTTGCCCTTTATCTGTGGTCTCAATCGATAAAAGCATGACAGCCTGATGTTTTTGCCCACCACCAAAGAGGAAGCGGCGGCCCTGGGCTGGGCGGCCCTCGATGTTATCCTGGTCAGCGGAGACACCTACATTGATTCCTCCTATATCGGTGTGGCGGTGATCGGCAAAACCCTGGTGAAGGCCGGGTATCGGGTCGGCATCATCGCACAGCCGGATACAAGGGACGGCAGCGATATTTCGCGGCTGGGCGAGCCAAGGCTTTTCTGGGGGGTCACCGCCGGGTGCATGGACTCCATGATCGCCAATTACACGGCTACCAAAAAGCCGCGCCGCAAGGACGATTTAACCCCTGGCGGGGAAAACACCCGGCGACCGGACCGCGCATCCATTGTCTACACCAACCTGATCCGCAGGCATTTCAAAAATACGGTCCCGATTGTGCTGGGCGGCATCGAGGCCAGCCTGCGGCGCATATCGCACTATGACTTCTGGTCCGACCGCGTGCGGCGCTCCATTCTTTTTGACGCCAAGGCCGACATCCTGGTTTACGGGATGGGCGAGAAACCGGTGGCGGCGCTGGCAGCACGCCTGTCCTCCGGCGAATCGGTAACCGGCATTCGGGGCATCTGCTATATCTCTTCAGACAAGCCGGATGGCTATATCAATCTGCCCGGCCATGATGCGGTCAGGCAGGATAAATCGGCATTTCGTGCCATGTTCCGGGTTTTTTATGAAAACAACGATCCCGCAAGCGCCAAAGGCATGGTGCAGCGGCAGGACACCCGGTACCTGGTCCACAACCCGCCGCCGCCCCTGCCGACCAGCGAAGCGCTGGACGACATCCACGAGGCTGGCTATGAACGGGAAGTCGCCCCGTTTTACCGTCGTTTTGGTCCGGTCCGGGCAATGGAGACCCTCCGATTCTCGCTTGTCACCCATCGGGGCTGCTACGGGGAATGTCACTTCTGCGCCATTGCCGTCCACCAGGGCCGCACCATTGTGCAAAGAAGCGAGGCTTCCATTTTGCGGGAAGCCCGGGAAATGAGCCGGCATCCCCTGTTTAAGGGGATTATCCAGGATGTGGGCGGTCCCACGGCCAATATGTACGGCATGGAGTGTGATCGAAAAAAGGAAAAGGGCCCCTGCCGGCACCGGCACTGCCTGACCCCGGAGCCCTGCAGGCACCTGCCGGTCAACCACGCGGCCCAGATTCGGCTTCTTGAAAAGCTGCGCCAGGTGCCCGGCGTGAGAAAGGTTTTTGTCAGCTCCGGCATCCGCCATGATCTGATCCTGGCGGACCGTGAGGCGGGGGAGCAATACCTGGAGGCCCTGGTCCGGCATCACATCTCCGGCCAGTTGAAAATCGCACCGGAACATTCTGAAAACCACGTGCTTGCTCTCATGGGAAAGCCCGGTATTGAGAAAACCCGGGAGTTTATCCGGCGGTTCAGGGAAAAAAACCGGCAGATGGGGGAAAAGCAGTTTCTCACCTGCTATTTTATCGCCGCCCACCCGGGCTGCACCCTGCAGGACATGCATCGCTTGAAGGATTTCGCCCGCGCCGAGCTTAAATTCAGGCCCGAGCAGGTCCAGATTTTCACCCCCGCACCCGCCAC
>P_1C_Sed_2_UnCtyDRAFT_1000301_pt1 | contig 15267 bp, 13 predicted proteins | sample Pon1CUnioCityCA_4_FD_10229 | JGI IMG/M metagenome (IMG submission 10229) | reverse complement strand
GCGCTCTGGTCAGCCACCCGGAAGACATTGATAATGGCTGCCGGCTTGCCCTGAAATTGTGCGGACAGATCCACGTCCGCGAAGCCTTCCGTTAACTCCGCGATTTGTCCCAGGGTGACCCGGGTGCCGTCCGCTTGGGTAATAACCGGCACATCCCGATACTGGCTGGCATAATAGCGCCGCCCCTTGGTCCGGATCAGCACCTCGCCTTCCCTGGCATCTACGCTGCCGGCCGGCAGGTCCAGGCTGCTGCGGGCGACCGCATCGGCCACAGACCCCAGGGTCAGGCCGTATTTACGAAGGGTTTGCTCGGAGATATCAATGTGGATCTCATTGTCCCGGACGGCTGACAGTTCCGCCAGGGTTATACCGTCGATATTGGTCAGCTCATCCTTCATGGACTGTGCCAGATGTTTTATCGAGGTCTCCGGGGCGTCTCCGTAAACAGCAATGCTGATCACCTGGATGCGGCGGGTGATCTCTCTTACCACCGGCTCTTCGGCTTCCTCGGGAAGCGTGGTGATCCGGTCAACCTGGGATTTTGTCTCGTCAAGAAGTTTTTTGATGTCCCAGCCCTTCATGACCTCAATGGTTACGCTGGCCAAGCCTTCACGGGAAACCGAGTCAATGCGCTTGATGCCTTCAAGACCCGCGACATTTTCTTCGATTCGCCGGACCACGCCTTCTTCCACTTCGGAAGGGGAGGCGCCCGGATAAGCGATCGTAATGCTGATTTTGTCCAGTTGCGTATCCGGAAAAATCTCCAGTTTGATGCCGACCCCCACGGCCACGCCAGCCAGGAGGATAAAAAACATCAAAAGATTGGCTGCCACGTGGTTTTCCGCGAACCAGGCAATGGCCCCTTTCATGAAAGCCCCCCGTTGTTTACCGTTACGTGGCGCACCTGCATGCCGTCCGTGGCCGCTTTAAGCGGTGATACCACCACCTGCTCGGAGCCTTTCAGACCACTTTGAATGACTACGCCCCGTTCATCCATCCGGGCAATGGCGACGGTTCGGAAATAGAGGCGACCCTCCTCTGGATTCACCGCCCAAACCCGGTTTTGCCCCCGAATGGCGGCACGGGGAATAACCGTGGCGTTGGAAAGCGGTTTGCCGGTGATTTCGACCTTGGCAAACTGGCCGATGGACAAGGGCGGCCGTGTGGCGTAGGGGTTTTCCACACGGATTACCACATTGACCATTCGGGTTTTTTCATTGATACGGCCCTCCACGCGTAGCACCCGCCCCGGCCATTGCCGGGCCTGTCCCGCGACCCGGGCCCGGACGGTGGCCTTGGCCCCTGTTCTGCCGGCGGTGGTAAAGCCGGGAACGGCAAACCATTCAAGGTCTGCGCTTTCCATGGGAACAACGATTTCAACGGCTTTTATCGCGTAAATCGTTGCCAGCGCCTGGCCGGGTGCAACGTACTGACCAATATCCACCTGCTCAGAGCTGATGCGTCCGTCAAACGGGGCGGTGATACGGGTGCGCTCCAGGTTGAGCCGGGCTTTTTCCAGGTTGGCCNGCCGGGCCTCCAGGTTGGCGCGGGCCGCTGACAACTGAGGTTCTTTGGCCACCAGGGGCGGCGGCTCCTTGCCTGGATGAAGCCGCTGCCATTCCCGGCGGGAGGCCTTGGATTCCTGAAGCGCTGTTTCATACTTGCTCTGCGCATCCTTGACGCTGGCCTCGGCAAGTGTGACGGCAATTTCATAGTCCCTGGGGTCGATGCGCAGGAGCAGGTCCCCCTTTTTGAATTCGCCGCCGTTGACGAGATCATCGGAGATCCGGATGATCCTGCCGCTGACCTGCGAGACGACCTGGCTTTGCTTCAACGCCTGCACTGTTCCCTCGCCGGTAATGGTCATATCAACGGTGCCCAGGTGCACCGGCACGGTCCGGACCAGGGGCAGGGGAATTTCCGGCTCCTGGCGGCCAAGCGCCTCACGGCTTTGTTTAAGCACGATCAAACCCAGCATCCCGGCCCCGATGAAAGCCAGGACAAGACCTGCATGGATGATGATTCTAACGGATTTTTGCATAATTTCTCACCTGTCGTAAAATCTATCCGGAGATGACTTCCTGAAAAGACCTTTATTCCGCTCACCGATGCGCCGGATTACCCCTCCCATCCGCCGCCAAGCGCCCGGTAGAGACCGACCCGGTTGGTGTATATGCTGTTGCGGGTCTCCACAAGGCTCAGTTCTGCCTGAAATTTGGCCATTTGTGCATCCAGAACATTCAGATAGTCGGTCAGTCCCCGCTGATAGCGCTCTATGGCAATTTCAAGGGTTGCCTCCGCCTCGTTTAAAAACACCATTAGCCGTTCATAGCGCTCGAGTTGTTGATGCCGGGTCAACAGGGCGCCTTCAACCGCGGCAAATGCGTCCAGAACGGTTTTGGCGTAGGCGGCCAGTTGTTGCTCATACCGGGCTTGCGCCGCTTGCTGGGCGGCCTTGCGTTTACCCCCGTCAAGCAAGGGCTGAAAAGCACCCGCCGCGATTTGCCAGAGTTGATTTTCCGGATCGAAAAGGGCACTGAGCGCATCACTGGTATAGCCGAAGCTGCCGGTGAGGTTGATCTGCGGGAAACGGTTGGCCTTTGCCACCCCCACCCTTGCACAAGCAGCTTCCAGAGATGCTTCTACCGCCCGGATATCCGGGCGTCTGTTGAGCAGATCAGACGGCAGGCCTTCGGGTATGGGCGCGGGCAGCTTAAACCGGCTGTCCCGGTTCGTCTGAATCGTTTTTCGTGCCGGGTATTTCCCCTGAAGAACGGCAAGTGCTTGACGGGCTTTCCCGAGAGCCTGGATAAGCGTCGGGAGCTGTGCCTCGGACTGAGCCAGACTGCGCCGGGCCTGCCGGACGTCCAGAATGGATGTCAGCCCCTGTTCATAGCGCGCTTCCACGAGTCCCAGGCTCTCTCTGTGAGTTTGCGTCAATTGCCGGGAGATGCGCAGCCGGGCTTCAAGTGATTGAATATTGAAATATTGGCTCACAGCCTCTGCGATGAGAGACTGGACAATGGTTTTCCGGTTCTCTTCGGCTGCCATAAGATCTGCCCGGGCCGCCTCAGAGGCGCGGGAGAGGCGTCCCCAGAGGTCGATCTCAAAGGATGCAGGCAGGGTGAGGGAAAAGGAATCCGTCTTCACCGTTAAATTTTCCCCGCTAAAGGGTTCGACAACCGACTGCTCCTGCCGGGAAGCATTGGCATTGAAATTCAGGGTGGGAAGCTGACCCGCCCGGGTCTGGCGAAGCAGGAAACGGGTCTCCATGACTTTTGCAGCGGCTTTTTCAATATCCGGGTTGTTGTCGATCACATGGGCAACAACCCGGTTGAGATGCGTGTCATCGAATTCTTCCCACCACTTGCCGGGCGGGATGAATGCACGGGCTTGCAAACGTCCGGAGTCCTTATAGGCATCAGGGACGTCGATACCAATTTCCGGGCGCTGGTATTGCGGGCCCAGGCTCATGCAGCCGGCCATTGTCAGGCAGAGAATCCAAATCACGGGGGCCGCCAGACGATTCATGGGCTTAGTTTTCCTCGGTAAGTGTGTTGATGCCGTTGAGAGAGAATTTTGTGATATGCTGGATCACTTCGGTTTTAAACAGCGCGTCGTAGTCCCGCTCCATTACCATGGATATCGCAGCGCGGGCAAATGTAAAGTAAAGGGTTATGCCGAAAATGCTCAAAATGCAGAGCCGCAGTTTTTCTTCACTGATACCGGGCGGCAGGCTGGGACGAATCAGATCGCTCAGTTGTTGCTGGTAGGGCTGCATCACCTCTTCGACGATCATTTTCAGCGCCGTGCTGGGCTGCGCCAATTCCCCCTGCATGAGCAGGACATGGTGACGCAGCTGCTCATCATTTAACGGGCCATCCAGGAACGAACGGGCCATTGCGTCAATCACCGTGCTGATAGCCGGCTCCGGTTTATCCGCCAGGAGTCGGTCAAAATTCTCCCGGATCCGCCGTGTGCGAGAAATCCAGCGATCCCGAAAGACTTCCATATAAAGATTCATTTTGCTGCCGAAATGATAGTTGACGGCTGCCAGGTTGCTTCCGGCCGCCCCTGTGATTTCGCGGATGCTTACCGCTTCAAATCCTTTAAGGGCAAACAGCCGTTCCGCATGGTCCAGGATGCGCTCCGGGGTGTTGCCGGTTGGGTGCTGTGTCATGGATAATACCTGCCAGTTTTTTTCAAACGAACGTATAAAACGAACGATTGAAAGTCAAGTAGCTTTTTATGATTTAGGAATTTTTTCTATTGCTGGACACTGTCGCCACCATGGCCCCAATCATATAATTCAGGCCGCCTATGGGGAAGGAAGTAGCGCATGCGGTGCTCCCGGACAGCCGACAGATCCGCCTGTTTAAGATCAACGAGCATCATGTGCGCCTCAGTGCCGGTATAGGCGGCGAGCACAGAGCCTGAAGGCCCGAGCACCAGGCCAACGCCCGGGAAGGTGAGGCCGGCCCCGTTGTCTCCGGTCTGGTTGCAGGCAATGATAAACACCCCGTTGTCAAAGGCGCGGGCCGGCAGGTGGCGCATCCATGAGGCCAGTTTGGCCTCCGGGGTTCCGAAAGGCGAGGCATGGGGGATGAAAATGGCCTCAGCCCCGTTTAGCGCCATGGTGGTTGAGATTTCGGGGAAGTGCGCGTCATAGCAGAGTTGAATGCCTAAGCGCAGGCCCTTGACATTAAATAGGGGCACTGACTGGCCGGCTTTAAAAACAGCCTGCTCGGGCGGGGCAAGGTGCGTTTTCCGGTAGTGACCGGAAATTCCAGCCGGGCGGGTCAGCAGGTGGGCCGCATACAGGCAGTCGTTGCCATCAATTTCCGCCATGCCGGCCATAATGGCAATGTTGTTGTTTTTTGCAAGGGTCTCCAACTGCCGGCTTGATGGGCCGGGCACCGGCTCCGCATAGTCTTTGATAAGGGGCTGCGTGTGATAGCCGGTGACCTGCAGTTCAGGAAAGCAGACCAGCGCTGCCCCTTCTTTCCGGGCCTTTTGAACCCAGTCGGCAATTTTTGACAGATTCTGTGATGTATAGCCAAGGCGGGCGTTTGAAACGACTACGGCTATTCGGGTATCTTGCATAATAGCGGATCACAGGTTAAATTGAGCTTTTATTTTGAACACCCGTGTTGCCGGAAGGCTGATAATGTTTGGGACACCTGTAAGTTCGGTGATTTCGGCAAGCGTTCGGTCAATATCGGCCATGCTGGGGGCAATCATGGTAAACCAGATATTGTAAGTATTGTCCCGGACGTAATTGTGGGTAACGCCGCGGTAGGTATTAACGATGGCGGCAAATGCGTCTATTTTTTCATCGGGCACACGGCCGGCGCAAAGCGTGCTGACAAACCCCAGCTTGCCTGGCACGAAGTTTCCCCCAATCCGGCGGATGATCCCTTTCTCCTTCAGTCGTTGAACGCGTTTGATGAGCCTCTCTTCATCAAGCTGGAGCTCACTGGCGATAACCTGGTAGGGCCGCCGGCTTATCGGAAAATCGGACTGAATCCGGTTTAAAATGGCCTTGTCCGTTTTATCAATATCCGGCTTGTCAATATCTGGCATTATTGCTCATTTAACAGTTTGATATGAAGGCTTCGGTTCCGTGGACCGTCGAATTCACAGAAGAAAATGCCCTGCCAGGTGCCAAGAACCAGATGGCCGTCTTCCAGGGAAATCCACTCGGAGGCGCCGATCAGGGAGGCTTTGATATGGGCCGGGGAGTTGCCTTCCATGTGCGTGTAGCCGGCCTGCCAGGGAACAACCTGGTTGAGGATCGTAAGAATGTCTGAAGGCACCGCCGGGTCAGCGCTTTCATTGATTGTAATGCCGGCGGTGGTATGCGGGACAAAAAGAAAACAGAAACCGCTTTGCACGGTAGTGGAGGCAATGGCCTCAACGACCTGCCGTGTGATGTCAATAAATTCTGTTTTTTGCCGGCTTTTAACGGATATTTGCTTCATGTCCGTCACCTTGGGACCGCTTTTCGATTCACAAAATAAAAAAAGCCCCGCCACTTTACAGCAGGGCTTTTTAGACATTTTTAAAATAAACAGGCCCGGCGGGGTGTTACACGCACCCGGTCGGTTTCGGCAGGCCTGCCATTTTGCATGCGCCTTTGCCGGGGCCGGACGGGAACAGTTCATAGATGTATTTGAGTTTGTAGCCGGTCAGTTTGGAGAGTACGCGTACCATCGGGGCAATTCCGTTTTTCTTGTAATAGTCCTGCAGTACGTTGATAACCTTCCAGTGCTCGTCGGTCAGTTCGTCAATCCCTTCCTGCTGCTTGACGTGCCGGACCCATGCTTCGTTCCAATTCTCGAAGCTATCGATAAAACCATCCTCGTCGACATTAAATGTATTACCTTCAAATTCAACTGTTGGCATTGAAAAAACCCTCCTTTAAATTAGTTGTCCTTAAACTCGCGTCCTGTAGATATATCCATTTTACAAAATTGGTCGATTGTACAAAATATATGTAAAGTTAATCAGATATATTAAAAAAAAAAAGTTGTCAATATCAAAATTTTCTTTGCAGTCCGGCCATTTGCAGGCTCTACGCGGACTCGCACAAAAATTGGATCAATACTCTTTTGGCATTTCGTTGAGCTGGTCCAGAGTAAACACCGGGCCGTCTTTACAGACCAGATCCTTACCGATGTTACAGTGTCCGCACATGCCGACCCCGCACTTCATGCGATTTTCAAGTGACATGATAATATGGTCATGTTTATATCCCAGATTTTCTAAAACGGGCTGGGTAAACTTGATCATGATGGGCGGTCCGCAGACAATGGCATAAGTGTCATCATCCGCGTTGGGCGCCTCCTGCTCGGTAACAGCGGGCACGAATCCCTTATGGTGCTTCCAGTCCGGATCATCCGTTCCGTCCACGGTGATATGCATGTTTAAATCATCGCGTTCGGCCCATGCCTCCAGTTCTTCCTTATAGAGGAGCATCCCCGGTGTCCGGGCGCCATAGACCACATGAATGTCCTTGAATTTTTCCCGGTTGGCCGGATCGATCATGTAGACGATCGAGGAGCGAAGGGTTGTGAATGCAAAACCGCCGCCGATGATCACCACGTTTTTTCCCTCAAGGGTTTCCCATGGAAAGGGATGTCCCAAAGGACCCCGAATTCCCATGATGTCGCCTTCCTTCATGGAATGCAGGTAGCTGGTTACCTTGCCGGTTTTAAATATGGTAAATTTGACGAATCCCTTCTCTGTCGGGGACGAAGCAATGCCGATGGGAATCTCTCCCAGCCCGGGGATGGATAACTCGGCAAACTGGCCGGCGCGGTAGGCGAACCGTTCTTCATCCTTCGGGTCAAGGAATACGAATTTAAATGTTTTTAAACTTTTATCTTCGGTTTCGGTGATGATTTCATCAATCCGAACCGGATATGGATAATATGGATTCTGCACGGTCAACCCCCTTGGCTATGCTGATGTGACTTCACAAACGCAGGATTCCGGATCATAGCTGTTCATCATATTGCATACGCGGCGGATATCGATATTGACGGGGCACATCTGGACGCACCGGCCGCAGCCGACACACTGGATGCCCTTATCGTATTTATCCACATAGTATTTCAATTTGTGCATGAACCGCTGGCGGACACGATCCACCTTGCTGCCCCGGGGATTATGGCCGGAAGCGTGAAGGGAGAACAGCGGGTACATGCAGGAATCCCAGTTTCTTATCCTGACCCCGGATTTGCCGCTGGTTTCATCCTGGATGTCAAAGCACCAGCAGGTCGGACAGACGTAAGTACATGTGCCGCAGTTGATACAAGAAAAGGCAATCTCTTCCCAGAATGGGGCCTCATAGAGATCGAGCATTTTTTGGTTTTTAAGTTTATCTGTGCCGATTTCAGTGCTTATCCGGGATTCGGCGGTGGATTGGAGCTCCTCTATTCGGCTTTGGGCCCCTTTTTCAGCCGCGCTGGTCCACCCTGCCGCCTCAAAGAGCTTCTCTGCCTTCTCCGTCAATACCTTGGCGAGATAATGGTCGCCGGCATCAACCACCAGGGCATCCAGGCCTTTCTCGTCAAAAGGGCCGGTACCGGCGCTGGTGCAGAAGCAGGTGGAACAGGGTTCGTTGCAGGCCATTGCGATAAAAATGGAATTTTGATACGCCTTTAGCCAATAGGGGTCCTGATACTCCGGTGTATCGAAATTTCGCTTGACCAGCTGAAAGGAATAGGCGTCGCAAGGCCGGATGCCGATAATCGCCCTTGGCGTTTGGTCTTTCTCATTTTCCTTTAAAATGCGGTATTCGTCGCTTTTTTGATCCAGGGAAAACCGAAACAGAATTTCGGACTGGGGATAAACAATGGACTTGGGCGAAAGCCGGGTATTCTTAAAGTCAAAATCCGGCTTTTCATCTTTTTCAAGGGCCTTAAAATCATGGAAGAGCTTGTTCTTAACCGGAGCAAAAACGCGATGCCCTTCATTTAGTTTTTCAATGCCGCTTGTCCATTGGTTTTTATCAATTTGAACAATCTTCATGGTGTATAGCCCTTATCAAAGTACATAATTAACAGTTTGCTTATGCCGTCCAGGGCCCGCAGCAGGCCTTATTTAATAAATTTATCATTTAATAAATTCATCCGGGTCATTGGGCCGATACGTATCCAGCGGCGGGCGCTCCTCGGTTGTTAAACCGGCCTCCCAGCCATAGAGATCATAACAGTCTTTGTTGAGTTTCTTGGTAAACTCCCTGATCTTGATGCCCATGGGGCACACCCGTTCACAGGCCCCGCAGTCCGTGCACCGGCCGGCGCAGTGGTAGGCCCGCAGCCAATGAAATGTACGAATATCCATGGGGTCCTGGCTTTTACCCACCCATTGGGGATCGGATTCATCCACAAAGCATTGCGGGCAGTAGCAGAGGGGGCAGGCGTTGCGGCAGGCATAGCAGCGGATGCAGGGTGCAATCAGGTCCTCGAAATAGTCCCACTTTTCCTGGGCGCTCATGGCCTCAATCTCGCGAACGGATTCAAACATGTCCACATCCGTCTGTTCTTCCAGCAAATCGGCAATCAATTCATCGTAGATGACCGGATTCCGGTGGCTGCAGGCGGCGCAGTTCTGCTGCAGAACCTCCGCTTTATTGAAGTTCTGGGAACCGCTGGCGGTATTTACCGTGATGGTTTCCGCATCTTCGGTCATCTCGACAATATCGCCGGAGACCATCTCCGTAATTTTATGCCGATCCACCATGCCCGTGCAGGGCACGCCGATAATATGGACCTGATCGCGAGATATTTTGTTCTCCACGATATGGGTGACAATATTGCGGGAATCGCAGCCTTTGGCCACAATGCCGATTTTTTCCTTGCGATTCGTGAGATAATTGGCAAGGTTGATACCGCAGTTGCTGTCCCATATGAATTGCTGGGTTTCTCCGGCGGACTGGGCATAATGCGGCTGGTTCATCAAAGGAACACTTCCCTTTCGAAAGCCGATCACCACATCCACCTTGCCTTCTTCCAGCAGCCGCTTGGCGGCTTCTTTGATTTTATCCGTGTACGCTGTCATTTTTAATAAACCTTGGGTTCTGTTTTTACGTATTTTTTATCCGGGTCCAGGGCTTTGACTTCATCGGTGATTTTTTTGACCACATCCACGAACTTGGTGGATTCAGCCGAGGAAATCCATGAAAATTGGACCCGCCCGGGTTCAATGCCCGTGTGCTCCAGCAGGTCTTTTAACAGGGCGAATTTTCTTCTTGCGTAGTAATTACCTTCCAGGTAATGGCATTCGCCGGGATGTCACCCGGAAACCCAGACAGCATCCGCGCCCTGCCGCAGACCGGCAAGAATGAACTTGGGGCTCATGCGGCCGGTGCAGGGAATCCGAATTACCCGGATATTCGGGGGATATTCCATCCGGCTGACGCCGGCCAGGTCGGCTGCGCCGTAGCTGCACCAGTTACACAAAAAACTTAAAATTTTCGGTTCGTTATCAGCCATCTGCATCGATCTCCTTCTTAAACCCCGGCAAGGGAATCCGCCGGGGTGTTGGTATCAGCTATATCGCCTCGGTCATTTCAAAGATCTGGGACATAATCTGGTCGGTATCAAAGCCTTTCAGATGAATCGCACCGGAGCGGCACGACGCCACGCAAAGGCCGCATCCTTTGCAAAGCGCGGGATTGATCTGCGCTTTGCCGGCAAACCGGCCGTCTTCGGCAAACGAAGGGGCGGCATAGGGACAAATAGATACACATACGCCGCATTCCGCACATATTGCGGGGTCCACTTTTGCGATGGTGCCGCTGCTGTAGATTTTCTTTTGCGAGAGCAGGGTAACCGCCCGGGATACAGCCGCTTTTGCCTGGGCAATGGATTCATCAATGGGTTTCGGGTAATGGGCCATACCGCAGAGGTACACCCCGTCCGTCGCAAATTCCGCGGGACCCAGTTTGGCGTGGCGTTCAATAAAGAAGCCGTCTTCATTCATTGGCACCTTGAAAAAGTTGGCAAGCTTTTCGTCCGCATAGGGGACAATGGCGCTTGCCAGCGTAAGGAAATCTACCGTCAGCTCCACGGGACGGTTCAGGATGTGGTCGGTCACTGTAATCGATATGCCGTCATCCTTTACCGCAACCCGGGGCTTGTCTTCCAGGGCGTAGCGAATAAAAATGACGCCTTCCTGCCTGGCCTGTTTGTAGAGGGATTCCTTTTCTCCGTAGGTACGAATATCCCGGTAAAGGATATAGACATTCATTTCCGGGTTTCGGTGTTTTAATTCAATCGCATTTTCAATGGAGTGGGTGCAGCAAAGCCGGGAGCAGTACATGCGGCCGGGTTCCCTGGATCCCACGCACTGGATAAAGGCCGCACCGCTGGCTTTCTCGAGGGCAGGGTCGTTTTCTAGAAATTTCTGATCCAGCTCAAGACTGGTCATTATCCGGGGATCCTTGCCGTATGCATATTCTGTTGGCGTATAAGGTGCAGCGCCGGTCGCCAGTACGGCCGCGCCGTGCTCCAATTGTATCTCAGCGCCGTTTTCTGAAAGCGTGGACTGGAAATTGCCGACAAAGCCTTCTACATTCTTGATCTGAGTGCTTAAGTGAAGATGGATATTGTCATGCTGCTCTATACTGCTAACCAGCTTTTCCAGGTTTTCCGGAACGGATTCCCCCTTGGCCGTGTGATAGAGGTTGACCGCCTGCCCTCCCAAGTGATCGCTATGTTCAATCAGGTGAGTTTCAAACCCCTGGTCAGCCAGGCTTTTGGCTGCAGCCATGCCGGAAATCCCACCGCCCACAACCATTGCCGTGTGATTGATCGGAAGTTCCGTTTCTTCAAGGGGTTCCATCCGGGCGACCTTCGCAGTCGCCATGCGAACCAGGTCCTTTGCCTTCTCTGTTGCCATTGCCGGGTTGTTTTTGTGAACCCAGGAGTCATGGTTGCGGATATTGGTCATTTCAAACAGGTACTTATTGAGCCCCGCATTGATAAGGGTTTCCTGAAACAAGGGCTCATGCGTTTTCGGTGTACAGGCAGCCACAACAATGCGGTTCAATCCTTTTTCTTCAATAATGGCGGACATGTTGTCCTGTGTATCCTGGGAACAGGAGAACAGATTCTCATCAACATATTCGACAAAGGGAAGTTCCCGGGCATATTGAACCACGGCGGGCACATCCACCACACCTGCGATATTGATGCCGCAGCGGCATACAAAGATTCCGATTTTGGGCCGATCGCCGGCAACATCGCGCTCCGGGATAAGCTCTTTTTCCCTGGTCTGCGTGTTTCGGGTGCCGGTCAGGGTTTCAGCTGCGGCAGCCGCTGCTGCGCTGGAATCGATCACGGACTGGGGGATATCTTTGGGGCCCTGGAAGGCGCCGCAGGCAAAAATGCCGTCCCTGGAGGTTGAAACCGGGGAAAATGTCTGGGTGTTGCAGAAATTGCCCGGTGTCAGTTCAATGCCCAGCTTGTTTGACATTTCGATGATTTCCGGGGGAATCTCCAGTCCAATGGAGAGCACAACCAGGTCAAATCGTTCCGTCTGGAGCTCGCCGTTTTCAGAAACGTAGCGCAAATCCAGCTCATCGGAGCCAGCCACCGGGTCGATGGTATGAATGCGGCTGCGAATGAAATTGACACCGCTTTTCGTCTTGGCCTCATCATAGAATTTTTCGAAATCTTTTCCGGGTGTGCGCATATCCATGTAGAAGATGGAACAGTCCAGATCATCGCCGGCATGCTCCTTGGCAATAACGGCTTCCTTGATGGCATACATACAGCAGACCGAGGAGCAGTAAGAATTGTTGCAGCGGTTCATATCCCTTGATCCGACGCATTGGAGCCAGGCGATTTTTTTGGGATCCTGGTGATCCGAAAGCCTTACCAGGTGCCCCCCTGTTGGGCCTGAGGCCGAAAGCATCCGCTCCATCTCCATGGAAGTGATGACATTCGGGTGGTTGTAGTTATAAAAGTCTAGGGTTGAGGGATCAAAAGGTTCAAAACCGGGCGCCAGGATGACCGAGCCCACGTTTAACTCCACAATTTCGTCTTCCGTGGTGTGGTCGATGGCATTGACCGGGCAGATGTCCGAGCAGATCTGGCAGCCGCCGGTTTTAAAATGCATGCACACATCCCGGTCAATCGCCGGTGTGTTGGGAACGGCCTGGGGATAGGGCACATAAATAGGCTTACGGCCCTTTAATCCCACATCGTATTCGGATTTGATTGTTTCCGGCTTGTGCGCCGTGATCAGCTCATTGACTTTGTCCAGCGTAATGTGGCCGGTGGGACAGATAAAGGCGCAGGCGCCGCAAGCCTGGCAGACGTCGGTCTGCACGGAAAAGGGGGTGTCCACCTTCATGTCCAGACCCCGGTTGGTCAGGGTGATGGCACTGTTGCCCATCTTTTCGCAAACCCGTGTACAAAGCCCGCAGAGTATGCAAGTGTCGTGCCCGGTTTCAAAGCGGGGGGCTTCAATGCCGTATTTTTTAGCCAGATCCTGTATAACGGGGACATCAGCGCATCTGGACAGGAGCATCTCCACGATCAGCTTGCGCCCTTCATGTACGACTTCCGTGTCGGTCTGAATTTCCATGCCTTCCCAGATGGGGTAGTTGCAGGCGGTGACAAATTTTGTCCGCCGCCCGTCAAACATCTCGACCACGCAAAGTCGGCACATTCCCGCCGGATCAAGGGCCTTGTGATTACAGAGCGTGGGGATGTGGACCCCGAAATTTTCCGCCACCCGGAGAAGATATTGGCCTTCCTCGCCTTGAACTGTCTGCCCGTTCAGCTTGAAAGTAATCATATCTGGTTCAATCCTTCTTATTGGTTATCGGATAAGAACTGCATCAAATTTGCAGATATCATAGCAGATGCCGCATTTGATGCATTTATCCTGATCGATTGTGTGGGGCTCTTTCTTTTCTCCGGCAACGGCATCCTGCGGGCATTTTTTGGCGCACAGGGTGCAGCCGGTACATGCCTCTTCATCGATTTCGTAATGAAACAGTGGCTTGCAGATCCCGGCCGGGCACTTTTTATCCCGGATGTGGGCCTCGTATTCATCTTTGAAGTATAAAATGGTGGTCAGTACCGGATTGGGGGCGGATGTGCCCAGGCCGCAGAGCGAGAATTTCTGCATCATGCTCCCGAGCTCTTCGAGCAGCTCAATGTCGCCCTCCTTGCCGTTGCCTGCACAGATGCGGCTTAAAATTTCCATCATCTGTTTGAGGCCTTCCCGGCAGGGGTTGCACTGGCCGCAGGACTCATCGATTAGAAAGTCGATGAAGTAACGGGCCACATCCACCATGCAAGTGTCCTGGTCCATTACGATCATGCCGCCGGAGCCCATGATGGAGCCGAGTTTGGTCAGTTCGTCAAAATCGACCGCCGTGTCCAGAAACTGCTCCGGAATACAGCCGCCCGAGGGCCCACCGGTCTGAACCGCCTTGAATTTTTTATTCTTGGGTGTGCCGCCGCCGATATCAAAAATGATTTCGCGCAGCGTGGTACCCATGGGAACTTCTACCAGCCCCGTATTTTTGACCTTGCCGACCAGCGAGAAAATTTTGGTTCCTTTGCTGTATTCGGTGCCCATGGAGGCATACCATTGCGCCCCTTTATTAATAATCAGCGGCACATTGGCCCAGGTTTCCACATTGTTGAGATTTGAGGGGCTGTCCCGAAAGCCTTTTTCGGATGTGTGGATGTATTTGGCTTTTGGCCGGCCGGGTTTGCCTTCCAGGGAGGTCATTAAAGCGGTCGATTCGCCGCAGACAAAAGCCCCGCCCCCTTTGCTGATGTGAAGATCAAAATCAAAGCCGGAGCCGAGTATGTTCTTGCCCAGAAGCCCCTTTTCGTGGGCCTGGTTTATGGCGTTTTTGAGGTTGGCCACCGCCAGTGGATATTCATGGCGGACATAGACGTAGCCGTCATGGGAGCCGATGGCAAAGGCGCCGATGATCATTCCCTCAATGATGCAATGCGGGTTTCCTTCAAGCAGTCCCCTGTCCATATAGGCGCCAGGGTCGCCTTCGTCGGCATTGCAGATCACGTATTTGGGGCCGTCATGCTTGCTGCAGGAGGACCATTTAATGGCTGCCGGAAAACCTCCGCCGCCGCGGCCCCGCAGGTTTGCCTCCTTGACTTCGGTAATGATTTCCTGGGGCTTCATTTCATGAAGGGCTTTGCCCAGTGCCTGATAACCGCCAACCGCCAGGTAATTGTCAATGTTGTTGGGGTCGATGAATCGGTTTTTGCCGAAAATGGAACGGGTTTGAAGCTTATAAAAAGGAACGTCGGTTTCCTTGACGATTCTTTTCTTGGTTGCCGGATCCTTGAAAAGCAGTTTTTCCACCGGCTCGTTATTGACAAGTGTTTTTTCTACAATCTCCGGAACACTTTCCAGTTTGAGCTTCGGATAAAAGATGCCGCCTGGATCCACGACCATGATGGGTCCCTGTTCGCAGTAGCCGTGGCAGCCAGTCAGGCGGATTTCAAATTTGTCCGCCACGCCGTGCTTCTCCATTTCCTCTATCAGGGCGTCGCGTATATTGTCGCTCCTGTGAATGATGCACCCGGGGCCCGCGCAAAGAGAGATAAGCCCTTTATCCGGGGCTTCCGTTTTTGCCTGCAGGTTTTTTATGTATTTATCCAGCGCCTCTTTATTGTCAAATTTAACCATGGCTGAGTAAAACCTCCGTGACCAATGCCGTTAAGAGGCATTATTTTTGTAGTCGTCAATAATATTTAAAACACT
>P_1C_Sed_2_UnCtyDRAFT_1000300_pt1 | contig 15285 bp, 17 predicted proteins | sample Pon1CUnioCityCA_4_FD_10229 | JGI IMG/M metagenome (IMG submission 10229) | reverse complement strand
CCCTGCCAAAGGAGCCGGAGAAACCGGCAAAAACAGAAAAACCTGTGCAACCGCCCCATCCCGGCTCGTTTATGATGACGCCGGAAAAACCGAAAACCAAACCGGCAAAGAGCAAACCGAAATGGAAAAAGGATAAAAAACGCAGCCGGAAAGAAAAAAAGCAATTATGGCCGGATGATTATTGACTGAAAAACCGTTGACAAACACCCTCAATTCCGTTACAAAATTTTATTTTACACTTCATCTCAGGGCCGTTAGCTCAATTGGCAGAGCAACTGACTCTTAATCAGTAGGTTGAAGGTTCGATTCCTTCACGGCCCACCATAAAAATCAAGGGGTTATGGCTTTTGCCGTAACCCTTTTTTATTTTCAGGTTTTTATTTTCAGGATTTGTATAAGTGTTAGCTGTACAATTGCCTGTTTGACTCGCTGCAATCAAACTTAAAACTGATAGCTTAAAACTTGCGACTATTTAAAGCCATAGCCAACTACCTGGCAACCCTGCGGGCTGAAGCCGAAGAGGCCCACCAGCCACCCCGGTTCAAAGCCCCAAGCGAATCCGGTGATACCGGCCCGGACTCGGCCTGGATCGGCGTGGATCTCGACGGCACCCTGGCCTGCTGGGAGCCCGGCGACTATCCGGACCACATCGGCGCGCCCGTGGCCCCGATGATGGACAAAGTGCGCAGGCTTCTGGCCGACGGCTGGCGGGTAAAAATAGTTACCGCCCGTGCCGCAGATCCCGGACAACTGGTGCTGATCCAGCAATGGCTGCGGGAGCAGGGACTGCCGCCCCTGGAAATCACCAACACAAAGGATTTCAAAATGCTCCGGCTCTATGATGACAGGTGTGTGCAGGTGGAGCAAAACACCGGCAGAATCATTGCCGAAGACCTCCAGCAGGAAAAAGATCAGCCTGATAAATGAAATAGTTATCAAGCGACAACCTGCGCTTTGTTTTTTTAATCTTTAGCCCGACGAAAATTCGGCACCCAGAGCGGAAAAGCACATCAGGGCCTGAGCCGCTCAAGCCGCGTTTTGGCCCCCTGGTTGTCCGGGTCAATCATCAGGGCGGCCTCGTATTTTTCCTCAGCCTTGTATAAAACTCCGTGGTCCCGGTACAAATCGCCCAGCATAATGCGTATCCGGGCATCTTCGGGCAGCAGGGATTCGGCTCTTGCCAGAACATCCATGGCCTGTCGGTCCCGGCCCCTGCGGTTGCAAAACCGGTATATTTGATAGACATGGCGCCGCTGAAACGATTTTCCCTGCTCCATGAGTTCCAGGGCCCGCAAATATTTTTTCGCAGCCGGCCCGGTTCGGCCCATTTCGGCCAGAAAGTCTGCATACCGGATCACGGCCCCGGGCGTGTCAGGCACCGCTTCGGCGGCCGATTCAGGGGAAATCCCTTCAAAGGCAAGGGTGGCAAGCACCATGTCCATGACGGCATCATCGAGCACCACGGCTTTTTTGAGAATTTCCATGCCCTGCTCCCGTTTTCCCATGGAAAGCAGCAGAGCCCCGTATTCCAGGGCATTGGCCGGGCTAACCGGATCATGGACAACGCTTCGTCCGAGCACATGAGCGGCTTTTTCCCGCTGACCGGCCTGGGCCAGAAACAACCCGTAGCGCCGGTAATAGATCGCCTTGACCGGATTTTTGGAAATGGCATCCAGAAATCCGGCCTCTGCGCGCTGCCGGTCCCCCAGCAGCCAGGCCGCATCAGCTGCGGCAAAATCATAGCGCGCGTTTAAAGGATCAAAAAAAGCCGCCAGATCCGCCACCCTGGCAAACTTTTCCAGATCCGACGCCGGGGTTTGCAAACGAATGTCATGATCCCGGATATGGCCGTGGTAAAAACTGCCCAGCACGGCAGAGCCGTTAAACAGCACCGCCAGTATCAACAGGCTCCCGGCCCCTGCTGCCGCCGCACGGCCCGTCGCCGGAGAAAAATGATACAGGTCCGACCCCGACGCCCCCGAAATTAAAGTATTTTTCGGTACATCCGAAAAGGCTGTTAAAACCAAAGTTGCATCGCCATCTCAGTGTATATATCCAATTGAATTTATGCGATTGCTAACCGGACACGAATAGAAGATAACGGCAATGAAAATACTTCCCAACACGGTTATCAACTTTCACGCCGTTGATGCCAGCAAGTGGATGGAAAAGGTCTTTTTGCTGCTAAAAAAAGCATACCATATTATAGCCATCAATGATCTGGAAAAGTACATCTATGAGGGCAAGCCGCTACAAAATTCATGCCACATAACCTTTGACGACGGGGACCAAAGCTTTTACAACGTGGCGTATCCCCTGCTGAAAAAGCACGGCATCCCGGTGTCCATTTACGTATCCCCGCAGGCCGCCACCGAAAGAAGAAACTTCTGGTTCCAGGAAATACGCGGGTATGACGAGCAAAAACTGCTGGAGGTTATCGGGAAAACTTACCCGGATAGCTTAGGCGAAACGAAACAGGCCAATCTGAGGGTGGTCTTGAAATCGTTGCCGGTCTATGCCCTCCGCGAAACAATTCATAAGTACCGGGATGAGACGGGAACGCCTCCCAAACCCTGCATGAATATGACCCCGGAACAACTGCTTGAAGTTCATCGAGAGGGATTGGTAGCTATCGGCGTGCACACCCAAAATCATCCCATCCTGCGAAATGAAACCGATGAATCGGCCGCGCACGAAATCAAGGGATCCATCAGGCAACTCGGCGAGATGCTATCCGAAGATATCCGGTATTTTGCCTATCCCAATGGCGTGCCAGGCCTCGATTTCGACATCAGGGAAATCAATTTGCTCAAGGCCGAAGGCATCAAACTGGCCTTTTCAACCGAAAACAAGGCGTTTACCCGAGAAACAAACCCGCTATCCATGCCAAGAAAGGGGATCAGCAAAGGCAGCCGGGCTTTTATCATGACGAAGCTCGCCTCTGGCGACAAATGGGATACGATCAGGCGATGGACAAAAGGAAAAGACGAAAGTCAGTCCAGAATAGAAAAGACGAAAGCTTTTTAACTCACATGCGCTGGCGCTGGGGTTGGAGGTTGCGCTGGGGTTGGACCCATGCATCTCACCGGATTTTTAACATAAGGGGTCTTTTTATTGTCATAAATTTGTCTTAGAATGACTTTTTAAGGGTTCAAACCATCGGTGTAAGCATCAATGCGCAGGGCCCAGATTTTTTCTGCCCCGTCATGCATTTTTGGGCTCGTCGGATTCGCATGTAAAAGGGGATTTGAAGCAGCCCGAAAGCATGGGGGGCTTCTTTGTTGTACAAGGCCAGCTTCATGAAAACCGCCTGTATATGTCTTTTCGATGGAGAAAACGAAGCATTTCTAAACCGTTGTCTGTGATTTTAACTCCAAGCCGGTAATCACCGAGGCGTATTCTAAAATATTCATCATACCCTTGAATTTTCCGCACATTTTCTAACTCAGCCAACTATTCTATTTGCTTGATTTGATTTATGAGTTGCAGGAGCCGCTTCTTAATCTTCCGGTCAGTGGCAATATGATCAAGATCCTTGCTGAATCTCTTTGAATAAAGAACCTTCATGGATCATTCCGTGAGCTTCGACATAATTGTTTTTTGTGTGACATATTCTCCGGAGTCAGCTTCCTCCATAGCCAAGCCCAGTTTCATGTCAAGGAGAGCCTCGGATAATGCATCCTCAAGCAAATCTTTTCTTTCCGTTAATACAGCAGTAACGGCCTCCTTGATTATTTCCTTCAATTCGGTTTTTGATAATCCATTTGTTTGCATTTGCCACCCCCGGTCGACTTCTTAGTTTTGACCTTTTTCTTTTATTATGGTGTAGCTTGTAATAATTGTCAATGCCCATAAATGAAGCTCTTGGGGAACCTCTCCCACCTATTGATTGGCCATAGCCGGATGCTGCACCGCCCATACAGCGGATAGCCGTTTTGAACGCCTTATCCATGTTCTTGTAACAAAACAAAACCATCATTTTTATACACCCGTTTGAAATTATACGATTTATTATCTAAAACCGATAGTTATTGACAGCCGTTAAAGTAATGTTACATTTTAAGCATATAATCATAACTGACCGGCGCTCCGTTTTTCCCTTTTCCCGAAAAAGACAGGAGGTTTGCTTATGCCCGAAGAATTCAAAGCCGGCTGCGCGCGACCCACAGGCGGCCCTGTCGGTGAAGCCGAAGAAAAAACCGAAGAAATTATCCAGACACCAGGCAAGGAGAAAAAATCCATGGTAATGATTGGAAGAAAAGCACCAGACTTTGAGGCGCCTGCATATCTTGCAGGAAAATTTGTCAATGTGAAACTTTCTGAGTACCTGGGCAAGTGGGTTGTGCTCTGCTTTTATCCAGGCGACTTCACCTTTGTCTGAGCCACTGAAATTTCAGCAGTTGCTGAAAAGTTTCCGGAATTTCAGAAACTCGATACGCAGGTGCTTTCCATGAGCATCGACAGCGTCTTTGTGCATAAAATGTGGGACGACCACGAACTTTCCAAGATGGTCAAAGACGGGGTGCCCTTCCCGATGCTTTCCGATGCGGGGGGCAAAGTCGGCAGCATTTACGGCGTTTATGACGATCAGGCCGGCGTGGAGACAAGGGGAAGGTTTATTATCGATCCCGATGGGGTCATCCAGGGATATGAAGTCCTGACGCCGCCGGTAGGCAGAAATGTGGCTGAATCCCTCAGACAGATACAGGCATTCCAGGTCATCCGCAACAGCAAGGGAACCGAGGCAACGCCCTCCGGCTGGAAACCGGGGAAAATGACCTTAAAGCCTGGGCCGGACCTTGTGGGAAAAGTCTGGGAAGTCTGGAAAACAGAAATGGCTTTTGATTGATACGGCTGTTTAATGCATGCACTCCGGAATGCGTGTTTGTACCGGAGAGTTCTATTTTTTGACAACATATTAGGAGGACTGCCATATCACACTGCACTTTACAGCAACCGTGACTGATAGAATGTATAATGCTTGCCAAAGTCTTGCCTAATAATTTTTGGCGGAAGACTGAAGACTATGTAAAAAAAGAGGCAGCCATCCACACACAGCTTAAAAAAATTTTATGTGTGGATAGCCCCGAGTTAATCCGGTTATCTCAAAATCAGCTCGTATCGCTAAGGGTACCTAACTCTGACCGGGGGACTGGGGTTCTTCGTTTTCGCCCCCTCGCGGGATACCCCTCGGGGGGCATAAACGCCTTGTTTACGGATTGAAGTCAACACCTCGAATGTTACTTGCTTGCTTCTGTGATTATGATACCCGGCACTCCTTGAAATTGGCATTATTGCCATGACTTGTCGGAGCTTTAATAATCTATCGGTCATCCTAAGACCTCCTTTCGTTTAAAACTTATGCCCTTGGGTGGCACAGGTGGCGTCCATTCTCAGTTACTATAGCCTGATGCAAAAAATGAGCTAAAATTTTTTCTTGACATTGTGTACCGTGAAGTACACAGTACAAATATGGACGCATTAATCGGCACTTACATACGTAACAAGCGGGAAGCTCTGAAAAAAATAGACCGGCGCTATTCACTTCGCCAGGTGGCTTACCGTATTGGTATTGAGCCATCGTACCTGAGCAAGATCGAGCGCGGCCTTCCCGCTCCTCTTTCAGAAGAAAAAATCCGGGCCTTGGCCTGTGACCTGGGAGAGAACCTGGATGTTTTGCTGGCGCTCAGCGGCAAGGTCTCTTCCGATGTCCAGGAGGCGATCCGGAAGCGACCTGAGCTGTTTGCTGATTTGATCCGGCAAATCAAAGACATGCCGGATCACGCTATATTGCGCATTGTCCGCGAAGTACGGGACGGAAGCTGGTAACCCCAACGGAGGAGAGCATGATCGAACTGCAGAACCAAAACCTTGTCTTTACCTTCCCGGAAATCCATCCAAAAGCCAGGCTTGAGATTTCCTTTCAGCGCACCCTTCGCATCCCTGACACTGACAGAGCCTACCCGCTGCCGCCTGGTCTGGGGAGTTTCCCCTTGGAGCATGTGGATGACTGTGCCGAATCCAGCAGGTGCTTTATTCACTTGCTAAATTCCCGGGCCTGGAGCGCGGTAATCGGAAAAAATCCGCCCACAATACCCCCATCGGCCAGAGATTATACCAAGGCTGGGCTGCCGTGGTACGAGTATTACACCGACGACAGCACCTCCCTGCCCGCCTCGGGCGTGATTGGCAAATTGAAAAGCGTCTTCACTCTGGGCAAAGAAAAGGGACAAAACCCGCTGCCGGAAAACCAGTCCACCGGCCCCAAAAAAATCCTCGAAATAAAGAAAAGCCCGAACCAGGTCCGGGAGTGGTGAATAGATACCGCAACAGTCCATGAGGTCGGCTGCAGCGCTCTTTTTGGATGTCAAACAGGGAACCCCACGTCAGGTTTTGTTACAATATACGAGCAAAATAAATTCCAACCACCAGCAAGGAGATGTAAAAAATATGGCAGTAACGAAATGATGGCACCGTAAAAAAACGCCTGGAGAATCGAGCCCTTTAATGGGCGGTTTAATTGACTCGGCCCCGGTGGCGATCAGCAGCTTGTCATATTCGATCCTGCGGATATCCCCGCCGGCAGTGCGCGCAATTACCTGTTTGGCTTCCGGATCAACGGTCAGGGCCTCGTGATCAAGCAAAAGTTGAATCCGTCTACGGAGATTTCCTCCGTGCTGCGGTGGGCTAAGTCGCGCCAGTCGACCACCTCGCCGCTCAAATAAAACGGAGGCCCGCAGATCCTGAAGTTGGGGTAGGCCTCTTTTGCCATCACCATTACTTCTGCATTGATATCAATCTCCCGGATTCTCATTGCAGGGGAAATACCCGCGTCACTTGCTCCGATGATCAGTATCCCGGGGGGATAAAGAGGGATTCATTCTGTTAAACTCCTTTACCGGCTGCCTGTCAGTTGGCAGCCGTTTTCGGCAGCGTCTCAAAGAGCGCTTCGATCCGGGTTTTGAGCTGGCCCGCATCCGCATCCGAGTAATCGGTTTCCACCTTCAGAAATGGAAGGCCGTGGTTCTGCGTCACATGATCTGCGACCCTGCGGGATTCCACGTTGTAGCCGTGGCACGCCTGCAGAATAAAATCGATCACTGCATCCGGCCGGTAGGTTTCGATCAGCCCGCTCAGCGCCTGCATGCGCCCGTTGTTGGGCGTCATGCAGGCGCACGGGAGTTTGAGGTATCGGGCCGCCATGGCACCGATGGGGTCGCCGGTATTTTCCTCTATGTCATGATTGAATGCCTTGGTGCCGGTACAGGAATCCGGTGCCACCACGATCCCGCCGGCCTCCTCTATGATCCTGAAAATTTTAGTGGCATCCCCGCCGACCGGGCATCCGGTAACCAGCACGCGCGGTGCGTCCAGGCTGCCGAAGAATTGCCCATTTTGCTTTCTTTTCTCCAGTTTTTCAATCTTTTCCTCCAGCAGCGGGATCACGTCGGGACCTGTGGACGGCATGGCCAGAAAGGAGATGTCGTATATCTCCTTCCAGCTGATCACCGGCGGGTGAAGAGCGGCATATTCAAATATTTTCCGGGCCAGCCGGTTTTTCCGGTTGGACCATGCAATTGCCTCCTCGATTTCTGAATCCGCGGCCGACCGGCCGGTCTGCTGCTCCAGAAAACTTTTGAGCCTGACAATCATCTGCCGCCAGGCGGCCTTTGCCTCGTCCTGCTCCGGCATCTGGGGAAGATCCATGACGTGTAAGGGGCGAAGCCCCGAGATGAGCTCAAACATCTTCTTCTTGCCGTCGCAGGTGGTCTCTGCCACCACCACGTCTGCCGCAGTGAAAAACGGGCAGGTGCCTTCGCGGATGAAACCGTAGCTCGACTTGATCAGGGGGCAGAGATTTGCCGGCAGGACTTCTTCGGCAGATTCTATGGGCACCCTGGAAAAAGCGCACAGCAGGGCAGGCACGATTCCCAAGGCCTGTATCAGCTCGATGGGCGCATAGCCACAATAGATACCCGCAACCGGCCAGCCTTGTTCCTTCTTTTTCAGCACATACTGCAGTGCTCTTTTTGCCGGGGGCTCTTCGTCAAGTCCGTCATTCATCAGAGGTTCTGCGGGTGCTTTGCTGCTCATAAACCGACTCCTTTCCGAATGTTGATATGTTTTAAGTGCAACAAAGCGGTTTATAGGCCGGGAGCCTGTTTTGAGTCAAATTTTTAATCTCTATAGATAGTTATATTGTCATAGAAAATTTCTATGCAAGCAATCGAAATAAACCACCGACAGGCTAAATGTTTTTGAAAAATTGTTTGCGGCCATTGCCTTTATGCTGCCCCTGCCTTCCGTTACAGCCTTTAATCCCGGCAGCTCACGTGGCACACTCCGGTCGGCGGCACCACGGCATACGGGAAATACTTTCGCTTAAACCAAAGAGCCACATTGACCAGCAGGATCAGCACCGGCACCTCAACCAGCGGGCCGATCACCCAGTTCTGCACCAGGGAAAGACCTAAAATCTTGTGATCCCGGAAGACCTCGCCCAGCTTTTCGTAGCGCACCTTGGCCAGCGGCGGATACATCATCAAAATCAGGCCCACGGCGATGGGGACGTTGGTGGTGCCCACAGTCACATGATCCAGCAGGTCCGTGACCCCCGGATAGAGGTAGCCGCCTGAAACACCGGCGGCCATGGCCAAAAATATCCACAAGGTCAGGAACCGGTCGAGAAGCGGCAGTTTTTTTGCGGTGGATTCGCTCATGATTTTCTTCTCCCAAATCACTAGTCAAAATTGAATACGGTTTGTTCCCTTTGCCGGCATTTCGGAACACCAGGGCCCGGTACCCCGAAATCCATACCTGTCCGCCTTTCTACAATTTAAACTATTTGGTGCCCGAACGAAAACAAGGTTTTTTTGTCAAGATCAAGAGAAGGCGAAAAGACGGTTTTCGTGAAGGCACTATTTGGGTTCTCTATCCGGGTCTACACATGGGTGCGCTTTTAGCGCTTAAACCCGGAGACTTATGGTTTGTTTTTAAAAACTTGACATGTACATACAATTGTGCTTATATATAAATTGCGATGTTTGAATGGGACCAATCAAAAGCCAAGAAAAACTTTTTAAAACACGGTATTAATTTTGCCGACACTTTCGCGGTTTTTGATGATCCAAACGCTGTAACTCTTGATGATAATGGGTCAAATGAACAGCGTTATATCACCATAGGAATGGATGCTTTTGGTCGCATTTTAGTGGTGATCTACACATGGCGTGGCGAAAATATTCGCATTATTTCAGCACGTAAAGCCGTGCGTAGTGAGGTGAAACAGTATGAAAGCGAAATATGATTTTAGCAAAGGCAAGCGTGGTGCCGTCCTCACCCAAGGGGGAAATAAGGTTCGGATAACCATCAGACTTGACCGTGACATTATCGATTGGTTCCGTTCCAAAGTTGAGGAACAAGGCGGGGGGAACTACCAGTCAATGCTTAATGAGGCTCTTAGAAAGCACATTGAACACCAAGAACAATCCCTCGAAGAGGTTCTCCGTCGTGTTGTCCGGGAGGAGTTACGCGAATCTAAATAGTGCCTGAACGAAAACCGTCTTTTTCGTCAATATCTGTGTCAGGCTCAAATTTTAATCCTCAGAATACAACGCGTATGCCTGCCGTTAAAATTTTCGCCTTCCTTGATCTTAACAAAAAATCCTGGTTTTCGGTCAGGCACTAAATAAATTGTGGTTGTGGCGAACAAAATGAATATTCTTGATTGAAAAGGAGTGCCTCATGTTTAAATCTGTCAATTCCTTGCTTTTTGCCACCAATCTTTCGGAAAATTGCCGCCCTGCGCTGGAAGCTGCCGTTGCCCTCGCGGCACAGAACCAGGCCACACTCGTGCTGCTTTATGTGATCGGACTGGAAGCCCACGGGGGACTGGACAACTATGTTCGGGTCTACGTGGGGGAAAAACGATGGAAGGAAATTGAAAAAGAGATTGAGGAAGATGTCAGCCAGACATTGACGGGCAAAATGACCTCCAAAAATATCGTGGAAAATGTGGTGCGAAAAGACAGTAAAGACGCAGGCATTGACACAAGTGGCATCAACTGGGAAACCATTGTGGCGGAAAACACCGAAGTCACCGAAGAAATTTTAAACCAGGCCGCAATAAACAATTGTGACCTCATCATTATGGGCGACAGAAAAGGCTTTCTGGGTTCCAACGCGGTTGGCTCCAAGATCAAGACGGTATTGCGCAAATCCAAAACCCCGGTGATGGTTGTTCCCTCAGGCCATGAAAAGCAATAGGAACTGAGAAATTCCCGCCAATCCTTCGCTTTTGCCTTCTAAAAGTGGAGCTGCTTTTTGCCGGATTTTGAATCTGACCGGATTGCTGTTTTCGAAATTTGCGCATACCATCCAGCGGAGTTAATTTCCGGCAATTTTTCTTATCATCTCACTTCATCCTTTACAATTTGCGTCAAACACCCTATAATTCTAAGATAATGACCATAAAATAAAAAAATCCGTTAATATCCACAACTGGACAATTACCGTTCTTAACCAATCCCTTTAAGGATTTTTTCCCGTGCAGATCGCCGCAAATCCCTCCACCCCCCTATTCAACCGAAAAAACAGGCTCTTCAAGCTAAAACAGGAAGAGAAACAATTTGATGTTTCCTTTCGAAAAGTAGAATCAATATTTCTCAATAAAAAGCAATACGGCCAACAGGAATCGTCATCAGCCCCCTTCAGTCTGATCTTGGCACCATTTTCCTGAATGATTACAGCAATCCGGCGGTACAGAACAATTGCCAATGGCAGGCGGGAATAGCGGAAAAGGAGCAATTTATATGCATTTTTATGCGCACAGCAAAGAAAATGAGCCCCCTGAAGCCTGGCAGTCCCTTGAAGAGCACTTGCAAAATGTGGGTGGCATGGCAGCCGCGTTCGCCGGTTGCTTTAATGCGGCCGCATGGGGGAAAACCGTCGGCGTACACCATGATCTTGGCAAGGGATTAACCCAATGGCAGGCATATCTGCGCCATGCCAACGGCATTTCCGACGAATTCTCGAAACACTATGAAGGACATGTTAAACATGCCATCCATGGTGCCCGAAATCTATTTTCACACTCAAAAGAGGCCGGGAAAATCCTCTCTTATTGCATTGCCGGACATCATGGCGGACTTCCCAACTGGTTTGGGGAAGCCGGGAAAGGGCTGAATGAAAAGCTCAAGGAAACTGGTCCTGAAATAAATTTTCCCTGCAACGAACCGGCATTTGAGCAAAGCCTTCCCTTTAAAATCCCCGATCCAAAACGTTTTGGGTTTCAACTCCAATTTTTTGTCCGCATGATTTTCTCCTGTCTTGTGGATGCGGATTACCTGGATACCGAGGCGGCGCTTGACAAAAAAAGGGCTGGATGGCGATCCGCATATCCCTCACTTGATACGCTTTATGATCATTTCTGGTCTGCTTTTAACATTTTACGCAAAGATGTGACCCTCACAGAGGTCAATCGCCAACGTGAAAAGGTATTGGAAAATTGCCTGGCGGCTGCCGGCAGACCACCGGGACTCTTTTCGCTGACTGTGCCCACGGGCGGCGGCAAAACCTTATCTTCTCTTGCCTTTGCCCTCGAACACGCCCGCAGGTTTAATAAACAGCGTATAATATACGTCATCCCCTTTACCACGATTATTGAACAAAATGCCGCCGTATTTCGTCAAGTTCTCGGTGACGATGCGGTGCTGGAGCATCACTGCAATTTTATTCCGGAGGAAGCAGACTGGAAAAGCCGGTTGGCAGCAGAAAACTGGGATGCGCCGGTGGTCGTAACTACCAATGTCCAGTTTTTTGATTCATTTTTCGCACACAAACCATCCGATTGCCGCAAACTCCACAATGTTTCCGAAAGTATTGTGATTTTTGATGAAGTGCAGACGATTCCGGTGGAAATGTTAAAACCCTGCCTGGAAGTTCTCAGGGAACTGACATTGAATTATGGCGTCAGTGCTGTGCTGTGTACCGCTACACAACCTGCATTTGACTATTCCGAAGAGTTCCGCTCCGGCCTTAAAAATGTCACAGAAATTGTCTCTGATGTTCATTCGCTTTTCACTGCGTTGACCCGAACCCGGCAGACATTTATCGGAGAGATATCGCACAGCCGCCTGGTTGAAAATTTATGTGCCCATCCGCAGGCCCTCTGCATTGTCAACACACGGAAACAGGCTTCAGAAATCTTTGATCGGTTGCCCGAAGACAGCGGCAATTTTCACCTAAGCGCCTTGATGTATCCGGCCCATCGCTCCCGCAAATTGAATGAAATCCGCAGCCGATTGGCAAAAGGCATGCCATGCCGCGTGATAAGTACCCAGCTGATCGAAGCAGGCGTTGATATAGACTTTCCGGTTGTATACCGTACAGTTGCCGGCATGGATGCCATCGCCCAGGCGGCGGGGCGATGTAACCGGGAGGGGAAAATTTNCAGCGGCGAGGTGTTTATTTTTAAANTGGAAAATGGCGTATCTTCCAATTTTTTTAGACAGGCGGCCCAATGTGCGGAAGCTTTGTTCGAAAAATTTTCAGGCAAATTTCTGGAACCGGAATGCATCCGCGAATATTTTCTAAATTACTACTGGATCAATGAAGATCGCATGGACAAAAATGGGATTTTCCAGAAATGCCTCCATAACGGCAAGGCAGAGATCCAGTTCAGGGATATTGCGGGGTTTCACATGATAGAAACGATTACCATACCGATTGTCCTTGCTTTGGAAGAGGACGCCGTTTCTCTGGTGAATCAGCTAGCTTTTGTGGAGAAAAAGGGCGCTATTCTTCGCAAGCTTCAGAGATTCAGCGTCCAGATTTACGAATACGATTACTACGCAATAAAAGACTGGATAGAAAACCCGGTGCCCGGGATTTTTGTTTTGCGAACGCCTGAATTGTATTCAAATAATACCGGGCTGAGAACAGAACCGCCGGAAGGCCAAGCTTTTTTCGCTTAATAACAGGAGGGGATCTATGGGTTTTGGAATTAAACTGCGGGTTTTTGGAGATTACGCTCTTTTTACCAGGCCGGAAATGAAAGTGGAGCGGGTCAGCTACGATGTCATGACCCCATCCGCCGCCCGGGGCATACTGGAGGCGATCTACTGGAAACCGGCGATCCGGTGGATCATCGACCGCATCCATGTGCTAAACCCGGTACGGTTTGAAAACATCCGCCGCAACGAGTTGTCAAGTAAAGCATCCGTTTCCGAAAAGGTGATGCGGGAAGGAAATGCCCCTGTCTGCCAGTTCATTGAAGATGATCGGCAGCAACGGGCTTCCATGGTGCTGAAAAATGTTGATTATATCATTGAGGCCCATTTTGAAGTGACCGGCAGTGATGATTCCGATCCTGGAAAACACCTGGCGATATTTGAACGCCGGGTTAAAAAAGGACAGTGCTTCCATCGACCTTATTTCGGATGCCGGGAGTTTCCCGCCAATTTTGAATGGTGCGAGGAGACACCAAAATCCGCGTTAACCGGGGAACAAGACCTGGGCTACATGCTCCATGACATTGATTTTGAGGATAACATGACCCCTTACTTTTTCCGGGCAGTCATGCATGAGGGGGTGATTGATTGTCACCAGGAGGTGGTGGCATGATTATCCAGTCACTTGTTGCCCTTCACAAACGCTTGTCCGAAAAAACGGATATCGAACTACCGGAATTCGGCTATGCCCCTCAAAAAATTTCTTTTGCACTTGTTTTGAATATGAACGGCGAGCTGATGCAGGTCAAGGATCTCCGCGAAACAAACGGCAAAAAGATCCGGCCCAAAATCATGATGGTTCCTTCCATTGAAAGATCGGGCCAGGGCCTTACCCCTCAATTCATGTGGGACAACACCCAATATGCACTGGGCGCTGTATCCTGGGACGAAAACAACCCAAAACAATCTGAAAAAAAAAGAAATCGCGCCATAAATGCTTTTAAGGAATTCAAAGATTACCACCTGAATTTTTTGGAAACCAGCAACGCCCCGGATTTAAATGCTCTGGCCGCATTCTTAAAAAAATGGAATCCTGACAAGGCGGTCACTCTGGACTTATGGAATGAAATCGCTGATTCCAATATTGTCTTCATGATTAACGGAAAAAGAGAATTTCTCCATGAAACAGAAGCTGTCAAAACAAAATGGAAGGAACTTTTCGCTGAGAAAGAAAAACCGGCAATGGGCAACTGCCTGTTAACCGGAAAAAAAATGCCTCTGGCCCGCTTGCACCCCAAGTTAAAAAATGTTGATGGCGCCCAGGCCAAAGGTGCTAACATTGTATCCTTCAACCAGGCATCATTTTGTTCCTATGGGAAGGAACAAAGCTACAACGCTCCGCTAAACATCCAGGACACTTTCAAATATGCCATCTCATTAAACCATCTGCTGCGCAGGGAAAATAATTTTCAAAGGATCAAAATTGGAGACGCCACCACTGTTTTTTGGACGGAAAAGGATTCTCCCGTAGAGTCTTTTATGGGCGTAATCCTGGATCCACAGACCGGTTCCGGTGATGATATACAATTAAACGAATTCCTGTCTGCTGCCCGAAAAGGGGCTATGCCCGCGGATCTTGACTATGACGGCAGTATTAAATTTTACATTCTCGGCTTGGCCCCTAATAATTCAAGGCTTGCCGTTCGTTTCTGGCATGTCTGTTTGGTTGACCAGCTAAAAGACCGCATTGGTCAGCATTTTAATGATCTTGAAATCGAGAGATATTCTGAAAAAGATATTCGGTATCCCGGTGTTTGGCATCTACTAAAAGAAACGGCCAGGGAAACCAAGGATATCTCTCCGTTGCTGGGCGGCGCATTACTGCGATCCATCCTGGAGGGTGCCAATTATCCCTTCAACCTGTATAACGGCGTAATGAACCGTGTTCGTGCGGATCACCGGATAAATTATCTGCGATCGTCAATTTTAAAAGCTGTACTCAAACGAAATTTCCAAATGGAGGTCCCCATGTCCCTGGATAAAGAAAAAAAGGATATCGCCTACTTGCTGGGACGCTTATTCGCCGTGCTTGAAAAAGCTCAGCAAGATGCAATCCCTGGAGCCAATGCCACCATAAAAGACCGGTTTTACGGCGCCGCGTCCGCAACTCCAGCAAGTGTTTTCCCTCGATTATTGAGACTTTCCCAGCATCATATTGAAAAAGCGGATTACGGGGTTGTTTCAGATCGCCGAATTGCCGAGATCATGGACGACATTCAAGGCTTTCCGGAACATTTAAACATAAAACAACAGGGGCTGTTTGCGATTGGCTATT
>P_1C_Sed_2_UnCtyDRAFT_1000299_pt1 | contig 15310 bp, 12 predicted proteins | sample Pon1CUnioCityCA_4_FD_10229 | JGI IMG/M metagenome (IMG submission 10229) | reverse complement strand
GGATGAATGGCCTCCGGCCACTGGCCGGTAGCCGAGGCCATATCGGCGGCCGTCCGAATCATCTCACGATACCGCTCATCGTGGCGGCGCAGCAGGGTCTGGGCAATGGCCAGGGTCAGATAAACATTGCTGCCGGAATGAATCATGTCCTGGAAAAATGAACCCTTGAAAAAACAACTGCGAATCAAAAAGGCCGCGGTTTGACCGATGCGTTCATCCATTGGCGGCGTAAGCTGAAGGGGATAATCCGCCACCATCGACCCGATGGCGCCGGCATCCATCCGGCGGTATGGGCTGGCGGGGATCCCGCCGCGGCTGCGGGTTTCCGGATTTGCGGCAATGCTTTTAAATATGGCTTCCGCAAAGTCTTCGGCTTCGGCGGCAATATCCTCCCGGCGCCTGGAGCCAACGCCGGCGGCGATTCTTTCGGCCGCCTGAAGTCCGGCCAACCCCCAGAAATCATCCCAGTAGTAATAATCATTGGGCCCCAGGTGCTCGGCACTGAAACCCGCAGGAAACAGCCCGGCATGGGGAACTTGTTTGTCCCGGTCACAACGCTTGTTCTTAATCCATTGCACCCCCTTAAAAATGGAGCGCAGCCATCGGTTGTTCGGGTACTGCCCGGAAAGGCGCAGGTATCGCTCCATAATCCAGAGCACCTGGCCGTTGGAATCCCATTCGCCCTCCTGGGATTGAAAATAACCGCTAACCTTTTGAAGACCCGGAAAGGTATCCAGAATCCGGTACGCCCGCTCCATGCCCCCGACTGCCATCAAAGCATTCAGCATAAGACAGGCGTCCCGAAACCAAAAGCGCTTATACGTATACGGGCCCGGCACAATCTCCCTGGCGGATAACAAAAACAGGCTCCTCACGGCCGCATCATAGAGAAATTGAATTTTTTCATCAGTAACACTGAGTCCGGCAGTGCCGGAAAGACAAGCCAGCCAGGCGGCCTCCGAAGACCCGGCAGCAAACAACTGCCGCCGCGGGAGTTCACTTTCAAGGCTCATACGCAAATGGGCCGTGCGGCTATCCGAGGATTTTACCGGAAATAACGCCGCGGCACTGGCCATTCCCACCCGGCACGTCACTGCCTGCTGAAAGGCGGGCTCCCCCAACTGGTGAATCACATCACCACCGTCATAATTGGAAAACAGGATCCGTTCGGGCACCTCGCCAAAACGGAGCATGGACCGGCCATCGATCACCCAGCCGGAATCGGCCGCATCGGTGGCCACTTTTTCGATAAATTGGATCCCTTCCGGATTATAAGGCCGCAGGGCAACCACCAGTGAACCGGGCGTCTCTGAAGTTGCCGTGACCCGCATGTTAAGCTCCGGCACCTTGTTTACCACCCCCAGCCAGACTGCCGATTGAATGGAGATGCCATTTTTTTGCGCACGGGTGTGCACACAGAGGTTGGGATCCAGTTGCCAATGCTGATCAACCGAGTCCAGGCGGGACGGCAGGAGAAATACCTGCTCATTTGTCATAAACCAGAAATCAATGGACCAGCCATCATAGAGCGGTGTCACCAGGCCCCGTGGATCAACGATGGGATAGACCGGCAGTTCGGGCTGCCCCACGGCTGTCCAGTTTCTGTGGGTAAGATTGACATGGCTGAACGAAAACGCCCGGGGAATGAAGGAATTATCCGCCGGGTTGAACTGCCGCTCCACCCAGTGGGGCCAGACCCAGTCCAGGTTGTGCTGAATGGCCTTGGTATTGATAAGCCCCCGGGCATGAAACAAAATCCCGGCACGCAAAAGCTCAATGGGCTCCTGCACTTCCGAGGGCTGGGAAAACCGCCGAAGCCTGGCCAGAAACGTGATCGGATCAATGACCCCATAGGCCCGGGCCGCCCGTTTGGTTATAAATCGCCATGGAATCCAGTGCATAAACATTTCAACCAGTTCACGCCCAAACAAAACCCCTGTTTTTCGTTCGGGCTGTAGATATAATAATTTCAGTTTCCGGCATTCACCCACTCCTTTTTTCACTTCATCGGCCAGCCGCCGGGCTTATAAACGCTCCTCATATTCATATAAAAATAATCAGTAATCCGGTGACAATCAAACAAAACGGCGCCAACACTTAATGAAGCCGGCGGCCATAAGACATAAAAAAAAGGATATCCCCCTTTTTAAATTGCGGTTACAAATGTCCGGAAGTTAGCCCGACCCCGTGAGCCGGCCGGGCTTTTCCAATTTGCTGCTGCCGCGCCGCGGAAATTTAAGGTAAGGGATAATGGCCTGGTTCTTCTCCCCCCAGGTGCCGTCATAGGTCAGGGCAACTACGGGGATGCCGGTGTGGGCCTCAACTTCGGACGCCATGGCTTCGGTGACCAGTGAGGGGCAGCAAAGCGCCGGGCTGGTTTGAATAAACAGCGAGAGATCCGGATGATGCCGGGAGAGATAATAAATTTTCAGAATATTGTCCATGGATTCCCCGGTCTGTTCGGCAATCAGGCGGTAAGGCCGCAAAATTTTTTCAGGCGGTGTGTCATAATCCACATCCGGTTCCATTAAAATGCGATTGAAATACCGGAAGTAGGTTTTTTCCATATAGGCCAGCCAGGCCAGCAGGGTTTTGGAACGGAAACATTCAAGGTAGCGCCCCTCGGTGAACCACTTCCGGAAATAGCTCCGGGCCACCATTTTCGCATAATCCGTATAGGGCGTGGTGACGGCCTCCCCCCCGCAGGCCTCGATAAAATGCAGCAGGTCCTGGTTCACCACCGGGTTGTCCCGGACAAAAAGGTCCCCGAAAATCGCTGCCTTGGGTCGGGTTTCGCGCTGGAGCGGGATCTGCTCGAACAGGGCCACCGCTTCGGCCACGGCCGCTTCTTTATCCGTTTCCCCTGAAAAGGCGGGGGCCAAAATTTCAAGGGCCTCATCAATGGCCTTGTCCGTTACCCCGGCAACCGTTTCATAGGGACGGATCTTACAGCCCATGCGCCTTAACAGGCCGCCAAACATGAATGCAAAATAGGTATTGATCGCCGCCCGAAGCGAAATATCGGTAAATGTCAGAGGGCCGGCATAGACACCCGTCTGCTGAATGTCTCCAGAGAAACAGCGGAGCATCTGTTTCAACTCATAGCTATAAAGGCCCAGATGGCAGGCAATGTCGGATTTTCCCATCCAGAGCAGCGTCTTGGCCGGATCCAGGTCATGCGCGCGCACATGATCAATATAGCCCTTCACAATCACGTTGGCAGGAATACATTGACCGCTGTTCAGCCCCATGCTCTGCTGGACCATGTCCGGCGTCAAATCCATCAATTGCGTATTAATCCCCTCGCGGTTTAAATTCTCCACCAGGAGCCGGCAGGTCAGGGGGTCCCAGTTGGGCAGCACCAATGTTTTTCCGGACAGCGAAGGATTGGGTTCCGGATTGACCCGTGAGAGTACCGCCGGGGCTTCGGCAGTGGACTGCTGCCCATGAAGTCCCCAGTGATTGCGAAAAGCACGGATGGCAGCTTCAATACGGGTTTCATAGCCAACACTGGAATCATGCTCGTCCAACTCAAGCATCAAATAAGGCTTCTGCCAGGCGGCCATGATGTCCTTTATAACGCCTTTGACAAAGGCATCGGGCGCGCAATTGAATGAAGTCACAAATACCGGATAAACACCCGGCCGCCGGGCCGCTGTTGCAGCGGCAGAGATAATTTTCGCGGCATAATGCCAGTGGATTTCCTCAAGCAGGGGGGCTATCTCCGGATCCAATGCCTGGGTCTCATCGATAATCATGTCCTGGAAAAACGTCTTGACCCCGAAGGCGGCAAAAATTGAAGGAATCCCTTTGTTCATGGATGGCGACAGAATCGTGTATGGCCGTCCCAGAAAAACGACACTGATATCGTCTGCCGCGGCCAGTTGCGCCTCACAGGTGCGCCGCAATTTTCCGATTGCCGCCGTTTTGTGCGCAAATGCACTGTCAAACGCTTTGGACACTTCAAAAAAGTTGATCCGGCGTCGGGCAACCCGTTTCAACATCCAGAAAAGCTGGGTTCTCCCATGCAGGCTGCTGTATATATACTTGACCACGGGCATGAGGAAACGATCCCTGTCACCTCCCAGGGCCGAAACCAGGGAAGGCACAAATTGTGAATAATAGCAGTACTGTCTTCGGGAATTCATACCCTTTTCGCGACTGTCAAGATAATACGGCATGAAAATATAATCCGCCCGATCCAGCAAATACTTTACATGGCCGTGCAATTCCGAAATCGGTGCGCAGAACTCGGCGCCGGTATGCTTTTTCCCCGTCTTGACGGCATCCTTGCATGCCTGACTGGTAATTGTACGGATACCAAACCAGTCAAAAAACTTCTGCCAGCATTGCACATCCTCGTAAAGGTAAAGCGCCGCGGGGATCCCTACGACAGGCCCGGTGGATTCCGTATTTTGGGGTTTAAAGAAAAAAACGCGGTTCCGGGTTTTGATCAGGTCAAAGCCGGATGTGTTGTTGTTCACAAAATGCCGGGTATCATAATCCCGGCCGCATAAAAAACCGAAAGCCACTGGACCGTCGGCCATCTCCGCAATCGTGATCTTACAATGATTCGTGCAAAAGTCGCAGACCTCGGACCGGACCGGGATACTCTGCCGGTAAATGGCGATGCCGCGGAAATTCGACTCATTTACGCGTTCATCCGCCAATTGCAGGGCAACTCCCATGGCGCCGGTTAAATGGCAAAAACGGGAGACCAGCATCGGCTTTTGCAATTTCTGTTCAAATGCCGCCACCAGGGCCTTGTTTTTGGCGGTGGCCCCCTGGAAAAAGATGACTTCGCCGATGCTCTGCTCCTCGGCCACTTTGGTCAGATAGTTTTCCCGCACTGAATGCAGGGCCGCTGCCAGTACTTCATCCACGCTGGTACCGCGGCTCAGATAATAATTGATGTCACGCTCCATAAAAACGGTACACCGGTCGTTGGCCAGCGGCGAATGCACTTTTTCGGCGCGAGCCGCATATTCGGACAAGGGGCAGCCCAGTTTTTGGGCCTGCTCCTCGATAAAACTGCCGGTGCCGGCCGCACACACCGTATTCATGATCGAGCGGGTCACCCGCCCCCCCTGCAGGGTGGTGAACTTGGAATCCTGTCCCCCGATCTCGATGATGGTATCCACTTGCGGATTCAGCTCACATGCGGCCCTGGCATGGGCCGTGATTTCATCAATTACAAGATCCGCCCCGATAATCCGCCCCACGAACTTACGGCCGGAGCCGGTCGTCCCGGCGCCCAGGACACGAAGGTTTAGATGCTGCTTTTCAATCAAGTCATCCATTGCCGCCAGCACACCGCGCATGGAATCCACCGGCCGTCCGGCGGTTTTGGTATAAAAACCGGCTATAACGGTTTTCTCCGGACAAAGCCAGACNGCCTTGGTGCTGGTTGAACCGATATCGATGCCAAGATATACGGACAGCGCCTGCTGCTGCGCCAAATCTTCGTAGACATCGACTTCCACGGTATTCTGATATCTGTCGGAGGCAACGGTGAATTCATACTTCATCAGACTCCCGAAATCGGGGTAAGCACTGTATTTAAGCGTAAGCGGCGGATTGTCATATTGCCTGGCGCTTTGCCGGCAAGCAACCAGGTCAGCGGCTTCGCAGAACCGGCCGCCCTCGAGAGCCGGCCCCTCATCCAGCAGATGATAAGCCGCGCCGATAGCCTCGTAGCAGTGAGACAGTTCATCGACAATCAAGCGGGCGCCGGTCAACTCTCTGACATGATCGGCAACCGCCTTGTTCCGGGAAACCCCGCCGCAGAAAACCAGCGGCGAGGCCGGCTGATCTTTGTAGAACAAAGTATCGGCAAGATTTTTGGCCAGCCCCCGGCACAGGCCCTCACTGATCTCAGCCAGGCCATAGCCCTCCTGCTGGGCATGAATGAGGTCGGTCTTGGCAAATACCGCACAGCGGGTGGCAATCCTGGGAACGCGATCCCGGTTGGCTGATGCGATTTCGCTCAGTTCCGCGATCCCGGAGAGGTTCAAGCGGTTTGCCTGCTGGTCCAAAAAGCTCCCCGTACCCGCGGCACAGGACGTGTTGGTGCGACTGCCGGCATACTCACCATTTTCGTCAAAGCAGATCAGCTTGAATTTTTCTCCACCCACGCACAATATGCCGCCGGCTTCCGGGTAAAAGGCCCGTGCCGTTCGAATCAGGGCAATCTGCTGGTCATAGCGCCGGTCGGCAAAAACCATGGCGGGCGTATCCGCGGTTGCCGCCACCCCGGCGATTGATGTCATATCCACATCAGCCAGGAGCCGGGCGAGGCAGCCCGGGATATCTCCCTGGTGGAAGTCATAGGCGGTTTGAAGGATGCCCCCCTTTTTATCCACCACCACGACGGTGGCGGCCACAGAGCCGATATCAATACCCAGAACATTTCCTTCTGACATTTATAACCTCTTTAACCGTAAAAATTCACGTTTGCTGCCTGAGCAGATCAGCTGTCATTTGACGGGCGCGATTTGTCCGGAATTCTCGAGGACCAGCTGCGGATGGTTGTAATAACCGATCCGCACGCGATAAAGTATAACTGTAGATCCGGGTTGGGGCAATAATTCTTTATCTTTGGCGAACAGCCGGATTTTCCGGCCATTACCATAATAAAACCAACCGCCCCGGTAAACCCCGTGTATCCGCCGAACGACTTCATTGACCAGGTGCGGATCCGCAAGGGATCGCCCCGATGATTCAATGAAATAGGACGTTTTGTCCACCGACTGACCGATCAAACGGACGTCACCTGTTTCAAGGATTTCAAGCATTCCGTGATAGCGCTGGAGGCGCTTGACGACCAGATGATACTGTTTCCCGGGTTTCAATTGATGGTTGCTGCCGTACACCAGAATTGCCCGCCCCCCGCGCTGCTTGATGATCGTATATTTACCCTGCCTGTAGATAACGGCGCAGTCCTGTAAACGGTAATTCACCCGTCCGGTCCGGGATTGGTATAATTTTGCAACAGACAAGGTTTCCAGTGGATAAGGCGGCCCCTGGCGAAAGCTGTGCGGCCGCGGCGCCAACCAGGCAAAAACCGGCAAGTGATCGGAAAAGCCATGGCCAAGATGTCTGCCGCGTCCCTTTTTGGCACGCTGCCAGCGGCATACGCCGCTTTTGCAGAACAAGTACCCCGGATCGAATTTATCAAAGGAATTATCTACATAGGAAAGCCCCTGGTCATCATAGAGCCCGGGAGAGACAAGGATATGGTCGTGGCTGCTTTTGCTGTTGTAATACCTTACGGACCAACGCCGCTTCGGCTTTAACTCAAGCCACAGGTTGTAAAGGTACAAGCCGCCGTCAGATCCCGACCTTAAACGGCGCTCAGTTACCAAACGATCTTTGTGCAGGGTATTCAATATATGGTTGATCCCTGTTTCCCCGCCCGTATCATTTAATCCCGGGTTTTCCGCCAGGGTTTCAAATTCGTTGTAATTGCTGTTCAAATCGCCGACCACGACAAAATCCGCATCAGCATCAAGGCCCGCGATTTCTTCGGCAAGGGCCCGGGCGTACGGCAGCCGACGGCTTTCCGGCGCAGTCTTGGCTTTCCAGTGATTGACAAACACAATCAGGGGATAGCCGTCAATCATCACCCGGGCCTTCAATATATTGCGGCTGCCTTTTCCGGGCACCTCGACCTCGCCGGATTCAGCTATGCGATACCTGGACAGGAGGGCACATTTAACGGTTGTCGCCTTATTGTCTGCAATTGCCTGATAAGCATAGGGAGACTTCAGGCGACGGTTAAGCAGATCAAGCGCCCGGGCACTTTCGATCTCCTGCAGCGCCAGTATATCGACCTCCATATCGCTTACAACCCTTGCCAGATGATCCAGCTTGATTGCAAGCATCTTCCGGTCCCAACCCAAGCGGCCGCCCGGCACATAGCCCGGATATTCCGTTGTGTCATTTTTCAAGTCAAACAAATTTTCCACGTTATAACTGCCCAGGGAAACCATGGGACGCCGGGCGGCACCCACAGGGGCCCAAAAGACACAAACGATGCCCAAAGCAGTGGCAACCAGCAGCAGCCGACGGGTATGACAAAATAATTTCTTCAACATGACCAGCACGCTTCCTTCCTGCACCGGTTACCCCACCGGGACACCTAAAAATGAATTAATCTAACAAAAAACCCCCAATGTGCATACGCCTTTCTTCCTTCTTTTTAAGAGAAAAAACTGCCCGGTCATCTGAAAATTATTTAAAATGCTCAATATATAACTGAAACTTATTGACAAATAGGCAAAAAAAAAGTTAGAAATGATATTTTAAAGTTGAATCGAATCGAACTGATTAGCTACCCCTGCTTGCTGAAAGCTAACTTCCCCTTGGGGTCAGGTTGCAAACGGGGCAGATTGGAATGTAGAATGGACAAGGTGCTTATCGTAGACAAAGATCAGGCAACGCTGGACAAAGTCACCAAGGGCTTCAAGGATCTGCACCACTTTGAGATTCTAACCGCCACTGACGGTGAAACCGCACTGAATTTTTTGAATAAAAAAAAGGTTGCGGTTTTTGTGACGGCACTCGAACTGCCCCGACTCCATGGAATTGACCTGCTTGCCTACATGACCCGTAAACGCCCTGACACACCATGCATTGTAATGGTAGAGCCCAATACGCCCAAGCCCTGGTTCCAGGATCGCACGGGCCATGAAAATGTTTTATACTATCTCCAAAAACCTTTCCCATTCGGCAACCTGGCATCAGCTATATTCGTTGGACAGAACCTTAAGGATGAAGGTTTGAGCCGCAAGGGGATCACGCTGCGAAACTTTCTTCCCTTGATTGAAATCTCCCGCACAACCTGCCGACTCGGTGTGAGCAGCAGTGGTCAAAAAGAAGGGTATCTCTATTTTGACCGGGGCATTCTGCTCAATGCCCACTACGAACATCTCACCGGTGAATCCGCAGCCCGGGAAATGACCCGGTGGGAACGTGTGAGCATTTCCCTTTCCGATCTGCCCAAGGAAAAATCAAAAAAAGTTATCAAAACGGAATTGATGGAAATAGCCGGGGCTTTGTGGGGAAAACCTCACAACCCGGCAAACCGGCTTCCCAAAGGCGGACGAAAATCCCAACAATCCGCTGCCCCGCCGGAGACAAAGCTGCAAAGCGCATTGAATCGTTATATCAATATGCTCCACACGGTTAAGGGGTATAAGGGGCTTGCCGTTTTAAGCCCGGAGGGGTCCGTCCTTGCCAAGGATACCCTGGAGGCGTCCATTGACTTTGAGCATTTTGCGGAAGCATTCAGCAAAATGCTCACAGCCGGCCAACAAACGACATTTCAGAAGGGATTTGACAAATGCACGGGGCTGACCGTGCATACAACCAAAGGCCTGATCCTGATGATGGCCTCGGATGTTATGAAGGAAGGGAATTACCGGTTCCTGCTATTAATGGATCCAACCGGGAATTCCTATTTTATGCAGGTTCAACTGGCCAAAATCATCCCCGCCATTCTACAAAGCAGATAACGCCCGCCCTTATTTGGGAAACCATCTGGTGAAGGGCCGCATTCCGAGCCTCCATTGAAACCGCACGATACTTACGTAAACGCTACCCGGAAACTTATAAAATATAAAAATCATTAAATTTCAAGAGTTTAAAAATATAAAATAATTACTTGACGCTTAATTTGATTATTGTTATCTAAACAACCTTGCTTGGCAATGCCGTATTATGAACCGGCGGAATCGAAATATTTTTAAATATAAAAACAATCAACCATGGATGGAAAACCTGCAACTGGTGATGCAGCTCGGACTGACCATGGCAGGGTGCATCATTTTTTGTTTTTTTATCGGGTTTTACCTTGATAAGTGGCTGGGCCTGAAGGGTCCCTTTATTATAATATTCACACTATTGGGTGTTGTTGGTGGCGCTGTTGTCGTATATCGACAAATAATGGAAGTTTTCGACAACAATAATAATAATGAAAATAATGGGGACGGTTAGGGAAACCGAGAGAAAGTATGGCACCTTTGCCTTAAGCTTTGCCGTTGCCGCCGGTATTGTCTGCTTTCTCCTGGGACTCAAGCCTATCGGCAAAGGACTCGTACTCGGAAGCCTGTTCAGTGTAATAAATTTTACGCTGATCGGCGAGTCGCTGCCAATGCGAATCGGTCACTCGCGGAAAAAGGTGACCGGCATCGCATTTATGATGATCCTTTTGAGATATGCCTTGATGGCAGCACCCTTAGGGGTCGGCATCAAGATGAATCAGTTTAACCTGGCAGCGATTATTGCCGGTTTATTCAGCGTTCAACTGCTTATTATGGCAGAGCACATATTTCGTTTGATAATAATGAGAACCCGAAACAACCAGGTGCTTTAAATACTCATCATGGAAGATCTAGGTAGCATACATCAGCTTATTGTCACACTTTTCAGCCATGAAATGACTTTTAACCTTGAACCGATTGTCCAGACCTGGATTGTAATTATCGGCCTGCTTATCTTCGGTTATCTGGCCACCCGGCGCAAAAGCATTGTCCCGGGCCGGGTCCAGGCCATCGGCGAGCTGTTTATCAATCAGTTTTATGGCTTAACCGAGGATGCGCTGGACAGGGAGTTGAGCCGGAAATATGCCCCCCTTGTTACGGCGCTGTTCATATTTTTACTGTCCTGCAACTGGCTTGGCGTGCTGCCGCACCTGGGGGAGCCGACCAGTGATTTAAACACGACACTCAGCCTGGGTATAATGGGCTTCGTCATTGCCCATTATGCAGGCATCCGAAAAAAAGGGCTCAAAACATACCTTAAAGGCTATTGCGAGCCCCTCTTCTTTATGCTGCCGCTCAATATCATCGGCGAGCTGGCCAAGGTCGTCTCCATCTCTTTCCGTCTTTTCGGAAATATCATGGGCGGCGATATTATTGTGATTGTGGTCACCTACCTGGTTTTCAGTCTGGTATTGCCCCCTTTTCTGACAGCGTTTTTCTTCATCTTTATCGGCGCGATTCAGGCGTTTGTATTCACGATGCTAACATTGGTATACATTTCGGTGCAGGTTAATTAAGTATGACACTTAGTATTGACACATGGATTCAAGTTGCTGCATTTACGGGAGGTGGCCTGGCGATGGGATTTGGCGCCATAGGGGCTGCTATCGGGGAAGGCTATACCGCAGCGCATGCCAGCACAGCCATTTCTAGAAATCCAAAAATATCCGGGGATATTTTCACAAGCATGCTCGTCGGCCAGGCCATTGCGGAATCCGCAGCCATTTTTGCCCTGGTGGTCTCCATGATCCTGTTATTCAGCGATTTTTCCGGTCAATCCGTAATTACCGTGTCCGTATTATTGGCTGCCGGCCTGAGCATGGGGCTGGGAGCCATCGGATCGGGCATTGGCTCCGGCTACCCCGCGGGGGAAGCTTGTGCCGGAATGTCCCGGCAACCTGCAATGAGCGGCCCGCTCACGACCAACATGCTGATCGGCTCAGCGGTCTGTCAGACGCCCGCCATTTTTGCCCTGGTGGTCTCCTTTATCCTGCTTTACAGCAATTTCAGCGGTCAGCCGGTGTCTCCGACCTGGGCGGCGATTCTGGGGGCGGGTTTTGCAGCAGGTTTCGGCGCCATTGGCTCCGGTCTCGGCGGCGGACTGGTGGCTCAAACCAGCTGTGAAGGCATGGCGCGGCAGCCAACTAGCGCCAGCACCGTGACCAACATCATGCTGCTGGGACAAGCCGTAACACAAACAACGGCCATTTACGGCCTGCTGATCGCCTTTATTTTACTCTTTAAAGGATTTGAGCCTTCTACCTCGCTGGCTGCAGCCATGGCCCCGCTGGGCGCCGGACTCTGCATGGGGCTTGGCGCCATCGGCCCGGGCATCGGAGAAGGTGCCACGGCCAGGAGCGCTGTGCGCTGGATCGCTCGAAACAAGGAGGCCACGGCCGAGTTGACCCGCATCATGCTGGTCGGCCAAGCGGTCTCCGAATCAACCGGCATTTACTCTCTGGTAGTGGCGTTGGTACTCATATTTGTCATATAATAATTTTATACATCAGTTAAGGAGGAAAACATGGCTATCGAAGGAGCACATATAGTTCAGGCTGCTGCATTACTGGGTGCCGGCCTCTCCATGGGCCTTGGGGCCATCGGACCCGGAGTTGGCGAAGGCCTGGTTGCATCCAAGGCTTGCGAGGCCATAGGGAAAAATCCGGGGGAAGCTGGCCTGTTGACCCGGACCATGCTCGTGGGTCAGGCAGTTTCTGAGTCCACCGGGATCTATGCCCTGGTTATTTCATTACTGCTGCTTTTTGTCGTATAGTTGCCCAATAGAGGTTTTATATGGAAATTGTCAGCAACATCGTCATGGTCAGCATTAATGAGACGCTTATTATCGAGCTGATCTCTTTTCTGATTTTCCTGTTCCTGATTAATCGCATCATGTTCCGTCCGCTTAAAGCCGTTATGCAGGAGCGTGACGATCATATGGGCAGTCTCAGCAACGATATTGAAACGGCTCAACAGACCGTCAGTGATTTGAATAAGCAGCTGGAAGAACAGGAAAAATCTGCTGTGGCGGAAGCCGGTCGCCAACGCCTTGAGATTGAAAACGATGGGGCCCAACAGGCACAGGCGATTCTTGATGCGTCCAAAAAGGAAATCAATGCCATACAAGCCGAAAATAACCGGTTTGTAGAGAGCCAGATTGCTGATGCCCGAAAAAGCCTGCAAACCGAAGCCGAACGGCTGGCAAAAGAAATGATGGAAAAAATACTCGATCGGAGGCTGGTTCGTGAATAAAATAGCCGGAAAAACAGCTAACCGATTCCTGCGTCTGCTTCCCCTGCTAATCATCGCGCTCCACCTTTTGAGTACGAACGCCGGGGCTGCGGACAGCGCTTCCGACTGGCGGAGCGTCTATGATGTCATTATGCTCTGGGTGAACTTCTTTATCCTTGTGTTTATCATCTATTATTACGGCCGCAAACCTATTAAAAATTTTTTGCAGGGAAAACAGGACGAAGTATCCGATAAAATCGACCAGTTGGAAGAACGGAAAAATAATTTTGAACGCCAGATTCAAGAAACCCGCCAAATGATTCAGGATAGTAGTGTCCGGTTTGAAGAAATCAAATCCCGGATTACGGAACAAGGAAAGCGGAAACGCCAGGAGATTATCGACCAGGCCAACGAACAGAGCCGGAAGCTTTTGGAGATGGAGAAAAAAAAGGCGGGCAACCAGATCCTTCAGGCCAGATACCGCTTAATGAACGAACTTGCGGATATGGCTGGAGATATGGCCTCCAGGCAGCTGCCCGCAGAAATAACAGCAGCCGACCAGGAGAACATGCTGTCCGCTTATCTCAACCAGATCGCTGAATATGCGCAAAAAAGCGGCTAATTTACTTTTCCGCTATTGCATCATGCTCCTGGCCTGCATATTACAGCCTGAAAATCTATGACTGGTTAAATAAAATCCGGACAGGCCCAACGGCCTGTCTTTTTTTATGCGCGTCCGCGAAGCAGTGCAAAGGTTTGAACTTACGGGTAGTAAGATAAACTTCCCGACAAAAAACCAGACGGGATTTTGCCAACCCCCATGAATTGAAGCCCATAATATGACAACACATTCTCCCATCATGAGCAAATATGAACTTGAAACCGTTCCCATCGGTATCGGCGGCAAACGCATGCAGTTTTACCGGGTGGGTAACTGGGAACCCTTTATTGAAAAACTTTTTGCAGAAGGCGGCAGCTTTACCGATTTTCCCCATTGGATCAAAATATGGGAAGGCTCTCTGGTACTAACCGATTACCTGTTGGAGACCGAAATGCCGACACCGCAGACTGTTTTGGAAATAGGGGCGGGCATGGGAATTACCGGCATGTTTCTGGCAGCTTTCGGCCACCACGTAACCCTTACCGACTACGCGGATGATTGCTTGGATCTGCTGCGGCTCAATGTAGAACACAACGCCCTTGAAAAAAATACCCGGATCAAAAAACTGGACTGGCGGCAGCCGGATTTAGACGAACGATTCGACATGATCTGCGGTGCCGAAGTTATTTACAAGGAGTCCGCTTTTGAGCCTGTCATCACCCTTTTTCGGCAATATCTCAAGCCGGACGGCCGGATTTACCTGGCCCATGACCGTCAACGCACCAGTGCAGATAAATTAATCTCTCAGCTGCCCAACGACATGGCGGTAGAAACCACCGGCAAAACGTTTACCGGAAAAGACACCGCCCGACGAATCTTACTCCACACCCTTCGCTTTGTTTAAATAGTGCCTACTGCTCAACGCCCTGTCTTTTTCTCCAGAAAACCAGGCTGCGCATAGACCGGGTTCGGATATCGGTAAAACCCCTGGCCGGTTTTGGTGCCTAATAACCCTCTATCCACATACTGTTTCAAAAACTCGGCGTTTGAACGGTACTGTGGATCCCCAAGCTTTCTGGCCCAGTAATCAGTTATTTTCCACGCCGTATCCAGGCCAATGCTGTCCATGAGCCCGAACGGACCAATGTCGGTCAGCATTACCCCCATCCAGGAGCGATCAATATCCTCCACCGAGGCCACCCCATTGGCTGCCAGGGTTTGCGCGGACTTCAAAAACTCCATGAGCATGGCATTAAATACATAGCCCGGGGACTCCTTATGCAGCATGATGGGAATCCATCCGGCGCGCTCAGCCAAGGCCTCGATAAGTGACACGGTATCTTTGGAAGTGCCGGGATGCGGCATAATATCAACCACATTATTAAACCGGAGGTCATGGAAGTGAAGCGCCGCAAATTGTTCCGGGCGGCCTGTGAGCTCGGCAAACTGGGAGGGAACGAGCGAGGAGGTATTGGTCGTAAAGATGGTGTGAGCCGGGCAGATTTCATTGAATTGCGCGAACACCCGCCCCTTTAATTCCGGGTCCTCAGGAACGGACTCACTGACGAAGTCTGCGGCATGCCCCGCTTCAAGGGGGTCAGCAGTGGCCCGTATCCGCTCAAGAGCAGAATCAGCTTCCTCAGGAGAGATACGCTCAGTCTTGACGTAACGTCTCGCCAGCTTCTGCGCCTTTTCCAAGGCATTATCCAAAGCCGGGCGGTCGGTATCAAAAAAAGTGACCGAATAACCGCAGGCCGCACAATGGCATCCAATCTGCTGCCCCATGGTTCCGGCGCCTATGATGAGAACCCGCTTAATGTCATCAACCTGCATGTTTCATTGCCTTCTGGAATTTATGTATTGCTTGGCACCTTTAAGTTAATGAGGGCCCAGTGCCTTTAAACACGCCATAGAATACTTACTTCAGGCTTGGCAG